>Ga0315298_1000287_pt1 | contig 101016 bp, 96 predicted proteins | sample WHS_1_MG_FD_203077 | JGI IMG/M metagenome (GOLD analysis project Ga0315298, IMG submission 203077) | Extremophilic microbial mat communities from Washburn Hot Springs, YNP, Wyoming, USA - WHS_1_MG | ecosystem: Environmental > Aquatic > Thermal springs > Hot (42-90C) | place: USA: Wyoming...
ATGCGGTCGAGCAGGGTGTCGTTGTCGATGACGAGGAGGGCGACCGGCTGGTTGGGGAGGCGGTCGTCCTGCGCCCAGCCGGTGAGGCGGGTGCGGGTGGCGAGGTCGAGCCGTCCGCGCAGCATGGGTCAGGCGGCGCGGAGGTTGGCGGTGTGGGGGATGGCGGTGTGGGGGATGGCCGGGTTGGGGAGGATGGCGTGGTCGGCGATGCGGCGGAAGGTGATGTCGGCGAGGCGCGTGCCGGGCTGGACCGGGATGCGGAAGCCGCAGCGGCCGCTGCCGTGGCCGGCATCCTCGACATCGGGGCGGTGGACGGTGGCGAGGCCGCGATGGATGACGCGGCCATGGTTGAGGAGTTCGAAGCAGACCGGGACGCCGGGGTGGTCGGGGGCGGCGGCCCAACCGACGGCCCATGATTGCGGCGTGGGGCCAAGGTCTTCGGTTTCGATGCGTTCGAGCCAGCCGTGGAGCGGGCCGTGATCGGCGGGGGGTGGGGCGATGCCGGCGAGGGCGGCGAGGCGGGTGCGGATAGCGTGCAGGACGGGGCCGGAGTCGATGCGGGTGGTGATGTAGGCGGCGGGTTCGGGTGGGGTGGCCCCGTAGCGGGATTCGTAGTCTGCCAGGTTGTGGAACATGGCGCGGTTGTTGTCGTCGATATAGGTTTCGGAGGCGGCGCCTTCGGCGAAGATGACGCTGTGGCGGGCGAGTTCGACGTGGATGTAGTCGATCCGGGTTTCGGTGGGTTCCTGGACGATCGAGATGCCGTTGATCAGGGCGGCGGCGGGGATCAGCACGCCGTCGATCAGCATGGCGTGGGCCGGGCTGACGCGCAGTGAGCGGCGGGGGCGGCCGTTACCGAGCGAGCACGGGGCGAAGTGGATGGGCAGGAGATGGGTTTTTCCGGCGGCGAAGCGTTCGGAATAGGACCGTTTGCCCAGCCATTTGACCGGTTGGGCGGAGCCGTCCGCCGTGAGGACGAGATCGCCGATTGCGAGGGATTCGACGTTGGTTTCGCCAGACGGCGTCGCGATGCGGGTGCCGGAATGGTAGCAGGCGACGGTGATGTCGGTGCCGCCGGACCCGTCCGAGGTGATGCTGAACAGGCTGGAGGTGAAGGTGCCGGTTGCGAGGGTGATGTCCGCGAGGTCGACATTGGTGGCGGTTTCGAGGCTGAGCGTGCCGCCGGCGGTGCCGGGATTTTGGGTCCACACCGCGCTGGTGGCGCCGGAAATGCCTTGCAGGTCGATCGTGTCGGTCGGGGCGAAATTGGAGATCTGGCTGAGGATGGCGGGGGTGAGGGAACTGCCGAAGACGAGATCGTTGCCGGGGCCGGCGAAATTGAGCGGGGGGTTGAAATTGTCGGTGGCGAGGTTGTTACCGAGGATGAGAGTGCCGCCGCCGGGTTCGATCGAGCCGCCGGGGGCGTAGCCGAGGTCGAGGAACGGGATGACCCCATTGAGTGTGGTGGGGTTGAAGAGTTCGGTGGCACCGCCGCTGACTTCATCGGTGAAGAGGAAGCCCTGTTCGGTGATGGTGAGGATGGTGGTGTCGAGCGAGCCGGTGGTGAAAAGGATGCCGCTGGCGCCTTGCACCACGACATCGTAGGTGCCGGAGGCGGTGATCTGCGTGTATGAGCCGACGGTTGGGTTGTTGCCGACGGTGACGGTGGTGCTGCTCATACGGGAATCCTGGGGTCAGAAATAAACTTATGGTTGTATCCTATCTCTGAAACTCGCCAAGTCAAATCAAATCTATAGCGCCACCACCACTCTGAATTGTGGCAACCACCCAACCAACAGCACGGTGCTGAGACCAAAAAGTTTTTTGCTTCTTTTTTCCAAAAAAGAGGCGCTTGCGTTTGCTACCCCTGCCCGGCCCCCGAAGCGACCGTCTGCATCGGCGCGCGGATGTGGACCGGTCCGCGATCGTTGGTGCGCTGGCCGGGGATGGCGAGTTGGACGCGGTGCAGGGCGGCGGCGGCTTCGGTGTCCGGGTGTTTCGGCGGGGTTCGGTTGGCGAGGATATAGGCGTAGCGGTTGGCGCCGGGCGGGAACGGGTTTCCGGGGCCGAGGGCGGGTTGGCCGGGGGGGATTGCGGGTTTGAGCGGGATGCCGAACCGGGCGTTGATCGCTTTCAGGGCGGGTCCCTCGACCGGGGGGATGCCGAGCATCGGGCCGATGCGGGCGATGATGCGCCCGACCGCGGGGGCGGCGACGTAGCCGCCGGTGGTGAAGCCGTAGGAGAAATGCTGCATTTTTTTGGTCGGCTTGGGGTGGATGACCAGGACGTAGACGACGTAGCGCGGGTCGGTTGCCGGGAACATCGCCATGAAGGAGGAGTTGTTGAGGTGGTTGCGGTAGCTGCCGTTACGCCCGACGATCTGGGAGGTGCCGGTTTTGCCGCCGACGAGGTAGCCGGGGACGCGGGCGTAGACGCCGGTTCCCGAAAGGACGACGCCGCGCATGAGGCGGCGCATGGTGACCGAGACGCTGTGGCGCATGACGCGGATGCCGGTGCGCGGCGGGGCACCCCTGGTGCGGGCGAGCAAAGTGGGTTTGTAGAGGATGCCGCCGTTGACGTCCGCCACCACGGCGTTGACCAGGATGATCGGGGCCATGGCGATGCCGTTGCCGAAGCTCACGGTCATGGTGGTGAGGAGTTTCCAGGTGTCTTTGGGGTGCCAGATCGGGGGTTGGACGCCCGGCATCTGGATCGGGGAGGGTTTGAAGAAGCCCATTTTGCGCAGCCAGGCGCGCTGGATTTTCGAGCCCATGATGGTGGCGATGCGCGATGCGCCGATGTTGGACGAGAAGGCGAGGATGGCGGGCATGGCGAGCCAGTAATGGACCGGTTCGTAGTCGGTGACTGAAAATCCATCGACGAAGAGGGGGTGGGTGGTGTTGAAGCGGTCCCAGTAATCGACGAGGCGGGATTGTAGGGCGGCGGGCATGGTCATGAGTTTCATGACGCTGCCGGGTTCGTAGTCGCCGGAGATGCAGCGGTCGAACAAGGCGTGGGTGGGGGCGTCGTGCAGGTCGTTGGCGTTGTAGTCGGGCAGGCTGACCATGGCGACGACGCGGCCGGACATGTTTTCGACGATGCCGCAGGCGCCGCGGGCTTTGTAGTCGGCCATGGCGCGGGCGACTTCGCGGTGGACGATGGCTTCGACGCGGAGGTCGATCGAGAGGCGGAGGGGCTGGGTGGGGTGGGCGATCAGGCGGCGGTCGAAATAATCCTCGATGCCGGCGATGCCGCGCTGGTCCGGCGTGACGCCGCCGAGGACGTGGGCGGCGAGGTTGCCTTCGGGGTAGTGGCGCATCCAGACGTGCTGGAAGTAGAGGCCGGGGATGCCGAGGCGGTTGACCGCGAGTTCCTGTGCGGCGGTGAGATCGCGGTCGAGATAGACGAAGCCGTAATGGCTGAGGGCGAGGCGGTGGGCGATTTCGGCCTGGTTCAGCATGGGAAGTGCGGTTTCGAGGCGGGCGGCGTCGCGTTTCGGGGTGGTGATTTCCTTCGGGTCGGCGAAGAGGGCGGCACCGGGGAGGGAGACGGCGAGGATGCGGCCGTTGCGGTCGAGGATGGGCGCGCGGTCGGGGGCGGAGAGCATGGTGCGGAAATCGGGGCGCTGGGCGGCGAGCACGGCGGCGCTCGGCTTGATCGGGGCGATGATCGTGGCGTCGATCAGTTTGAGGGCGAGGAGGGCATAGATGAGGACGAAGCCCGCCATGCCGAAGCGCGCGCGGCCTTTGAACCGGCTGAACCAGCGCGGGGCGATCGGTGGCGGCGGGCTGAGGGCGGCGCGGTCCTGGTTGCGGTTGAGCGACATTGTGGGGAATTAACACAATCTCTTCACGCTTTTGTATAAGGGGCTGAAAAACTTTATGTTACCACGGAAGACGATTATAGGTCGGTTCGGGGTTGGACCGAAGTTGGATCAGCGGAAGGGGACGAGGATGTCGCGATTGAAGCCTGGGCTGGCGGGGTCGGTGCTGTTGCTGGCGGCGAGTGCCGTGCTGCTGGCCGGATGCGGGACCGAGGCCCCGCACCGGATGGGCACCGGGACGGCGGGCGGTGCGGCGACCGGGGCGGCGTTCGGGCTGATCGGCGGGCCGATCGGGGTTGTGGTGGGCGCGGCGGTGGGCGGCGGGATCGGGGCGCTGACCGCTTCGACGACGACGCCGAAGCAGATCAATCTCGATAATGTCGGCAAGGTCGGGCCGGCGCCGGGCGGGAGTTACGGGGCGGCACCGCAGGCGGCTCCGGCGCAGGGCTATTCCGGCCCGGGGTTGCGCCAGCAGATCAATTCGTATCAGGCCCAGCCGACGACAGCGTATCCGCAATCGGGTGGGCAATCGTATGGGCAATCGTATGGGCAGCCGCAATCGCTGAGTCCGGCGGGCGGGTATGGCGGGCAGGCGGTCGAGTCGCAGCCGCTGCCGTCGCCGACGGTGAGGTAGCTGTGGAGCCAGATGAGCAACGGCATAAACTTCGTTCATTCGGGGTGGGACGCGGGGTAGTATGGTTGATACGATGTGGGGTCGTGACCACCATATCGGTCCGTCAACGGTTCCTGACGTCGAGGCGGCGACAGGTTGGCTCTCCAAGATTCCGGAAAGGATGAACGATATGACATTCAAGAAGACCCTTATTGCCGCGCCGCTGGCGCTCGGCATGGCGCTGGCGCTGGCCGGGTGTGGGACCAGCCAGCCGGAACGCGCCCAGGGTGGTGCGGCGGGTGGTGCGGCGGCGGGTGCCGCGGTCGGGGCGGTCGGCGGGCCGATCGGCGCGCTGGCGGGTGCCGGGATCGGGGCGGTCGGCGGGGCGGTTGCGGGTTCGCAGACCACGCCGAAGCAGATCAATCTCGGGGCGCCGCCGAAGGTGAAGGTGCCGGGGACCGATACCACCACGCAGTAAAGCCAGATTCCACGCGATATGGAGCGCCCGCCGGTGTGATGCCGGCGGGCGTTTTTTATTGCTGTGTGGGGCGGAATACGGGCTAGGCGATGCCGCCGGTGACGTAGCTGCGCAGGCTGCGGACTTCGTGGGCCTGCTGGTCCATCAGGCCGGCCACGACGTCACCGATGCTGACCACGCCGATGAGCTTGCCGCCGTCGACGATGGGGAGATGGCGGAAATGCCCCTCGGTCATCAGGGTTTCGGCCTCGAAAATGGTGGTGGACGGGGTCGCGGTGGTCGGCGCGCGGGTCATGAGCTGGCTGGTGACCATGTCGAGCGTGGCGTGGCCGTTGGCGGCGAGGCTGCGGACGACGTCGCGTTCCGAAAGGATGCCGAGGAGATCCTGGTTGGCGGACTGGACGACCACCGCGCCGATGCGCTTTTCGGCGAGGACCAACACGACTTCGCGGATTTTCGAGTCCGGCGGGACGGCGATCACGGAGACGGGTTTGCGTTTCAGCAGAGATGCCATTGTTGTCATCATCATCCTCCCAAGGATTGATGCCCGGAGACCCGGGCGGGCGCCGGCGAATTTCCACCGGAAGATATAGACTTATGAATATATGCCGGATGAGTGATCTGAATCAACAAAATTTCATCGCATGGCGCCGTTGTCATGTTTCCGTTGCGGTGGCGGCGGCGAAAGCGGTGGTCCAGAGGTGCTGGGCGGGGACGATGGCGAGTTCGTCCTGACCGAGGGCGGTGGTGGCGGCGAGGAGGGCGGCGCTGGCGGTGGCGGCGGCGGCGAGGGCGCGCCGGGCGTTGCGGTGGGGCAGATAGGCGGCGAGGAACAGGGCGGTGAAGGCATCGCCCGCGCCGGAAAAGGGGCGCGGCAGGGCTTCGACGGTGTGATGGTACGGGTTTCCGGCTTCGAGCATCAGGATGTCGAGGGTGCCGGGGGTGGTATCGGTGCCGGTGAAGCCGGTGAGGATGACGAGGCCGGGGCCGAGTTGCGCCATGGCGCGGAAGGCGTGGGCGCGGTCCGGCACGGGCAGGCCGGTGAGGATTTCGAGTTCGAACGGGTTGGGGGTGGCGATGTCGGCGCGCGGCAGGAGGTGGGTGCGGGTGGCGTCGACCAGGGCATGGGGGACGTAGATCCGACCGGAATCGCCCAGGACCGGATCGCAGAGGTAGAGCGCGCCGGGATGGGACGCGCGGGCGCGGGCGCGGGCGATGGCATCGGTGACCACCGGAACGGCGGCTTCGGCGCCGAGATAGCCGGAGACCACAGCCTCGCAGCGGGCGAAGGCACCGCGCGCGGCGAGGCCGGTGATGAGGGCGGCGAGGCGGGCCTGTTTCACCGGGCCGCCTTCGCTGCCGCCGTGGCCGGGATGGTGCGAGAGGATGACCGATGGCAGGGGCCAGACCTCGAGGCCGAGGCGGGCGTAGATGAAGGCGGCACCGGTATTGCCGACGCTGCCGTTGAGAACCTGGGACTGGATCGAGAGGATGGCCATGGCGGCACTTGGCGGACCGGGCGGGCGCGTGGCAAGGGTCGCCGATGGAGAACAGATGGTGATTATTTTGCCGCGAGGCTCTTGACGCGACGCGGGTTCGATTCATAGAACATCATGTTAGCGTTTTGTTCCCGGTGGGAATGGCGCGATGGTCCGGGCCGCAGGGGCGGTTCGGGTCGGTTCGGGGTTTTCGGACGAGGGAATGATGCTGACGCGCAAGCAACATGAGCTGCTGGTGTTCATCGACCAGCATCTGCGGCGGACCGGCTGTTCGCCGAGTTTCGAGGAGATGAAGGATGGGCTCGATCTGAAATCGAAATCGGGCATTCATCGATTGATCGGGGCGCTGGAGGAGCGCGGGTTTCTGCGCCGGCACAAGCACCGGGCGCGGGCGCTGGAGGTGATCCGGCTGCCGGCGGACAGCGTGCCGGCGGAGCGGGGCGATGCCAAATTCGCGCCGAATGTGATCCGGGGCGATTTTTCGCAACGGTTCCAGGGCGCGCGGGCGGCGGCGGAGGTGGCGGCGGTGAGCCTGCCGCTCTACGGGCGGATTGCCGCGGGCCAGCCGATCGAGGCGTTGCGGGAGCATCAGGCCGAGATCGAGGTGCCGATCGCCTTTATCGGGCAGGGCGATCACTACGCGCTGGAAGTGGTGGGGGATTCGATGATCGAGGCCGGTATTCTCGATGGCGATACCGCGATCATCCGCAAAGGCGAGACCGCCGAGACCGGGCAGATCGTCGTGGCACTGATCGACGACAACGAGGTAACGCTGAAGCGGTTGCGGCGGCGGGGCAATTCGACGGCACTGGAACCGGCCAATGTCCGCCACGAGACCCGGATTTTCCCCGCCGAGCGGGTCAAGGTGCAGGGGCGGCTGGTGGCGCTGATGCGGCGATATTGAGGCCGGTGCAGATCGCCCTTTGACCTTGCGGGCCAGCCACCCGATATGGGGGGAATGGCAGTATGGGGTAAGGTGATCGGCGGCGTGGCCGGGTTTGCGTTCGGCGGGCCGGTTGGCGCGATTGCGGGGGCGGCGCTTGGCCACGCGGCGGATACCGGCGATCTCGGATCGTTCGGGGCGCGGCTGGGGCGGGCGTTGCCGCTCGATTCCGCGCGGCTGGCGGCGATGATCGGGCGGCGGGAACAGGTGTTCGCGATTGCGGCGACGGTGCTGGCCGCGAAGCTCGCCAAATGCGATGGGCCGGTCAATCGTGCCGAGATCGATGCGTTCAAGCGGCAGTTCCGCATTGAGGACGCGGCGGTGCCGATGATCGGGCGGTTGTTCGATCAGGCGCGCAACGATTCGGCGGGGTTCGAGCCCTATGCAAGGCAGCTCGGCGAGAGTTTCGCGGATAACCGGCTCGCGCTCGAACAGGTGCTGGGGGCGTTATACGCGATCGCGCGGGCGGATGAGCCGATCAACGGGCGTGAGGCGGATATGCTCACCCGGATCGGCGTGGCGTTCGGGCTCGATGCGGCGGCGCGGGCGCGGGCGGAGAACCCCTCGTCCTATGCGCTATCCGAAGGTGATCCGTATGTCGTGCTCGGGATCGGGCGCGATGCGAGCAGCGAGGCGATCCGGGCGCATTGGAAACAGCTGATGCGGGAAAATCACCCCGATCAGCTCGCGGCGCGCGGGGTCCCGCCGGAATTCGCCGCACGGGCGACCGACCGGGTGGCGCGGATCAATGCCGCCTGGGACGATATCAAGCGCGAGCGGGGTTTGTGAGGTCGCCCAATCACGACGACCGGCCCGATGGGGCGGTGATCGATCATCTGGTGCTGCATTATACCGGGATGCGCAGCGGGGCCGATGCGATCGCGCGGTTGTGCGACCCGGCTGCGCGGGTTTCATCGCATTACGTGGTCGAGACCGATGGGACATTGATCGCGCTGGTGGATGAGGAGCGGCGGGCCTGGCATGCCGGGGTGAGCTATTGGCGCGGGGTGCGGGGGTTGAACGATCGCTCGATCGGGATCGAAATCGTCAATCCCGGCCACGAATTCGGCTATGTGCCATTTCCCGATGTGCAGATCGAAGCCGTGATCCGGCTGTGCCGGGGCCTACTCGAACGCCACCCGATTCCGGCGCGGAACATAGTGGCACATTCCGACATCGCGCCCGACCGGAAGCAGGACCCCGGCGAATTGTTTCCCTGGGCACACCTCGCGGCGCACGGCATCGGGTTCTGGGCCGATGACATCGGCCCACACGGCGATACCGCGACGGAACTCGCCGCGATCGGCTACGATATGGACCTGAAACACGACCTGGTGGTGGCGGCGTTTCAGCGCCGGTTCCGCCCGGCGCGCGTGGACGGACAGGTCGATGCGGAGACGGCACGGGTTGTGGCGGCGGTGGCGCGGATGGTCAGGTAACGGGGAGGCAAGCGACTTTTGGCGCCTCGGGACGGATAGCGAGTCCCTGATCGGAGCCGGGAGTGGCGCCGTCAGGCGCGTCGGCGAAACCGTTGCATGAGGAGCTTTCATCTCGTCCGAGGCCGTGTAAAGGATCGACATGCAAAAACTGTCTCCTGAAGCCAAATCGGCCCTGCGCGCACGATGCACGAAATTCCTCTCCTTTGACCGTCGCCGCTCTGCCGCCGAGTGGGTTGCCGCGATGGCATCATCGCCACATCTGCATCTCGAACTGGACAGCTACAGCCACGGACCAGCGATTACCCAACTCGAAAACATCGTCGCCGGCCTGTTGGGCAAAGAAGCGGCGCTCTGGTTTCCGAAGGGTATCGTGGCGCAGCAGGCAGCGTTACTGGTACACGCGGCTGAAACCGGATCGAAGATCGTCGGGATCCATCCAAAATCACATCTGGCCATCGACGAAGCGGGTGCCATCGAGCGGCTTGCTGGTCTGACGGCTCTGCGTGTCGGCACCGATCACCGGCATTTCGGTCTCGCGGACCTTCAAAAGATCTCCGAACCTCTGGGCAGTGTGATACTGGAGCTGCCGCTTCGCCGCGCCGGCTATCAGGCTGTGCCATGGGATGATCTGGTGGCGATCGCTGACTGGGCGCGTCAGAGTCAGGTCAGATTTCACCTCGATGGCGCCCGGCTATGGGAAGTGCAGCCATGGTATGGTCGATCCCTCGCGGACATCGCCGCCCTCGCCGATACGGTCTACGTTTCGCTCTATAAAGGGCTTGGGGGGTTGAGCGGCTGCATCCTGGCCGGTTCCGCAACGACGATCGAGGCGGTAAAACCATGGCGACTTCGGTTTGGGGGAGATTTGCCGATTGGATTTCCGCTCATCATCACCGCTCTCGACGGTCTGCAGAAAACGCTTCCACGCATGGGCCGATATCATGAAACCGCGTGCGCTCTGGCGGCTGCCATTGAGGGCGTAGCGGGTTTGACGGTTTTCCCGAGCCCGCCGCACTGTAATTCTTTCCAGGTCCATTTCCAGGCGTCAGCCGAAGCGATGGAGCAGGCAGCAATGGATATGGCGAAAGAGCGGGGAGAATGGCTCTTCGGGTGGTTTGAACAGGGTTTGCTGCCAGATACGTCGATGGGCGAGATAACAATCGGCGAGGCGAGCCTCGACTGGACACCCGCCGATGCCGCAGCCGCTCTCACTGAACTTGATCGCAGAGCCCGAGCCCACCGTCCAACCACCTCTATTGCAAGGGAATGACAGGTCCCTGAATGCGATGCTGGCGCGTTTCATTTTGGCGCGCCACGGCTGGGAGCCGGCCTGGTGCTTGATGCGGACCGTCTCGCGGCTATCACCATGCTCCCGATACTGTGATCCGGATATCTGCTGGCAATGCCGCTGTGTTACGAAAATCCGGCTCGATCGGCGGTTGACGGATCACTCAAGGAATGAACAAATGTTAAGGCTAAGACCGAGTGCCGCCAATGGCACCGCAGAGTGAGGGAGACTGATCCGATGACAACGATAGAGACGGGCATCAACGCGGGTGCGAGGCGCGGTTCTCTGGACCGGCGCGGCCTGATCAAGGCTGGGGCGGCGGTGGGTGCCGCGGGGTTGCTGGCGGCGCCGAAGCCGAGTTGGGCGGCGAGCGAGGTGCCGATCAAGATCGGGCTGGTCGATCCGATCACCAGTATTTTCGCGCCGCTCGGCCATAGCGAAATCAAAGGGGCGCGCTTTGCCGAGGAGGAAATCAACAAGAAGGGCGGCATCATGAGCCGGCCGCTGCAACTGCTGGTCGAGGACGGCGCGGGCAGTCCGGGCACCAGCATTGACAAGGCATCGCGCCTGCTTTCGCGCGACAAGATCGATTTTCTGATGGGCACGGTGAATTCCGCGTCGTCGCTGGCGCTGAGCCAGTTTGCCAACAAGCACGACCTGCTGTTTCTGTGCACCGGCGGTCATGCCGATGCGGTCACCGGCAAGGACTGCCACTGGAACACGTTCCGCACCTGCTCGACCACCTGGATGCTGACATCGGGGGATTTCGAGACTCTGTTCAAGAAATTCGGCAAGTCCTGGTATTTCATCACGACCGATTATGCATTCGGTCATGCCGAGCAGAGCGATTACACCAAGCAGCTCAAGACGGCCGGGGGGCGCGTGGTCGGGACCGCGCTCGCACCGGTGGGGACGACGGATTTCTCGTCCTATCTGATCGACGTCAAGGCGAAGAAGCCGGATTTCATCTGCCTGCTGCTGGCGGGAGATGATCAGGTGAACTGCATGAAGCAGATTTCGCAGTTCGGCATCAACAAGCAGATCCCGGTCGGGGGCGCTCTGTTCGAGCTCGAGCAGGCGCAGGCCCTGCCGGAGGCGGCGCGCTATGGCTGGTGGACGATGGAGTGGTACTGGGATCAGCCCCATACCCCTCATGTCGCGGAATTCGTGAAGGCGTATTCGACCAAATACAAAGGTGAATATCCCTCCGCCCGTTCCTGGTTCGGTTACGCTTCGACCTATGCGATCAAGCTCGCGGTCGAGAAAGCGAAATCGACCAACACGATGAAGGTGGTCCGGGCGATGGAGGGGCTGGTGCTGCCGCCGGAGATTGCATTGCAGCCGAACGCGCCGGAATATCGCGCCGCCGATCATCAGCTGATGCTCAGCATGTTTCCCGGCCATGTCATTCAGACCGGAAAATATCCCAGTCTGTTCGATGTCTCGGCGATCATTCCGGGCAAGAAGATCGCCCTCTCGGCGGCGGCGGCCGATTGCAAGATGACCTACCCGACCTGAGCCGCAGGGTTTCCGGCCCCGGTGCCGGAATGACCGGGCGGATCGGCCGTGACGGCGCGATCCGCCCGGCGACGAACGGACTCTCGATGGGATGGAGGCGGCATGGGGCTCATTCTGTTGTTCAACGTGTTCAACGGCCTGATTCAGGGCGCGTTCTATGCGCTGATGGCGCTGGGGCTGGCGCTCATTCTCGGTCTTAACAACACGATCAATTTCGCTCAGGGCGCGTTCATGGCGTTGGCGGCGTATTTCGCGTTCACGCTGGTGCCGTATGTGGGATTCTGGGGCGGGCTGGTCATCGCGCCGCTGCTGGCCGGGGCGATCGGACTTGGGGTCGAGATGGTACTGGTGCGGCGGCTCTATAACCGCAAGGACCCGATCTATACGTTGCTGCTCACGTTCGGGCTCGCGTTCATCATCCAGGACCTGATCCGCACCGTGTGGGGTGCGCAGGGACAGCCGCTCGCGATTCCGGCGTTTCTCAACCATCCGCTCAGCAGCACGTATTTCTTTGTCACCGGCTATCGGCTGTTCGTGGTCGCGGTGGCGTTGCTCGGGACTGGTTCGTTGTTTGCCGTCCTGCGGTTCACCCGTATCGGCATCCGCATCCGCGCGGGGAATTCCGACCTTGAAACCATATCGGCGCTCGGCGTTAACATTTATCTGCTGCGCTCGGCGAATTTCGTGATCGGCATTATTTTCGCAGGTGTTGCGGGCATTCTTGCCGCCGGGCAGATCGGGCTGACACCGACCATGGGCGATAGTTTGATCATGCCCGCCTTCGTTGCGATCGTGGTCGGCGGGGTCGGCTCGCTGGTCGGTTCGCTGCTCGGCGGGCTGATCATCGGCCTGGCCTCCGGCATTACCACCGCCTTCTTTCCAGCGGCCAGCGAGGTTGTGATTTATGTCATCATGGGGATCACGCTGGTGGTGCGACCGCGCGGGCTGATGGGGCAGGAAGGGTTGTTCGAATGAGCGGCGTTGCCGGTGCGCCGGCCTCCGTGTCCGGCGGGCCGATGATCTCGCGGCGCATCCTCGGCAATGCGGCGCTCGGACTGGTGCTGTTCGCCGTGCCGGTCTGGCTGCCGCTGGTCGGCGGCTATACCGATCTGGCCTCGCGGGTGCTGATTTATGCGCTGGCCGCGATGGGGCTGAACCTGCTGCTCGGTTTCACCGGCGGCCTCTCGTTCGGTCATGCCGCGTATTTCGGGCTTGGCTCCTACGGGGTCGGGTTGATGCTGAAATATGAAACCCACAGCATTTTGCTGGCACTGCTGGTCGGCACCCTGGTCGGAGGTCTCGCCGCCGCGCTGCTCGGGCCGATCGCGGTGCGGCGGCGCGGGATCTATTTTTCGATGATCACCATTGCGATCGGTCAGATGTTCTATTTCATCGCGGTGCGCTGGAACGGGCTGACCGGCGGCGAGGATGGGTTGACCGGGTTTTCCCGCCACCCGATCCATCTGCCGGGGCTGACCCTGCCGATGGGATCGGTCGGGTTTTATTACCTCGTGCTGGTCTGCTTCGGCGTGGCGGCGCTCGCTCTCTGGGTGTTGCTCAACGCGCCGCTCGGGCACAGTTTCGTGGCGATCCGCGAGAATTACAAGCGGCTCACCTTTCTCGGCATCCGCACCCAGCGCTATGTCGCGATTTCCTTTGCGATCTCTGGTGTGGTCGCCGCCCTGGCCGGTGGTTTGAATGCCCTGCTCGATAATTTCACGTCCCCGAACACGTTGAACTACACGCTCTCGGGCGATTTCCTGATCATCGCGGTGCTCGGCGGGATGCGCAATTTCTGGGGCCCGCTGATGGGGGCGGTGATTTTCGTGCTGGTGCGCGACTATGTCAGCTCGATCACCAATAACTGGATGACGGTGATCGGCCTCGTTTTTGTCGTTTCCGTGATTTTTTTCCCGATGGGGATCCTCGGATTCTTCAACCGCGAGGCGAAGTCGTGAGCCTGCTGGTGCTGGATCGGGTCGGGCGGCGGTTCGGGGCGTTGCAGGCGCTGTCGGGGATTTCGCTCAGCGTCGAACCGGGCGAACTCCGCGCGATCATCGGCCCGAACGGTGCGGGCAAGACCACGTTGTTCAACCTGATCAGCGGGTTTTTCCCACCCTCCGAAGGCAGTATCGTGTTCGCAGGGGAGACCATCACCGCGGTCAATCCGGCGGCGCTGGTCAAACGCGGCATTATTCGCACGTTCCAGATCACCGAGATTTTTCTTGCACTTTCGGTGCATGACAATCTGCGGATCGCGGTCGAGACCGCGATGGGGCTGAATTTGCGGCCCTGGATTTCGGCGGCCACGCGCGCGGCGGTGGGGCGGCGGGTCACGGAACTCGCCGAGATCGTGCGGATCGCGCCGAAGCTTCATCGGATCGCGGGCGAATTGTCGCATGGCGATCAGCGTGTGGTGGAAATCGGCATCGTGCTGGCCAAGTCGCCCAAGCTGCTGCTGCTCGACGAGCCGACCGCCGGGATGGGTGATGAGGAAACCAATCACATGACCGACCTGATCCGCCGGCTCAACCGCGAGCAGGGGATTACCATGCTGTTCGTCGAGCATGACATGGCGATCGTGTTCGGGATCGCGGACCGGATCACGGTGCTCGACAACGGGCACATGCTCGCCGAGGGCAATGCCGAGGAAATTGCCGCCGATCCCCGCGTGCAGTCGGCCTATCTGGGGCAGGCGGCATGAGTGCGGTGCTCGAGGTCGACGGGCTGCAGACCTATTACGGCAAGAGCCACATTCTGCATGGCGTTTCGCTCACTGTCGGGGCCGGCGAACTGGTTGCGCTGCTCGGCCGCAACGGTGCCGGCAAGACGACGACGATGCGCAGCATCATGGGACTCACCGCGCCGCGTGCGGGCCGGGTCAGGCTGTTCGGCCAGGAGACCACCGGCAGGCCACCCTACCGGGTTGCTTCGCTCGGCGTCGGCTACGTGCCGGAGGGGCGCAAGATTTTCGGCCATCTCACCGTGCATGAAAATCTGCTGGTGCCGCCTGAAACCAAAGGGCCGTGGACGATCGAGACGGTCTATCAGCTGTTTCCCCGGCTCGCCGAGCGGCGCACCAGCAAGGGGGGGCGGCTTTCGGGCGGCGAGCAGGAGATGCTGGCGATCGCCCGCGCGCTGCTGCTCAACCCCAAACTCCTGATTCTCGACGAACCCTCGCAGGGCCTCGCACCGGTGATCGTGCAGGAGGTGATGCGCACCGTGGAGCGGATGAAAGGGGAGGGGATGTCGATCCTGCTGGTCGAGCAGAATGCGTTTCTCGCCCTGCAACTCGCGGATCGTGCGTATGTGCTCTCGGATGGCGCAGTGGTTTATGACGGCGCAGCGGCGGTCCTGCAGGCCGACCGGGACCGGATGGAACAACTGGCAGGTGTCAGTCATCACGCCTGAGACAGCCTTGTTGTTGCGCAACAGGTTCCGGTTGCGAACTGATATGCTCCGATCGCCGTGAACGGGTCCTGTCATCGAAGGTAGCCGAGATGGAGCCGGTGGGGGTGGCGGCACGGCGAGCGGAATGTCATCGCCGGGGAGTTCCGCCATTACGGCTGAGGCAACCGGGGCGAGCGGTTCAGCCGGTCGCTTCTGCGCTTGTTTTCCTTCGCGAGTGCGGCCTCGTGGACCTCGCGTGTTCATCTCCATCATCGAAGGGTGGATGGCGTTCAACCTGTGATCATCGATCACTTCTTGTTCGTTATGATATCGTAACGACTTAGACGTGATTGATCGTGCGCGAGGTACGGCGAATTTTCGCTTTGGGGGGCGAAAGCGGGAACGGGGCCTGTGCGGGGCGGCGATGGGATTATTGCCGGTCCGGGTAATGACGGGGACGCACTCGCCGCCGCATTTTGCTGCGGTCGGGGCGACCGGTGGCAAGGTTTCGACCGGATCGATCGGTTCGGAATTGGTCGATGCGGTGGGAATTTGGGTTGGGGGCCACGGATCGTCCCGCCAGTCGGAATCGAGCGGACACGGCGCGGGGACGCGCTTGCGGCGGGGATTGGCGGGCGTGCGCTTGGTGTCGCACGGTTGCCGGGCGGGCGCGAGCGGATTGGACAAGGCTGCGACGGCTTTGGCGAGACTGGCGGCGATGCTGTCGAGCAGGAGGAACAGAAGTTCCATAAACTTTACGATGGCGGGATGATGGTGATCGGCGTCCGCCTCGCAGGCATGGCGGAAGTCTTCAAATATGACTTTGAAGTTTTCGGCCAAGGCTTCACGAGGGGGAGATGCTTGGGTCACATGGGACTATAAGCATAGGGGGCGGGGGGTGAGAAAGCGGAAGGTAAGCGAGGAAGGGCTACTTTTTTGAAAAAAAGGTGCACAGAAACTTTTGTTATCTGGGCTATGGGCGGTGTCAGGGGAACGGGCCCCGGAGTCAGAGAGTTTTTTGGTTCTTTTTTGCAAAAAAGAAGAGCTTGCCTCCCCTGCGTTTCTGCCGGTCAGCCTGCCGCCGGTCGCGGCGGCGTTGATGGCGAATGCGTCGCTCGGGCCGTCGCGCCATCCGCGCCGGTTCACGCGGTTCTGGGTCCGGGCCACGGCGGTGATGGGTTTGGCCGGTGCCAAGTTCACCGGCGAGGTCGGGCTGTGCTACGCCACCTCCGGTCCCGGTGCGATCCATCTGCTGAACGGGCTCTACGATGCCAAGCTGGACCACATGCCGGTGGTCGCCATTGTCGGGCAGCAATCGCGGATGTCGCTCGGGGCCAGCTACCAGCAGGAAGTCGATCTGCAGAACCTGTTCAAGGATGTGGCGGGCGATTACGTCATGACCGCGACGCTGACGGGGCAGGTCAGGCACCTGATCGACCGCGCGGTGCGGATTGCCCGGACGTTGCAAGTGGTCACTACCGTCATCGTGCCGCACAAGGCCGCTGCCGTGCTCAATGCCGGGATCGCCAAGGCCCTGCTCGGCAAGGCCGCCGTGCCCGACGATCTGGCATACGTGACCGGCTCGCTCGGATTGCTCGGGACCAAGCCGAGCTGGGACATGCTTAAGAATTGCGATACGTTTTTCGTGATCGGGTCGTGCTTTCCCTATTCCGAGTTTCTGCCGAAACCGGGGGATGCCCGTGGCGTTCAGATCGATATCGACGGGAGGAATCTCAGCCATCGCTATCCGATGGAGGTGAATATCGTCGGGGATGCCGCCTCGACCCTGCGCAAGCTTCTGCCGATGCTGGAGCAGAACACCAACAGCGATTGGCGCGCGACGATCGAGAAGAACGTGGCGGCGTGGTGGAAGACGCTCGAAGCCCGGGCGATGCAGCCTGCCGAACCGCTCAACCCGCAGCGGGTGTTCTGGGAGCTTTCGCCAAAGCTGCCGGAAAACTGTATTCTGACCGCCGATTCCGGGTCGGTCGCGAACTGATATGCGCGGGATCTGAAGATCCGGCGCGGGTATGTGCGCATGGAATTGAACCGGCGCGATCTGCGACGGACCGGTTCCCCCAGGGGCTCGCCAACGGGTAGTGTCTGGTGGGCAGGAACCTGATCACCTGGTCGAACCAGGCGGCGTGGAGCCGCATACAAGACGAGGTGCGGTGGAACAAGGGCCCGCCGTCGCTCGCGCCGACCGAGGACGGGTTCGTCCGACGGAAAAGACCCGAGGGCGAGGTTTCCGAAGGCAGCTTCATCGCCTGCACGTTGTGGCTCGCCGACTGCCAAAACATGCAGGGCCGAAGCGCAGAAGCGCGGCAGACGCTGGAACGGGTGCTCGCCATTCGAAATGATCTCGGGCTGCTTTCCGAGGAATACGATGTGCCTGGCCGGAAACTTCCAGCAGGCATTGAGTCATCTTGCGCTCGTTACCACAGCGCTCGGCTTTTCCGGGCCGGTGCTGCAACGCGGTGGCGGATGATCAGGAACCGGGCGAGGACGTCAAGGCCGAGCGCCACATCACCGGCCCGGATAGATGCTGGTCCGTAACTATTCCAGATCTGTCGCCCGACATTTCAGGATCACGATCGCCTCGGCACCGGGCTCGTCTTCCCGGTTCTTCAATCGCAACGTTCCGCCATGCGCCTCGATGATTTCGCGGGCCAGGATCAGGCCGATGCCGCTGCCGCCCGGCTTGGTGGTGAAGCCGGGGACGAAGAGGTTTTCCGAGCGGGGGAGACCTTTGCCGCCATCGGTGATGACGATGCGGAAACGCGATTCGATGAGGTCGAGCGTGATCGCGACCCGACCATTGGTTTCCAGCGATGCGTCGGCGGCGTTACGGATCAGGTTGATCAAAGCCTGCTCGATCTGAGCCGGATCGAGCATAGTGGCGCCCTCGTCTGCGATCGTCGCGATCACCGGAACCCGGGTTTCGAGATCGGCGATGCGCTGCACCAGCGGGCCGAGTAAGACCGGTTCGGGGACCGGTGGCGGCAACCGGGCGAGTTCGGCGTAGCGGCGGATGAAGCTGGCGAGGCTCCGCGAGCGGCGCTCGATCAGGGCGAGGCCGGCACGCGTCTGGGCCGGGTCGTGCGCATGCTGTTGCAGGGCTTCCGCCGTGGCCTGAATCGGGCCGAGCGAGTTACCGGTTTCGTGGCTGAGCACCCGGATCAGCCCGCGCCAGACGCGGCGTTCCTCATCGCGCAGGGCGCGGGAGAGATCGCTTGCAACCACGATCAGGTGGTCGCGCCCGCCGCGCCGGAACGGCACGCGCCGAACGTCCCACGGGCCGGTCCCGCCGGGTAACGGGGTCTCGAAACGATGGGGGCCGGCGAGGTCGAGCCAGTCGCCGATGCCCAGCGCATCGGGGCGCCGGCCGGTCAGTCGTTCGGGATCGGTGCCGAGCAGCGATCCCGCCGCACCGTTGCCGCCGACGATGGTACCGCCGGGTCCGATCACGATGATCGCGAGATCGACCGCGCCGAGCAGTTTTCCGAGCAGGGCGTCAGATTCGATACCCGCACGCCGGGTTCCCATCAGGCTGTCGGCCAGAACGTTGAACGCAGCGAACGCGGTTCCGGGGGCACCGCGCGCCGGAACCGCCCGCAGCGTGTAATCGCCCTCCCGCAACCCGAGCAGCAGGGCTGCGATCTGACGGTGATCGCGCCCCGATCGTCGCCGCGCCAGGACGTAGCCGAACAAGCCTGCGATACCGGCGCCGGCGAGCGCAAAAATGATCGTCATGTGCGGATCTGGGACAGCCGGCGATAGAAGGCGCTTCGCGACAGGCCGAGCCGTCTTGCCGCGGCCTCGACATCGCCGCCCGCTTCCGCCATCGCGCGCTGGACGAGGTAGCGCTCGGCCTGATCCAGTGTCATGCGTTCGAACGGTGCCTCCGGTTGCGGATCGAGGCTGAGATGGGCGCGGGTGATGGTTCCGTCGTCGGCGAGCAGTACGGCCCGCTCGATCACATGCGCCAGTTCCCGAACGTTGCCCGGCCAGTGATGGGCAGCGAGCGCAGCCAGGGCATCCGGTGCGAAAGCGGTTACGTCGCGGTCATGGCGGGCGGCGGATCGCGTCAGGCAATCGGCGGCGAGGAGAACGATGTCATCGCCGCGCATGCGCAATGGCGGTAGCGCAATTTCGACGGTATTGAGGCGGAACAGCAGATCGCGCCGGAACCGTCCGGCCTCGATCAGCCGGTTCAGATCGGCGTTGGTTGCGGCGATCACGCGAACATCGACCCGACGGGTCGTGGCTTCGCCGACGCGGGTGATCATGCCGTCTTCCAGAACCGAGAGCAGGCGGGCCTGAGTGGCAAGGCTGGCATTGCCGATCTCGTCGAGGAACAGCACACCGCCGCTGGCGATTTCGAACCGGCCGATCCGGTCCGACTTCGCATCCGTGAAGGCACCGCGCGCGTGGCCGAACAATTCGGATTCGATCAGGCTTTCAGGAACCGAGCCGAGATCGAGCGTGACGAACGGCTTGTCCCGGCGCCGCGACAATGCGGCGATGTGGCGGGCGACCAGCCCTTTGCCGGTGCCGCTCTCGCCCGTGATCAGCACCGGGACATCCGCCTGCGCGATCTTCGCGACCAGGCTCAACATGGCACGCATCGCCGCACAGGTGCCGATAATCTCGCCCTGCGCCGCCGGGCGGGTGAGGCTGGCTGCCGTGCTGCGCGCGCGGAGCAAGGCGAGCTGGCTGCGGAGCACGGTGATCAGACGGACGTTTTCCCACGGCTTTTCGAGGAAATCGGCGGCCCCGGCGCGGAGCGCGCGCACGGCGAGATCGACCGAGCCCCATCCGGTCAGGACCACCACCGGCAGGTCGGGGTGAACGGTTTTGACCGAGGCGAGCAGGCGCATGCCATCGTCGCCGGAGGTGGTGTCGGTTGCGAAATTGAGGTCGAGCAGGAGGGCGTCGATCCCGCCGGCATCGAGCAGCAGGGCGGCCTCGGCGGGGGATGCGGCACCCTTGGTGCTGAAACCTTCGGCGCGGAGCACCAGGGCCAGGGCTTCGCGGATATCGGCCTGATCGTCGGCGATCAGGATTGTGCCGATGGGATCAGCCATGATCGGAGGCGGAGGGTGCTGCGCCGGTGCAACGAAAGGCGGTGAGCGCCAGCCGGACGAACACGGCGAACATCCCGACAGTGGCGTCGATCAGCGTGAGAAACTTGCGACTCACGAGGCGTCCAGCATGGATTTCACCGGCGTGTTTGCGGCAAGCGAGGCCGGTTTCCATGCCGCGCCCAGTACGATCAGGCTGACGACGATCACCGCGAGGATGAACACCAGGGGTTCGATCCGCTCGATCTCGAACAGCAAGGGCGACATCGCCCGGATCAACAGGTAGCCACCCAATGCACCGCCCCCCAGACCGAACGCGAGTAGCCAGGCCGCATCGCGCAAGGCGAGGCGCAGCAGCCGCGCCGGGCTTGCCCCCAGCATCGCCCGCATGCCGAATTCCGGCAAGCGGGCCCGGGCGATGAAGGCGTTTACCGCATAGACACCGAGCCCCGCCACGACCAGGGCGATGAGCGCGAAACTCAGCGCCATCCACGCCGCCAGGGTGCGAAACGCGGTCTCGATGAACATCAGCCGCCGGTAGGGCAGCACCCGGCTTACCACCGCCCCCGGTACCGCCGACGCGACTGCGGCACTCACATGACGTTTTGCTGCAATCACACCGCCCCGATAATGCACCACCAGATGGACTTCCTGCAGGGTGGCACCGGGAAATTTCACCGATGCCACCGGGAAATAGATCGTCCCCGGTGTCTGGTGCCAGGGGGCTACCCGCCAGACCACCGGTTGGGCGACGCCCACGATGCGATATTTGCCGAGCCCGTACAAATTGAGGGTTTTGCCCATCACGCGCTCGGTCCCGAAGACGCGTCGGGCCAGACCCGCTCCGACGATCATGACCCTGGCCCCGCTGCGATACTCGGTCGTGGTGATCCGCCTTCCTGCCCGCAACGATATGCCCATGGCGCGAAAATATCCCCGATCCGGCGTCACCATATTCGCATGGAACCGCCGTGCGAGGGGCTGATTGCGGCTCATCAGTGAATAGTAATGGCTTTGCGAAAACGGGTAGGCTGCAAATCCGAAGCCACCGACGGCGACAATACCGGGCTCCTTGCCCACGCTCGCTTCGATCGCTGCCAGGGAGCCGGTGTTGGCCGCGGCTTGCGGCAACAGCACCGAGGCGATCAGCCGGTGCGCGGATTGAAATCCGAGCGGCCGGCTCAGTGCCGCATAAAGGCTGCCACCAAGTGCGAAACCGGCGATCAGCAATGCCAGCGCGAGCATCACCTGCACGACGCCCATCAGCCGTTGCGCCCCTCTGGCGCCACGATCCATCGTGGACTTGCCACCCTGGCCGATCCCTTGCCCCGGTGCCCGGCGCGACACCTGCGCAAGTGGGATCGCGGTAACCACCAGGACCGACATCAAGGTAAGCGCGAGTACGGTCAGCACCGCGGGCCAACCAAAACCGAAGTGAAACGGCGTCACCCCGAGCGCTGTACCCAATGGGGCGATCCCGCCGCGCTCGGCGGCAAACGCGATCGCGAGCGCCAAGGCTGCGACGGCGATGCCGATCGGCACCTGTTCGAGCAGCAGCAGGCGCATCACCGCGCCGCGCGAGGCGCCGATGACGCGGCGCAAGCGGTATTGGTTGATGCGGCCGCGCTGGCGGACCAAAGCGAGGTTGGCAGCGTTGGCAATCGCCAGAACCAGCAGCAGCAGGGCCATGCCTTGCAGCACGAGGGGCAGAACGGTGAGATTATCACTCCCGATCAACACGGGCCGCAGAAATCGGGCGTCGAGGATATCCACGCCTGCGGAGGCGGCGGTATTCGGCTGCTGGTATGCCAGCACGAAGCGTTTGACCTCGTCGATCTGCCGGTCGAGATCGGCCAACGTGACCCCCGGCGCCAGTCGGGCGACGCCGAACTCGTTGACATTCTGCATGATCGGCCTGGCCATCGGCAGCGCCACGACTTCGAGGACATCCTTGTGATCGGCAAACGCATAATCGCGCGGCAGCACACCCACGATCCGCTTCGCCCCCTCGCCCACGTCGATCGTGCGACCGATCACCGAGGCCGCGCCACCGAATGCCGACTGCCAGAATCTATAGGATATCATCGCCTCCGGTGGTCCGCCCGGCCGCCCTGAATCGAGACCCGGCAGCGCTCCCAGAGCCGGCACCAATCCCAACGTGCGAAACCACGATGGCGTGACCTGCGCGAAGGAGACGCCGCGCGCGACGCCGCCGATCATCGCCGTCGCTTCACCACCCTGCACATAGAGCCCGATATCCTCGATGCCCTTCAAGGATTGCGCGAGCCTGACATAATCATCCGGCGAGATCAGGGGCTGGGTCAGCCCGGTCCGCGGTCGCATATGGCGCAGCAATACGAGCCGACCGGGATCGTGGTACGGCAGGGGGGCGACATAGACATCATGGACAATACCGAACGCCATGGCATTTGCCCCGATCGCCAGCGCCAGCATCACCACTGTTGCCACGGCGAAGAACGGCCGACGCACCATGCCGCGCCACACCAGGGCAGCGTCGTTGGTGAGGATTTCTCTCATCGGACTATCCTGCATCCAGCAATGTCTTGACCGGCGTAGTGGCCGCCCGGGCGGCTGGCCGCCAGGCTGCGGTGAGGACAATGACGGAGATGATTGCAAAAGCCGCGGCGAATACCAACGGTGCGATCCCAGCCTCGTGAAACAGCAGGGGCGACATGGCGCGGATCAAAAGATAACCGCCGATCGCCCCGCCGGCGAGGCCGAGGCCAAGAAGCCAGGCCGCGTCGGTCATCGCCAGTCTCAGCAGGCGTGACGGGCTGGCTCCAAGCATGGCCCGCATGCCCAATTCGGGCAGACGGGCACGGGCGATGAAAGCATTGACCGCATAGACACCGAGAGCCGCGAGGATCAGCGCGAGACCGGCGAAGATGGCGACGATCGATGCGGCCATGCGCCGCAGGCCCAACCGACGATCGATGGTTGTGGAGTAAGCGTGGATCGACGCGACCACGCTGCCGGGAATCATGGTCTGGATCAGGGTTTTGGCATCGTGCGCGGCGGCTGGAATCGAGCCGCGGACGTCGACGACGATACCTGCGACATCCATCGGGTAGCCAGGAACGGCGAAGGCCGCCATGGGCAGATAGATCGTACCAAGAGACTGGCGCCAGGGAGCGATGCGCCATACCACCGGCGCGGCAACCCCGATGATCCGGAATTTTCCGATCGGCTCGATCTTCACGACATGTCCGATCGGGTCGACCTTGCCGAACAGACGACGGGCGACCCCGCTGCCGATCATGACGTCTCTGGCACCAGACGCCTGATCCAAATCGTCGATATCGCGGCCGCTTCGAACCGTGATGCCGAGTGTCGATACATAGTGTTCCCCCATGATCGCGACGTTGACCAGACCGCCCTTGGCATCGGCGTGGTCGCGCTCGATCGCGAGACCGGCTTTACTGGAACTGAAAGGGATGGTCATGAACCCCGCCGCACTGGCGTCGCGTACATAGCTCGCGCCGCGCAAGCGCGTGAGCGTCGCCTCCAGCGCCGGTACGAGCACCGTTGTTTTCGGAGCGATCACCTGAGCGATGATCCGATGGGTCGGCGTGAACCCGAGCGGACGGTTCAAAAATTCGAATTGGCCGATGCCGAGCGTCAGACTCCCCGCGAGCAGGGCGAAGGCCAGGGCAATCTGGATAATGCCGAGTAGACGCTGGACGCGCCTCGTCGCGGGGCCGAGGGTCGCCTTCGCCCCGCCGCTGAGCGCTGCATGCAACTGATATCGCATGGTCATGATCGCGGGGGCAATGCCCGTCACGGTTACTGCGACCACGCTGAGCACAGCCGCAAACCCGACTTCGTCCCATCCGAATCCGAACCGAAACGGCGCCACCACGATTGCCGGCCCGTAGGAGAGAATGAACCGGGAGCCGATCCACGCCAGAAGGCAGCCAAGCCCGAAGACGACCAGCAGGATCGGCAATTGTTCGAGCAACAGCCGGCGCAACATGAGGGCGCGCGAACCACCGAGAATGCGGCGGAGCGCGAATTCGTGCACCCGTGCCCGATGGCGGATCAGGGCGAGGTTGGCGGTATTGGCGATTGCGAGCAACAGCAGGAGCAATGCGGTACCCTGCAGAACAAAGGGCAGGACACCGAGATTCGTCTCGCGTTCGAGCGCGGGGCGCAGCGGCACGATATCCAGTTCCGCATGACGCAATGGCTGTCGGAAGAGAGGCGACAATCGCGCGATCACTGCAGGGAGCGCCTGCTTCAAGTCGTTGTCGATCCGCGTGCGTGACTGCCCGTTCGCCAGCCGCACGACCATCGCCGCCTCTGGATTTTGTTCAGCAAGCCCCGCTTGCGGGAACCGAAGGGGGGTCAGGACATCAGCGCCTTGAGTGAAGGCGTAGTCGGGCGGCAGAACCCCGACGATCCTGTAGCTGCTTCCGTCGAACGTGATCCGCCGGTCGAGCACGGACAGGCTGCCACCATAGGATTTCTGCCAGAATTTGTAGGAAATCATCGCTTCGGCCGGCCCGCCACGCCGACCTGCGGCAAGACGCGGTAGCCGCCCGATGACCAGCCGAACCCCGAGCGTGCGCAAAAAGGACGGCGTGACCCGGTTGAACGTCACCGGCGTCGGATGCCCGGCAATGATCGCGGGCTCGACGCCGCCCGCGAGAAACAGGCCCGAATCGGCGAACGCCGGACTGTTTCGCCGGATCGCCCGATAGGCGCTGGGCGAGAGCCTATCGGCATTATATGGTGTGGCTGGCGCATGTTCGTTGACCAGGAAAAGCTGGTCGGCAGCATGATAAGGCAAGGACCGGATCAGAAACCCGTAAGTGATCCCGAACGCCGTTGCATTGGCCCCGATCGCCAGCGCCAGCATCACGATGCTGGCCACGGCATAGAAGGGCCTGCGCGCGAGACCGCGCCAGGCGGTGGCAATATCGTGACCGAGCGTGCCGCCCATCATTTGCCTCCGTTGGGCAGATCATCGTCCTCCGGGTGCAGCGCCACTACCGCTTCGCCGAAGCTTTCATCGACCACCTGACCGTCGGAGAGCCGCACGATACGGCGGGCGCGGCGGGCGTAGTGCAGGTCGTGCGTGACCATCAGGATGGTCGCGCCCTTGTTGGTGTTCAAATCTTCGAGCAGCGTCATCACCGCCTCGCCGGCTTTGGAATCGAGATTGCCGGTGGGTTCGTCGGCGAGGATGATGTCGGGCTCGGTGACCAGCGCGCGGGCGATCGCGACGCGCTGCTGCTGACCGCCCGATAATTGCGCCGGGTAATGCCGGGCGCGGTGGGCCATGCCGATATCGGCCAGGATGGCGGCGACCCGCTCATCGCGCGCGGCCTTCGCGATTCCGCCGCGATAGACCAGCGGCAGGGCCACGTTTTCAGCGACAGTCAGATCGCCGATCAGGTTGAACGCCTGGAACACGAAGCCGATATGCCGGTTGCGGAACGAGGCCCGGTCGCGTTCGCGCAGATGTGCCGCATCCTGCCCGGCGAGACGGTAGCTCCCGGCGGTCGGGTCGTCGAGCAGGCCGAGAATGGCCATCAGCGTCGACTTGCCACACCCCGACGGTCCGGTGACCGCGACATATTCGCCGCGTTGAACCAGAAGATCGACGCCGGCCAGCGCATGGGTCTCGACCTGGTCGGTGCGGTAGATTTTTTTCAGATCGACGACATCGATGACGGTTTCAGCCATGCTCGTGACTCCCGGATGAACGGATGATGGTGGTCGAAATCTGGCGAACCAGCAGGGGCGTGGCACTGCCCGCCGCCTCGGCCAGCCCGACCTCGTGGGTAATTGCCGCAACGATCGCGCGATGCAGGGCGAGTTGGGCGGACAGCAGTTGCTGGCGGTCCGCGATCAGGTCGCTTTCGCTGATCAGGCCGGCGCGAACACCGTCCCCCGCGGCCCGCACCGCTCGCGCGGCAACCCTCGCCGCCGATCGCGCGGCTTTCAGCCGGGCGCGATCGAGCATCACGGCGAAATAATCGGTTCGCACGGTGCGGATCACGGTGAGCCGGGCGGTGGCGGCGTTGGCGAGGGCTTCATCGCGGATGGCACGGGCCCGGTCCGTCGCCGCTCGGGTCGCCCCGCCGGAAAAGACGTTCCAGTTCAATTGCACGGTCACGGAATTGCCCTGCTGCGCCGAATATCCCGGCCCGTTCAGATTCTGCCCGAAGAAGGCGTAGCCTGCGGTCCCGGCCTGCGCGGCCTGGGTATGCTGGAGCTGTAACGAAATATCGGGCAGATCGGAGCCGCGTGCGGCGGCGACCAGTTCGGCATCGTCCCGCGCGGTCAGGCGCGATGCCGCAAGCGTCGGATTGCCGGATCGGGCCCGATCGAGCCACGTGCCGACCGAGCCGGGTGCAGGAAGGTGCAGGACAGTCGGCAGGTCGCCGGCTGCTGCGATCCCGGCAGTGCCGGTGATCGCGGCGAGGTTTTCGCGCGCGGCGATCAGCTTCGCCTGCGCCTCGATCACTTGTGCCTTGATCGATTGATCGGCGGCACGTGCTTCGTCCGCACCGATCACGCCAGACAGGCCCGCGCGGTACCGGGCCTCGGCGTCGTGATATTGCGCCCCGAATCCCCGCGCGGCCTGGCGCAGCGCGGTCAGATCGCTTCGGGCGGCCAGTACCGCGACATCATCGCCGATCACGGTGGCAACCAGGTGCTCCAGCGTCGCCTGGTAGGTCGCGGCGGCGGCCTGCACCGAAAAGCCTGCGGCCTGGAAGGATTTGATCTGGCTCCAGTCGAACAGGGTCTGGGTCAGGGTCGCCTGCCAGGTGGACGTGTTCAGGTGCTGCGTCTCGGTGATCGGCTCGAACCCGCTGCCGTAGAAATCGGCCCCGCTGAAGTACTGGTTCTGCGGTCCGGCACCGGCCGCAACCACGAAATGCGGCAGGAGCACCGCGAGAGCCGAGGGTGATGCCGTCGCCGCTGCGCGCAGCCGCGCCGATGCCGCGACAAAGGCAGGATCGTTGGCCCGCGCTGCCTGCCAGACCTGCCAGAGGGATGACGCGCGTGCCACACCGGGCAGGCTCGCCAGCATCACGGCGATCACAACCAGCGGCCTCATCGGATGCGCACCATCGCCTTGCCGGCGAAGTCGCCGGTATCGGACACGATGATCCGGTCGCCCGGCGCGAGCCCGGAGAGCACCTGGATCGCATTGGCCGAAGTGGCGCCGAACCGCACCGCCACCGGGATCGCCCGCCGCCCGCCATCGATCAGCTTATAGACCCGGGCGGAACTGTCGGGCCGGGCATCGACCGGACGGGCAACGAAGATCGTGCGGGCAATGGTTGTCACGTCGATATCGCCCAGCACCGCCAGATCGGGTCTCGTCCCCGGCGGCAGGCGGGCAGGGAGTTTCACATCGACCCGCACGCTGCCCTTTTCCACCGACGGAGACACGCGGCTGACAATGCCCGCGATCCGGCTCTCGCCTTCATCGTTCAGGCGGATGCTGGCGGTCTGGCCGGCCACCACCTCGCCGGCTTCGCTGGGCGCGACATCGAGTGCGGCCTTGAGGTCGGTCAGGCTGGCGATCCGCGCGATCGCGCCGCCGAGAGCGAGCGTCTGCCCCGGATGGGCGGTTACGCTCTGCACCACCCCTGCTTCGCCGGCGGTCACCGTCAGGGCCGCGACATTCGCCTGCGCCTCGGCGAAAGCCGCCTGAAATGCGGCTACCCGGGCCCTCTGCGCCGCGATCTGGGCGAGCTGATTACGTGCAAAGGCAGCGATCCGTTGTTCGGTCAGCCCGACCTGCTCACGCGCCGTGGTGGCATCGAGCACGGTCTTGCGGTAATCGAGTTGTGCGACGACGTGTTCGGCGGCCAGCCCGCGCTCGGCCCGCGCGCGCAACGACGCCGCCTCCGCCGCATCCCGCGCGGTTGCCAGTTCGGCCTCCATGCTCAGGCGGGTATTGTCCAGCATTGCGGCGGTGGAGGCCAGTGTGGCCCGGGCATCGGCCAGATCCGATCGGGCGGATATCATCGCCGAGTCCAGATGAGGATCGACCAGCCGGACCAGCACGGTGCGCGGTGCCACGGAGTCACCGGGCCGGACCTCCACCCGTGCGACCGTTCCCGGCACGGATGCCGTAACGAAACGTTCCCCGCGCGGCCGAAGCACGCCGGGTGCCTGCACCCGCACCCGGAAGACCCCCTGACGGACTTGGGCGATCACCAGCGAATCCCGCGCGACCGAGGGGCCGGAGGGCAGCAGGACCACCAGGGCCGCCACCAAAACGACACAGAGCGCCGCTATACCGACCCAGGCGGCCTGACGCTTCCGCCGATTACGGCGTTGCACATCGGCAGGAATCTGAAAATCAGGCATTGCGGGTCCCGAACGGTTGGCAGGCGATCGGCGTAGTGGACAGCAAATTCCATGCCAGCCCGAGATTGCCCTGCATACCAGCCGAGCCGGGCGGGACGGATCAATTCCGACGTCGATTTATCCCGGTAATGGGATTGACGTCCCGATTTCGGGATGGATGACGGTCTCGCGAGGATCGCAAGCCGCGCGGTCCATATCGATAAGCTGCGGCGGTGCCTGCGATGAGGCGCCCGGAAACCTGTTGGCCTCCGGTCATAAGTGCGGTGTTCTATCGATAATGATCGAATACGAACTCAGGGGAGAGACACAGGACAATCGATGCAACCCGCCGCACCGTGCTTGCCGGGCTCGCTGCCGGGGCGGGAGCCGCCGCACTTTCGGCCACCTCGTTCGACAATGTGGTCACCACCCCGGCGGCCCTGAAGGTCGATACCGATCAGGTCGAATGCGGCCGCCCTTTCAGGAGGCAACCAGCAGAAGGCTCTGCTGGCCCGCGGCAGAGACCAGAACTGATCTTGCACCGAGGTGGGATGGGAATGATCCTGACCCTCCATCCCATGCTGATCATTTATCCCTATCTCGAACGCCCGCAGGCTTGCCAGTCGTCACGACGCGTTCGGGCAATGCCGAGTGCGATCACCATCGCACGCTCACTTCATAGCAGAGATATATTTTGCATCAAACAGATCCGGTTCCGACACACTCTGGTTTGACTTGATTTCGCCTTGAAGCCTCATCAATTTCGTTACCAGTGCGACATTCGATTTGTAGGGTATGATTTTGAAGTGACCTGATTCGGTCATCATGTATTTCATTTCCGGGAGATTTGGATTGATGACCAGCTTGTACTGTGAACTTGCGTCCGCTGGTGAGATACCGAGGGCCTTGCCGATGATGCCGTAGGATTCCGCCGGGTGGGATTTGATATAGTCTTCGCCTTCGAGAAATCCCTTGATGATTGCAGGCATGGCATCGGGGTGGGCTTTCAGGAAGCTCGTCTTCACCGCGAAATTATCGGTGATGAGGCCGGGGGCCGCGGCCGATGTGAACAAGGCATGGAATTTGGGATTGTCCGTGACCATCGATATATGCGGTGCCCACGTGACTCCCGCTGCCGCATGGCCGCCCAACAGGGCTGCCGGCACATCGGATGCCGGCATATTGGTCGATTTCACATCGGCCAATGTCAGTTTTGCCTGATGCAATGCGTAGGCGAGCAGAAGCTCGGAATACGACGTCGTATCGAGCGGGATCGTCTTGCCGCGCAGATCGGCCACCGACGTGATCGATTTGCGCGCCACGATGGCGTCCGCGCCGTTCGAATAGTCGATCGGCATGACGATCTTGATGTCGAACCCCTTGAGATGGTCGCCGATCACCTGGTTCATCGACAGATCGGCGGAATCGACCGATCCGGAGACGACGGCTGCGTTGATGCCGGTTTCCATGTGGACGAACCTGATCGGGTAGGCGCCGAAGAATTTTTTGTCCGCCGCGACGAAGAGCGGGGCGAAGCCGATCCAGGCGTTCATTGCGAAGGTGACCGGAGTCGCGGCCCGGGCCGCAGGTGCGGCAAGCACCGTGGTGGTGGTGGCGAGCGCGGCGATGACGAGTTTGTATGATTTCATTGCTGATTCCCAGGATGATGTGAGGTTGCCGGTTCAGTGAGAGACCTCATTCCGTCGAGGTCGGCGGACATGCCAGCGGTCGCGCGAATGCGGTCGGTAATGACGCGTTTCAGGGCAAGAAAAGCAGGGTCGAGGCGGAGGTCGCGGTGACGGCGGGCGAACGGGACATCCTCGATCGCGTCGATCCGCCCGGGGTGAGGGGCCATGACCACGACGCGGTCGGCGAGGTAGATCGCTTCCTCGACGTCGTGGGTGACGAAGATGATGGTTTTCCGCTCGGCGGATTTCACGTGCAGGATGAGGTCGTGCATGACTTCGCGGGTCTGGGCATCCAGGGCGCCGAACGGTTCGTCCATCAGCAATACGGCGGGTTTTGCCATCAGGGCACGGGCGATGGCGACGCGCTGGCGCATGCCGCCCGAGAGCTGGTTCGGGTAGGCGCGCTCGACCCGTGCGAGACCCATCAGGTTGAGCAGAGCGACGCTGCGTCGCGTCGCGTCGCCGATTTCGCTGTCGGTCGCGTCGCGGGCGTGGGCGGCGAGCGAACGGCAGAAGCGGATGTTTTCCATCACCGTCAGCCATGGGTAGAGGCTGTAATCCTGGAACACCATGGTGCGATCGCGGCCCGGGCCGGTGACAGGTTGGCCATCCACCAGAATCCGGCCAGTGCTTCGGGTTTCCAACCCCGCGATGATGCGCAGCAGGGTGGATTTGCCACAGCCCGATGCGCCCACGATGGCGGTGAAGCTGCCTTGTGAAATGGTCAGGTTGATCGGTTGCAACGCCTCGAAACCGCCGGGGAAGGTTTTCGACACGCCCTGCAGGATGACGGAATTGGTCATTGCAGCCAGGGAAACATGAAGCGGTGCAGACGGCGCAGAACCTGATCGGTCAGCAGGCCGATCAGGCCGATGAGGATGATTCCAACGAAGATCTTGTCGGTCTGGAGGAACCGCTGGGCGCGGAGGATCGCGTAGCCGAGCCCGGAATTGGCGGCAATGAGTTCGGCGACCACGAGATAGGTCCAGGCGAACCCCAGGGTGATGCGCAACGTGTCGAGCATCGCCGGCATGGCCGAGCGGAGCAGGACAAGGCGCATGATTTCGCGATTGGTGGCACCGAGGGTGCGGGCCGCCTCGATCTGGGCCATCGGCACGCGGTTGGCATCCTCGGAGATCATCAGGACCATCTGGAAGAAGGTTCCGATCCAGATCAGCGCGATCTTCGAAGACTCGCCGAGGCCGAACCACAGCAGCACCAGCGGAACGAACGCGACCGCGGGCAGATAGCGGGCAAACTCCATCATCGGTTCGAACAGGGCGCGAACAGGTTGATACGCACCGATATACAGGCCGAGCGGCACCGCCATGATTGCGGAGAGGGCAAATCCGGCCATGACGCGATAGACCGAGATTCCGATATCGTTGACCAGATTGCCGGTCTGCCACCAGTCGATCAGGGCGCGGACCACTGCGACCGGACCGGGCAGGAACAGCGGATTGACCGAACCGCTCGCCGCGACGACCCACCATAAACAGAGCAGGCCGAGGAAGCTCGCGGTTGCCATGCCGAGATAGCGTCGGCGGTCGAGCGAACCGCGCACGACCCAGATCGGCGGGCGGATCGGCTTGTACCGTTCCGCAGCGGGGGGCGCGGGATCGGCCATGTCGTCAGTCAGGTCGTCAGTCAGTCCAGCCATTGGGGGAACCTGTCCTGGGTACGAAAAAAACCGATGTCATGGTTGGGCCATAGATGCGCGCCGCACGAGCAGGCGCGGGATTTCAATGCCCGGAGTGAGGCGAGTGCCGCCGTTTCATCATCGCGGTAGCAGAGCCCGGGCGCGATTTCGTCCTCAAGGTTCTCGATGAGGTCGGCGGCGTCGCCACAGAGCAGGATGGGAGCACCGCGCGGGAGTTCGATCAGCATCGACATATGGCCAGCGGTGTGGCCGGGGCTCTCGATTGCGGTGACGCCGGGGGTCAGGTCGTATTCACCGCGTTGGAGATGCCACCGGTAGTCGGCGGCAAAATCATCCGGGAAATAGCCGCGTGCGCCGGGCTCCCCGGCCGCAAGTCGTTCGGCCTCGTGGACGTGGATGTCGGCATGGGCGAAGTCGTGCAGGCCACCGGCGTGGTCGAAATGCAGGTGGCCGAGAAAGACCAGATCGATATCGCGCGGGTCGAGCCCAAGGGTGCGAAGGCGGGCGGGAAGCCGATGGTCGGCCGGCATGTCCGGCGGTGGAAACGGCAGATCGCCGTAGTGGCGGGCGCGCAAGGCGGGATCGTCGATCTTGCGATAGTCGCAGCCGACATCGTAGAGAATCCGGCCCTGGGTGGTTTCGATCAGATAGGCGAGAATCGGCGCTTCGATCGCAATACCCATACCACGATTTCGGGTGGAGATCGACTTGTCGTAAGTATAGGTGCCGGTGAGCAAAGGCCAGAATTTTCGGACGGCGGTCATGCGAACACCTCCTGATCATCAAGTGCAGCACAGAGAAGGTCACAGGCCATGACTCGTCCAAAGATGTTGGACTCGCCCTCGATCAACTGAAGCATTGCATGCTGGATGCGCGGATCGTGGCAGGCTGTCGCGTCGGAAACCGTCAGACAGTCATAACCGTGATCAATCGCCGATCGCAGGGTCGAATGAACGCATACATCCGTCGTCACGCCGGTCAGGATCAGGGTCTCGATCGCGCGTGCCCTGAGGATATGATCGAGGTCGGTCGCGTGAAATGCCGAGTAGCCAGGCTTGTCGATCACGATATCGCCGGGCTGCGCCGACAATTCATCGACGATGTCATGGCCATACTCGCCCCGCACGAGCGCGCGACCCAAGGCCCCTTCGGAGCCGATCGCCGCGCCGGCCAGGACGGAGCGGTGCAACTTGCGTGGCGAACAATCCGACAGATCGCGACGATGCCCTTCGCGCGTGTAGATGACCGTCATCCCCTTCGTCCTGAAACGGTCGAGGAGGCGGACGATTTTGGGAATCGGCGCGGCGAGCTGCTCGACATCGAGACCGGCGCGATCGGCGTATCCGCCGGGGCAACAGAAGTCACGCTGCATATCGATGATGACGAGAGCAGCCGATTTCATCATGAAGCCGTAAGGAAGGAAACGCCGACCGCACCGAGAAACCCTGCTGCCCGGTCCCCTTCGGGCGCCACGCTGCCGTAATGCGCGGCCATCACGCGGGTCACTCGATGGCGGTGATAGCTCGCGAGCAGCATGCGGACCGGCAGGACCTGGGTGCTGTCCTCCGCGTAGAGCTTCCGGTGCAGTTTTGCGAGGCGATACCAGGGTTCCGCGGGTTTCGCGTGATGCGCGTTGTGGTACGCGAAGTTCAGAACCAGAGCATTCATCCAGGGATGATCGGCGCTGACCACGTCGGAGTAGGTGTTGGCCTGCTCGTAGGCACGATCCCGCACCAATGCCGCGGGAGCCGCTGCGAGATCGGGCGCATGATAGACGTCGAACGTATGCTGGAACGCATCCTGAAATCGCAGGATATGGAGAAAGACCGCATAGGCGATCGCGTAGGCGATGAGGGCCGCCGGGGCGGCGATGCCGAGGGCTGTGAACGCCGCCAACCGGATGGCCAGCACCGTCACGATCCTGACCCGCGATGAACCGCCCAGTTGCCAGCGGTGACCGATGATCAGCCCGCGCATCAGATACTCGACCGCGGGAATGTAGGCATATTCCAGCGCGAGCACGGCGGTCCGGAACCAGGAAGGTCCGGCCTGAAGTACGGCGCGATAGTCGAAGCTGACCACATCCAGCCGGTCGGCATGATGGCGAAGGTGCTTTTCCTTGAGCCCGGCATAAGGCGCGATGCAGGCGCCTGACATCCAGGCCAGCGCAGCGCCCAGACGGTCGTTGTCGCGGGTGCGCGCGAAAATTGTGCCGTGTTGGCATTCATGGATCAGATAGGCGCTGATCGCGAGCGCATGAGCAATCAGCAGAATCCCGCAGATCGACCCGATCGGTCCTGCGGCAACGATCAGGGCGATGCCACCGACCCAGCCCGAAACGGCATATCCCAGGGCAGCGAGGTTAAGGACGATGCCGTCACGGTAGCGAAAAAGACCGGTCATGTGATTGCCTCCTGAACGGGGGGTGCCGAAATACTGGCGCGGTAGGCCCGCCAGCCGCCATGGTCAGTGATGTCGGTGGCATGGGCGATGGCGGTGGGCTCGCAGCAGAAGCCCGGATGGAGAGCGCCATCGGCGAGTTCGACCTTGCCGATGGTCATGGGGGCCGGGAGTGAGGCGACGAAGCTGGCGAAAGCCGCAGGCGTCAGCGACCAGCGTTCGACCGCGATCGCGGTGGTGCTGGTCTCGTCGCGGACCAGTCCGGGCTTCGGTGGCGTGATCGAAAGGGCATACAGGCGGTAGGCTGGCGCGGTGGTTGTGACGTCCTCAAGAATCGCACCGCGCTCGGTCAATTCGTGGTTGAGCGCCATACCGGACAAATGGGCGCCGGCGACGATGAGGGAGATGCGGTCGTCCACGGGGCGGGGCAGGGTCGTCGTCGGGTGCGCGCGGGTCGCTCCGGCACCGGCGCCGATTGCATCATGCAGCACATCCGCGAGGTGAAGCAGGGCGCGGTCGCTGAACGCGGGGCCGATCAGGGTCATGCCGAACGGCAGCCCGTCCGGCCGGAAACCGGCGGGCAGCGCCACCGCTGCGAGATCGAGCAGGTTCACGAAATTGGTGTAGCGCCCGAGCATGGCGTTGCGGGCAATGGGCTGGGCGCGCAGTTCGGCCACGGTGTAGATCGTGGGGCTGGTCGGCAGCAGCAGCGCATCGATGCCCGCGAGAATGGCGTCGGTCTGCTGGCGCAGCCCCATCAGGCGGGTGGCGGCAATGAACGCGTCCGCTGCATCGAAGCGTTCGGCACCCCCGATGATTGCGGCGACGACAGGGTCCATCGCGTCGGCGTGGCCGTGGAAGAACGGGCGGATCGCGGCGAGGCGTTCGGCGACGAAGGCGTCCTCGTAGAGCAGGGCCGCCGCCGCGCGGAACGGCGCGTAATCGATTTCGACCAGCGTCCATCCCAGGGCGGCGGCCCGGGTGAGCGCGGCTTCGTGGAGGGCAGCGTAGGCGGCATCATCGGCGAAGACCCGCTCTGCGGGGGCGAGAACGCCGATCCGGGGCCGGGGCGGCAAGGCAATGTCGGCGGGTGCGCGGCTGTAGGGATCGTCAGGCTGATGGCCTTGGGCGATGGCAAGGATCAGTGCCGCATCGGCGGCGGAATTGGCGAAGATGCTGACGCAATCGAGGCTCTGGCAGGCCGGCACCACGCCGCTGGCCGGGATGCGGCCGCGCGTGGGTTTCAGGCCGATCAGATTGTTGAACCCGGCTGGAACCCGACCGGAGCCCGCCGTATCGGTGCCGAGGGCGAAGACGCAAAGCCCGGCCCCCGCCGCGACGGCGGAGCCCGATGACGAGCCACCCGAGACATAGGTGTCGTCGAATACCGAGCGTGGCGCGCCATGAGGGGACCGGGTGCCGTTCAACCCGGTGGCGAACTGGTCGAGATTGGTCTTGCCGAGCGGGATTGCACCTGCCGCGCGCAGGCGGGCCACGACGGCGGCATCCTTCACCGGCACATAGGAGAAAGCGGGACAGGCTGCGGTCGTCGGCAGTCCTGCAACGTCGATGTTGTCCTTCACCGCGAATACCATGCCGGCGAGCGGCAGGCCGGGGTCGATCGACGCCGCTTCGGCCAGCAGGTCGGCCCGGTCGCGCAAGGCGATGAAGACCGCAGGATCGGGATAGGCGACGGCGCGGTCGTGCAACATCCCCGCCAGTTCCGGCACGGTCAGTTGTCCTTCGCGGATCATCCGGCGCAGGACCGCGATTTCGAGCGGATCGGGGATCATGCCGCTTCGTCCATGGCGATCACCGCCACGCGCTGGCCGGCACGAACCACCTGACCGGGCACCGCTGCGACCGAGACGACAACGCCTGAAACATCCGCAGGGATCTGGACCTCCATTTTCATCGATTCCACGATCATCAGCGAGTCTCCGGCTTCGACCCGATCGCCCGGCCCATGCAGAACCTGCCAGATACTACCGGGAACCGGCGCGGCGACGCCCCGGTTCCCCGGGGCCAGCGGCGTATCGGCGGTGATCGGCGCGATTTCGGGCAAGGGCGCTGTGTCGAGCCCGGCCTCGGCCCAGGCCGCGCGCTCGGCAGCGAAGGCCGCGCGCTGGCGGGTCTGGAACGTCGCGATCGCGGCGGTGTTGGCGGCAACGAACGCCTCATGTGCCGCGAGGGAAAAATGCCCGTCCTCGATCGTGATCGGGTAGCGTCCGTGGGGGAAGGCGGCGCGGGCTTCGGCGAGCTCCGCCTCGGTCACCGGATGGAACCGCAGGCGGTCGAAATTGCGCAGCAGCCACGGGGTATCGCCGAACGGCGGTTTGCCGTTGGGGAAGCTGTTCCACATCTGGATCGTGCGGCCGAACAACTGATAGCCGCCGGGACCTTCCATGCCATAGACGCAGAGATACGCGCCACCAATGCCCACCGCGTTCTCCGGCGTCCAGGTGCGGGCGGGGTTGTATTTGGTGGTGACAAGGCGATGGCGGGGGTCGATCGGGGTGGCAACCGGCGCGCCGAGATAGACGTCGCCGAGGCCGAGGACGAGGTAATCGGCGTCGAACACGATGCGCCGGACATCGGCTTCGGAGTCGAGACCGTTGATGCGACGGATGAATTCGACATTATCGGGGCACCAGGGGGCGTCTTCGCGCACGGTCTCCTGATATTTCCGCATCGCCAGCAGCACCGTGCTGTCCTTCCACGACAGCGGCAGATGGACGATGCGGGAGGGCACGATCATGGCTGCGGGATCGGGCAGGTCCGGCTCGATGGTGCGGATCAGGCCGAGCAGGGTGGCGCGGTCGAGGCGGGCGGGGTCGAAATGGACCTGCAGCGAGCGGATGCCGGGGGTGAGGTCGATGATGCCGGGCAGGTTCTGCTCGGCGAGGACCCGTTGCAGGGCATGGGCGCGCAGGCGGAGGGCGAAATCCAGCGTCATCGCGCCGAATTCGATCAGGATGTTCTCATCGCCGGCGCGCCGGATGGTCATGGTGTCCGAGCGGTGCAGGATGATCGGGTCGGAGTCGGCGCGGGTGAAATGAACGATGTTGCCCGGGCGGAGCTGGCCGAGTTTCCACAATTCATCGGACGCGATGACGCCGGGACACACGAAGCCGCCGAGCGAGGGTCCGTCCGGCCCCAGTAATATCGGCATGTCGCCGGTGAAATCGACGGCGCCGATCGCATAGGGCGTGTCGTGGATGTTGGAGGGGTGCAGCCCGGCATCGCCGCCATCCGCCCGGGCCCACGCGGGTTTCGGGCCGATCAGGCGCACCCCGGTGCGCGATGAGTTGTGGTGGACCTCGTAGGGGGCGGTGAACAGGGTGGCGATGTCGGCCTGGGTAAAGAAATCGGGCGCGCCATGCGGGCCGGGGATCAGCGTAATCTGCCATGTGTCGGCGATCGGGGCTGCGGCGATCGGGACTGGGGCGACCGGGGCTGCAGCGATCGGGATCGACGGGATCGTGGGCTCCTCCGCGAGGCCGATGACATCGCCGGTCCGCAGCGCGCCGGTGGCGTGGCCGCCGAAGCCGCCGAGGGTGAAGGTTGCGGTTGAGCCGAGGCAATCGGCGGCGACGAATCCCCCCGCGACGGCGAGATAGCTGCGCTGGCCCGAGCCGGCGATGGCCCCGATCGCGAGGATCCCGCCGGGTTCGATCGTGACGGCGACCTCATGTGGGATCGTCACGCCATCGATGCTCGCGGCCATGGCGGCACCGGTCAACGCGATGACGGCCCGGCTGCGAAACTGCAGGCGCGGGCCGGCGAGGGTGCATTCCAGCACGGCGGCATCGGGCCGGTTGCCGACGATGGCGTTGGCGCGGGCGGCGCTGCGCGCGTCCATCGGGCCGCTGGGCGGGATGCCGACATGCCAGTAGCCACGCCGCCCCGGGATCGATTGCAGCGATGATTGCGCGCCGGGCTCCAGCACCCGGACGCTGCGGGACGGCGCAGCGTGGTCCGCGAGGCTCCGTGTGGTCATGGTGCCGGCGCGGAAATCCGGACGGTCGAGCGCCGCGATCAGATAGTCACGATTGGTCGCGACCCCGTGGATGGTGGTGGCGGCGAGGCCGGTGCGCAGGCGGGCGATCGCGGTGTCGCGGGTGGGGGCGGTCGCAATCAGCTTTGCGAGGGTCGGGTCGTAGAACGGGGTGATCGGGGTTCCGGGCTCGATCCAGGTATCGACCCGCAGATTGTCCGGAAACCGGGCGACGGTGATCCGGCCGGTTGCGGGGGTGAAATCGTGGGCGGCATCTTCGGCGTAGAGGCGGGCCTCGATCGCATGACCCGCCTGGTGGACGCGCGGCAGGGTGAAGCCGCCGGCGGCCTCGCGGATCATCCATTCGACGAGGTCGATGCCGTAGATCGCCTCGGTGACGCCATGCTCGACCTGCAGGCGGGTATTCACCTCCAGGAAGTGAAAATCGCCGCTTGCCTGATCATAGACGAATTCGACCGTGCCGGCGGAGGCGTAGTTCACACTGGCCGCGAGGGCATGGGCAGCGTCCTGCATCGCGGCGATGGTGGCGGGCTCGACCCCGGGCGGCGGGGATTCCTCGATCACTTTCTGGTTGCGCCGCTGCAAGGAGCAATCGCGCGCGCCAAGGGTGAGGATGGAGCCCGCGCCGTCCCCGAAGATCTGGACTTCGATGTGCCGGGCGTGCTCGACGTATTTTTCGAGGAAGAGCGCCGCATCGCCGAAATTGGCGCGGGCGAGATGAGCGATGGCGTCGTACCGCGCGGCAAGTTCGGCGGCATCGCGGCAGATCGCCATGCCGATGCCGCCACCGCCGGCACTGCTCTTGAGCATCACCGGGTAGGTGATCCGCGCGGCCTCAGCCAGGGCATCGTCGCGACCGGTGAGAACGTCCGAGCCCGGGAGCAGCGGGACACCGGCGGCGGCTGCGAGGGCACGGGCGGTGTGCTTGAGGCCGAAATCGCGCAGATGGGTGGGGCGGGGCCCGATGAAGGTGATATGTTCGGCGCCGAGCGCCTCGGCGAAATCGGCGCGCTCGGCGAGGAAGCCGTAGCCGGGATGCACGGCATCCGCCCCGCTGCGATGACAGGCCGCGATAATGGCCTCGATGTTCAGGTAGCTCGCAGTGGCCGGGGAGGCACCGATCGGCTCGGCATGATCCGCCGCGAGCACCGGGGGCGCGAACCGGTCCGCATCGGCATAGACCGCAACGGAGGCGATGTTCATCCGCCTGAGGGTGCGGCAGATCCGGCCGAGAACCTCCCCGCGATTGGCGATCAGGACGCGCTTGAACACCGGTCTAGCGATCCCACACGACGCAGCGGATCGGAGAGGGCCGGAAGCCGTTGCAGGGGTTGTTGACCTGCGGGCAGTTCGACAGCACCACCAGCAGGCGCATCTCGGCGCGCAGATCGACATAGCCGCCGGGTTCGGAGACCCCGTCATCCACGGTCAGTTCGCCGTCCGGGCGGATCGGCACGTTCATGAAAAAATTGACGTTGGCCACGATGTCGCGCTTGTCCATGCCGTATTTTGCCAGTTCGGTCAGGAAGTTCTCGCGGCAGGCGTGCATGTACCGGGTTTCGTGACCGAAGCGGACGGTGTTGGATTCGCAGGAGCACGCGCCCGCGCTGGTATCGTGAAAGCCGCAGGTATCTCCGATGATCGTCGCCATCGGACGATCCTCGTTGGAGCGCAGGATCGCGCCGGTGGTGAGGTCGTAGCGCCCGCCCGCCCGCGCCTGGGCGAGCAGCGTGTCCTGCGCGGAATAGCGCTCGGTGTGGTCATCGGCGTTGTAGAACAGCGCATCGACCGCCTGCTGGCTTTCGAGGTCGATGATGCGCAGCGTCTGGCCCGGGTCCAGCACCGCCGAGAAGGGGGCGCGGGCCGGTACGGTGACATCGAGCAGGGCATTGGTGCGGGTGGTCAGCATGATGGTCCTCAGGCGAAGTAGGCGTCGTTGTTTTCGAAGCCGCGCCGCGCTTCCTCGCTGAACGCGCGGCAGAAGGCGGCGGCATCGGCAGCGGTGCGATAACGGGTCACGATGATCGAGCCGGTCGCGCCGCCTGCTGCCAAGGGGTGGGGTGTGTTGGACAGGGCGACGAGCAGGTTCATCTCCGCGCGCAAGGTGACGAAACTGCCGGGCGACGGCGCGCGGCGCAGGCACATGGTGCCGTCCTCACCCACCGCGAGATCGGCGAACAGCGTGAGGCTGGTGGCGAGATCGCGCCGGCTGAGGCCGAATTTACCGGCGGCGTTGCGCAGATTGTCACGCCCGTTGCGCCCGGCACCGCGATCGGGCTTCGAAGGACCGAGCACCGCATCATGACCGGCGCCGCTATCGGCGATGATCGCGGCGAGGATGCGCCCCATGTCCGAGAACAGCACACGCCCGGTGGTGAGGCGGGTGGTCCATTGCAGCTTGAGCGTATCCCCGGCGTTGAAGCGTTCCGAGGGATCATCGGCGTTCCACAGCATCAGGCTGGCGCCCGGCGTACCGGCGGGATTGACGATGTGCAGCGCCTCGCCCCGGCGGATACGAAAGCTGGCATAGGCGCCGGGCGGGATGGTCTCGGTCGCGATGACGTCATCCGGTGGGATCATCGGCAGATCGGTTGGGCTCGATGCACCGGCCCTCGCGCGGGCGCGGGACTGAAGTTCGAGATAGCGCGTGCGATACTCGTCGGGTGTCAAACGATCGAGGTCGAGCATCAGGCCGGGTCCTGGCCGAGTGCGGTGGCAAGGCCGGTCGCGTCCGGCATGATCACCGCTTTCGAGGCCGCCTGCCGGCGCATCATGGGATACGCGATGGCGCCGACGATCGTGGCCCCGAGAATGAACAGCGGCGCAAACCATGTCATCGGCCACGGGCCATTGCCGGTATTATAGATCTCCGCGCGCGGCCAGGTGACATCGACCATCAGCACCGCGCCGAACACCACCGCGACGAGGTTGACCGGCAGGCCCCATTTGCCCAGCGTGAAATGCCCGGCGAGCGGCGGTTTGGAATAGACCGGATGACCCCGCAGGCGCTGGATCAGCAACGGCAGCGTCACGAGGAGATAGGCCAGATACACGATGACGACGGCGACGCTGGTGATATCGCCGAACACGCTGGCTGAACCGAGGCTGAGCAGCAGGATCCCGATCGCGGTCACGCAGACCACGAAGCTCGGCAGCAGCGGCGTCGCCGTGCGTTTCGAAACGGTGGACAGCGCGCGCGAGAACGGCAGGCGGCCATCGCGCGCCATGCTGAACATCACCCGGGCCGCCGAAGCCTGGATCGCGAGGGCCGCCGAAAAGATCGACACGCTGACGATCGCCAGCATGATCCGCCCGAGAACGTTGCCGGCCTGCGCGGTCAACACATAGGCGATGCCGTTATTGGCGAGATCAGCGCCGAGGCTGGGAGAGGCCATCAGCGTGCCGAGCAGAACCAGTCCGCCGCCGACCGCCGAAACGAGCATGCAGCGGGTGATCGCCGAGGGTGCGGTCCGGCGCGGATCGCGGGTTTCCTCCGAAAGTTCGGCGGCGGAATCGAACCCGTACATCACATAGGTCGCCATCAGCATCGAGGCGAGAAACGGCCAGATATAGGAACCGTGGCCCTCGACGCCGCCGGTGGTCATGATCACGCCGGGGCCGCGCACCGTGTGGGTGAACAGGATGACGATGAGCAGGCAGACCCCGAAAATCTCGGTGGACACCCCGATGATGGTGAGGGTGGCGAGCCGCTTGATGCCAAAGGCGCTGATGAAGCCGCAGATGAGGATCACGATCGAGCCGAGAACGATGGCGTTGAGCGCGCCGGTCGGACTCGTCGGCGAGGCGTTGCCGCCGACGAGCTGAAAGCCCGACCACACGCCGGGCAGCGCGGCCTGCATCGCAATCGCGATGGCCGAGACGCTCACGATATACCCGATCAGCATGAACCAGCCCGCGAACCAGCCGAGCGGGTCGGTCGCGACCCGGCGGGACCATTGGTAGATCGCGCCCGAGACCGGAAAGCGGACCGAGAGTTCGGCAAACACCAGCGCGACGCAGAACTGGCCGATGAACACGATCGGCCAGGTCCAGAAGAACGCCGGTCCGCCAAGTCCGAAACCGAAAGCGAACAGCTCGAAAACCGTGGTCAGGATCGAAACGAAGGAAAATCCCGAGGCGAAGGAGGCGAACGGGCCGAGTTCGCGCCTGAGTTCCTGAATGTAGCCGAGATCGCGTAGCCCGTCGGCGTGATCGGTCGGGGTGATGGGGGTATCGCTCATTCGGTCGGAGCCTCCTTCAGATCGGTCGTCGATGTGAAGCGAGGATCGGATGTGGACAGCGCATGCAACCCCCGCATGAAAACGCTCTCCCGGGCTTTTGTCCCGCCGTGTACCGCGCGGATGTCTCCCGCCCGGCTGTTGCTCTCGGACCAGCATCGGCACTGTAGACACCGACCGGAACCCTAGCGACGGGTCAATAACAGCAAAATCCATGCCAAGATCTATTTGTAAGCAGATCGGCTAAAAATAGCGGGTATCTTCTGCTAAATGGCCATTTTGTGAGCGATAAATGGTTAATCAGTGATCATACAATACACTGATTAGGCAGTATTATCGGCGACCGCCGATCGTCTTTGCTCTGAATCGGAATCGTGGCTGAGAGGCATGCTCACGTGGGCAGCGACAATCCGCCAGCCATGGTTCATGCGCATCCATGTCTGACTTTGACGGCCCCTGCCGCCTTCGACAATGAATTCGGTGTTGACGGTTCCGAAATTGTTGCCGAATGTCGTGATGACTGTGTTGTCCAGGCTGCGCGATGCCTGTTTGTTGACGACGCGCCTCCGATATTCGGCGATTTCACTGAAGCCGTGCAGGTTCTCCGAGATTCCATAGCGGATGGTGTGATCCGATTGCCAGAACAACTCGTTCAGGACATGGATATCGTTTTCGATCAACGCTCGCTCATAACGATCGAAAATGGCCGAAAGCTCGGCATGGACCTCGGGGAGGTTGATTTCGACATCGCTCAATCTGGGTCTCCCGCAATGGGTTGTCCGGCCCGCCGATAATGTCCGTTCAGGGACATATCATGTCCGCGAGGCAAAAGACCCGACCGCCCGACCAAACACAGAGCCCGGTTGCTCGAACAGCTAATGAAAGCAACGTGCCAGACCGCTCTCGAAAGCGGACAGGGTGCACGTCCACCCGACGATGGCACCCTGCGCGCGGATCATATCCAGCGTGACACGCTTGAATTCGGGCACGTAGCTTTCCGTCGCCTCTTCGATCAACAGGCAGTCATATCCCCGGTCGTTCGCCTCTCGCAGGGTCGTCTGCACGCAAACTTCCGTCGTCACACCACCGACCACGAGCGTCGTTATCCCATTGTCACCGAGATATCGGTTCAGGCCCGTGTTGTAGAACGCGCCCTTTCCCGGCTTGTCGATGACCAGCTCACCCGCCGTTGGAGCGCATTCGGTGACGATCTCGGTGCCCGCTTCTCCCGCGACCAATATTCGTCCCATCGGTCCCTCGTCCCCAATCCGCAGCAACGGTGTCCCGCGCAGCCGTTTTGCGGGCGGACAGTCGCTCAGATCGGGCCGATGGGCCTCGCGCGTGTGGATGACCGGCATCCCGCTTGCCCTGAATGTCGCCAATAGTCGCCCACATGCGGCCACCGCCGGTCGCAACAGGCAGACATCGTTGCCCAGAGCGGCACCGAAGCCTCCGGGATCGAGAAAATCCCTTTGCATGTCGATCAAAATCAGTGCGGTGCCGTCGATCGGCATCCGAAAGGTGAACGGCCTGGCATCGATTTCAGCGATCATCGAGAGCGTCGCAAAAATCGGCTGCCGAGGCGGTCGCACCGAATACGCCGCCCTGCATGTGGATCATCTCGATCGCGGCCAGCTTGTTGCTTTCCCGGGTCGCGGCGGTGCAATCGGTCAGCATCAGACATTCGAAGCCCCGGTCGTTGGCTTCGCGCATGGTGGTATGCACGCATACATCGGTGGTGATCCCGGTGAGGATCAGGTGGGTGATGCGGTTTGCGTGGAGGATCAGTTCGAGATCGGTGGCGTAGAAGCTGCCTTTGCCCGGTTTGTCGATCACGATTTCGCCCGGTATCGGGGCAAGTTCCGGAATGATCTCCCAGCCCTGCTCGCCCCGAACCAGCACGCGCCCGCACGGCCCGGGATCGCCGATGCCGGCACCGATGGCGCGACTGCGCCAGAGCTTGTTCGCCGGGAGATCGGCGAGATCGGGGCGGTGGCCTTCGCGGGTGTGGATGACCATCATGCCGGGGATGGCGCGAACGCGTTCGAGGGTGCGCCGCAGGGGGTCGATCACCGCGCGGGTGAGCGCGATATCATAACCCATGGCGTCCACATATCCGCCCACGCCACAGAAATCATGCTGCATGTCGATCACGACAAGGGCGGTGTGCCGTGGCTGGGCTTTTCCGTCATAGGGCCACCGGTACGGTTTGGCAGCAACGCTGAAACCATCGGTCGCGCTCATTCTTCATCGAGGATCAGCGTGGAGGTCGTGAGCCGCCGCTGTCCGCCCTTCACGGAGGCGAGCACGCCCATGGCCATCGCCGCGGCCACAAAGGAAACAATGGGAACGGGAAGGTAGCGCACCGCGGCACTGTAGTTCACAATCAGCCCGCAGACCCATCCTGTCCCCAGCGATAGCCAGGGAGCAACGGCCATACCGGAAAGCTCACCGCTGCTGCGCCGCGCCAGGTAGCCGCTGTAGGACGCAACGATGACCACCGCCCCAATGGGAGGCACCAGGACCCCGATGATTTCCAGCCAGTCGAGCAGAAACGCCCATACCCCGGTGGCCGCGATGATGACGCCAATGGTTCCGACAATTGCCGTCGTTACCAGATACCGTTGCCGGAACAGCTTCGAAAATCCGAGCGCGCTGTTGTAAAGGCAATGGGTTGCATTCGAGCCCTGATTGATGATCGCGACCAGGACGGCGAAAACCGCGAACACCCCCCCTAGACCCACGAGGTATCCTATCGGATTGGCCGACTGAAACGGATCGGCAATCCCGAGCCCATGCATGGCCAGCATCGCCGTGAACCCAACCCCCGCCAGCATCGCGATACCGAAGCCGAGCGGGAAGGCCGCGAAAACGGAGATCCATGAGGCACGCCGACTGGTCGCCCACCGATTGAAATCCGGCGCGAGAGTTCCGCTATCGGCGAAGGATGCCAGAACACCCGCCAGGATTTCCTGAAATGTCAGTGAATGATCGCCGACCGTGGTATAATGCGGATGCGCTCCGGCATTACCACGATCGGCGAGCATGGCGAACGCGATCAAAATAAGTGCGAAGAAAAGAGGGACGGAAAAATTTGAAATGACGTTCATCCCGATGATCCCCCGCGCCGTCACCAGGACGAAGGCAATCCCCAGGATTGTTGCGACCAGATAATAAGGCACGCCAAACGATGTGGCAAAAATCTCTGCCGGCATTGCAGTGTTAATAGTGAACCAGCCTAATACAAGGAACGATAACAACCCGGCCACGAACAAATAACCGACGTCGCCGAAAATCATCTGGGCGATCTGGGAGAAAGATCGACGTTCTCTCCACCCGATTTCACCGAGCAAGCCGACATAGACAAACATAATCAAGCTGCCGATTCCAATTGCTGAAACCGCAGTCAACAGACTTGACTTGCTGGCAAATACCGATCCCGTAATCGTAATGGCTATTATGAATGGAAAACCGGCCCATACCGTTCCCAATTTGAATGTACTGAGACCTTCATGCTCCGATATCTGGCCGGCGGTATACTCTTTATGTGACAAGGGAACTTACCTTTGCACTTAACTGCGGGATTTCGGTGATTATCTGCTTACGAGATGTCCACTAATATTGTGAACGGTCGGCATGATGGTGCTTGTGGGCGCTGCTGCATACTGCTAATTCACCCCTAGGGCGCTGCAGAAATTGCACCACGCCAGCCGGAGGCACAGGATGCGCCATCTTCTTCCGCTTCGTTATATCGAAGTTGTTGCAACCGCAGGTTCCATTCGAAAGGCCGCCGAAAATCTGTCGATAAACTCTACCGCGCTCAACCGCCGCATCCTTGCCATGGAAAAGGATCTGGGGGTGCCGATCTTCGAGCGTCTCCCCGGCGGCGTGAGACTCTCTGCCGCTGGCGAAATTCTGCTCCATCATATCCGCCAGCAGTTGGGCGATATGGAACGGGTGAAGGGAATGATCGCCGACCTTTCCGGAGAAAGGCGCGGCCATGTCGCGATCGCGTGCAGCCAGGCCATGTTGCCCTATTTTCTTCCCGAGCAGATTTCGGTCTATCGCCGCGCCCACCCGGGCGTTACGTTCAGCGTCTATGTTCGCGACCGCGAAGCGGCGGAGCAGGCGCTGACCACGCGGGAGGCCGATATCGCCTTGGTATTCGAGCCGGTTCGCATGTCCGATCTCCAATTGCTGTTGGCGGTGCGCCAACGAGTTGAAGCAGTGCTGCACCCGGAGCATCCGCTCGTGAGCGCTGGTATGCTCCGCCTTCGCGACTGCTTGCGGTTTCCCATCGCTCTTCCAACCGCCACTTACGGGGTGAGGCACCTGCTCGAGACGGCGACGCGACGGAGTTCACAGAAGCTTCAACCGGTCGTCGAATCGGACAGCTTCGAATTTCTTCGCCATTATGCGGTGGCGGAAAACATCGTTACGTTGCAGATACCGCTGGGATTGCCGTCGGTCGACACCCCCGATCTGGTCCGGCGTTCGATCGATCCGCGCGATGTCCCCGACGGGGTGTTGTATGTGGGACAGTTGAAAGGCCGCACCCTGCCGGTCGCCGCCGCGCGTTTCTGCGACCAGATTCTGTCGGTGTTCTCCGAACGCTACGACTGTTTTTGAAAGGCGTTATCGGTGCCCACGCCCCCGCTCCCCGGCAATCCCGGCGAGCGACGATTATGCGGCAGGGCAGGTGCAGCGACCGTCGCCAGAATCGTCACCGCGACATAACGCCCGGACGGGATCTGAAAACGTCTTGTTCATTTTTCAGCCGGTGGAAACGGGTGGATCGAAATCTGTCCTCGGGCCGTATGGGCTAAGCTGGCAGGTTTGTGTACGGTCGTCCGCTCAACGGGGTCGGCAGAACGGGAGCATGAAGGAGACGTCTTTATCGCATACGGCCGGGCAAGAGAGCCAATCCGCTCTGAAACCGCGGCCGGGCGGGTTGGCCGTGTTGAGGCGTGGGGTGCGGTTGATTTCGGGGCCTCTCTGGGGGTTGGTCTATGGCCTCTATGAGCGCCAGCTTGGGCGACAGGTGCAGGCTTTGCCAATTCCCGGACATATTGGCATCATCCTCGACGGCAACCGCCGTCACGCGCGGGAGAGCGGCCTGCGGGACCCGGAGGCAATCTATCGCCTTGGCGCCGCGAAACTCGACGATATTCTGGCCTGGAGCGTTGAACTCGGCGTGCGAAGGGTCACGCTCTGGGTATTTTCACCCGACAATCTGCGCCGGCCGGAGACCGAGATCGGCGGCATTTTCGGCGCGGTCGAAGCCAAGATGCGCGCCCTCGCGGCGGACCCGCACATTCACAGCCGGGGGGTGCATATCGCCGCCATGGGCCGGCTTGACCTCCTGCCTCCGGCGTTGGTTGAAGCCATCGACGCTGCCGAAGCCGCGACCAAAGGCAATGACCAGATCACCGTCACGCTGGCCATCGGCTATGGCGGGCGCGAGGAGATCGCCGACGCGGTGCGGGCCTTGGTGGCTCATTGCGCGGAACAGGGATTGTCCACCGCGCAAACGGCTTCCCACATCAGCCCGGAGGCGATCCGGCGGCATCTCTACCTCGCTGACATGCCGGACCCCGACCTGATCATCCGCACCAGCGGCGAGGTCCGGCTCTCAGGCTTCATGCTCTGGCAGAGCGTGCACAGCGAGCTGTATTTCTGTGACGTGAACTGGCCGGTGATGCGTCGGATCGACTATCTGCGCGCCATCCGCGCCTTCCAGCGCCGCGACCGCCGGTTCGGCGTCTGAACCGAAACCATGTCGCTTTCCGGCACATGACCGTTTTCATCTCCGGTATTTTCGACGTCGCCACCGCGCTGGCGCAGTGTTGACCGATATCCATGCGATTGCCGCCCGTCTTGTGGTGCTGATGTCGCTTCTGGCGGTGGCGGCTGGGTTGGTAATCTGGCTGACGCTCCGGACGGCATGGCTGCGGGGGCTCATGCGACAATGGGCCGCTGCCGGGGATGACGACTGGCGGCGCCGGCTGGTGCGCTCGCTGATCGACCCGGATCGGCCGGACGTGCCGGGGCTTTTGGTGCTTGGTCTCGCCCTGATCGGTGGGTTGTGGCTGTTTCTCGGGGTGGTACAGGATGTTGTGTCCGGCGGCCCGTTGGTGCGTGTTGACCGGGCGGTGTTTCATCTGCTGCAGTCGCTGCGCGTGCCGGTGGTGGATCAGGCCATGGTGGCAGTCACGGAGTTGGGCGATGCCACGGTGATTATCCCCGTCACGCTGGCAGCGCTGGCCTGGCTGGTCTGGCGGAGAGCCTGGCGCGCGGCATTTTACGCACTGGCGTCCGTGGGCGGCGCCAGTGCGTTTGCCCTGCTGCTGAAGGTGACCGTGCACCAATCAAGGCCGGGGGCGCTTTATGACGGATGGAACGCCTATTCCTTCCCGAGCAGCCACGCGACCGTGAGCACGGCCCTGTTCGGATCTCTGGTGGTGCTGATCTGCCGTGAGGTCGGCACCCGCGCCCGCGTGGCGGTGACGCTCGCCGCAATCGCCCTGGTTGGCGCCATCGCGTTTTCCCGCCTCTATCTTGGTGCGCACTGGCTATCGGATGTGATAGCCGGTCTGGCATTCGGTACGGTTTGGACTGCCCTGCTTGGGATTGTCTATCTGCGGCACGCCAACACCAACGTCGAGGCCCGTGGGTTGGCAGGGGTGTCCCTTGCCGCACTGCTCGCCGCTGGAAGTCTGCACATCGCCATGGCCCATGCGACCGATATGCGGCGTTACGCGGTAAATCTGCCTGTCGATCATGCTGATACCGACAGGTGGCCATGTGCCGGTGGATCAACGGCTCATTCTGCGGCTTTGGCGGTCCGGGGTGGTGCTGTCGGGAACTGCAACGGCGCGGCCCGTGTGGATCGGGACGGTCGTCGTCGAGACGAGTGAACATTTGACGCCGCTGGCCACGATTGTCGGTGAGCTTCAAACGTGAACGCCGCGCTGGGGACCTCAAAAGCCGCCCTGCCGGCGGCACGGCTGGAAAACCGTGGCCCGGCCATGGCCGGCCGGGCCGAATTGGAACGGTACGGTCATTCTCGGTCAACCTGGCGGTCAGTTCGCGCGTTGCACCGCCGGATGCCGCCCTGGCCGCTGGGGCAGAACAAGAATGAGCAGGATAATGACCACCGTCAGCACGGTCGAGGCCCCTACGCGGCTCAGGTCCAATCCGCCGAGCGCAAGAGGCTTGTCCAGCAGGTCGCCAACCGTCGCGCCGAGCGGGCGGGTGAAGATGAATGCCGCCCAGAACAGCGCGACGTGAGAGATGCGGGTAAAATAATACCCTGCCCCCGTCAACGCGATGACCGCACCGAACACCAGCGCGCCACCGCCAAAGCCGAGGCCGTTCGTGTCCGCCATCCAATCGCCGAGCGCCGTACCGAGCGTCTGCGAGAACAGGATGGTGACCCAGTAGAAGGCCTCCGTGCGCGGCGTCGCCACCGTGTTCACTGATACGCTGCCCTCCACCCCGTGCCAGACGGCGAGTGAGGCCCCCAACAGCAAAATCAAAATCGACGTCCCGCCCGCATAGCCGATGCCGAGCGAACGATCGGCGAAGTCGGCCATGGTCGTGCCAACCGTCGTGGTGGCCACAATGGTCAGCCAGTAGAGATACGGGTTAAAGCGAGTGGCGCGAATTTGCGCGATGACCGCGGCCACGAACACTGCCAGAAAAATCAGCGTACCGACGGCATAGCCCAGATGCATCGACATGGTGACGGCATCGCCACCGGTCTCGCCAAGTGTCGTCGCCAGAATTTTGATGATCCAGAATCCGAGAGCGATTTCCGGCACTTTGGTCAGGCCCTGTTTCAAGGTATCGGTCATTTTCTTGTCCTGTGCATGAAGCGCCCGCCCCATGCGCGATGGAGCGGGCCGGCAACGACGGGATGGACGGGTCAGTCCGCGTTCGGACCTTCGGCGCTGTTCTCCAGCACCGCGCCGGTTACGGCATCAATGCCGACTTCATGCGTGACCGCGCCGTCCTTGATGTCGAAAGAGTAGCGCAATCCGCTGCCGCCGGACTCCTTCTCAAGTTCCTGATCGGCCACCGTGCCGGGCTGGGCCTTGAGGGCGGTTGCCTTCGCGGCATCGAGGCTGATTTTGGCACCGCCAGCCAGGTTCTGGCCGGTATAGGCGAGGGCAGGAGCGACGAACGCCGCCAGTATCGCCATCGCGCCAAGTGCGCGGACGGGATTTGAAAGTTTCATGTTCATTCTCCAGATAAGGTTCCAACCAGAGCGCCGGGCTTCGCGCCGGACGCTTGAGGTCTGTTGTGCCGGAGCAGACTTAGGAGAAACTTAGGTCGGGCAATCCGGCATGGTTACCCGGGCCAGGACCCCGCTTGCGCCATCCGCGCGGTTCCTCACCTCAAGGCCGAAACCGTGGCGTTCGGCGATGCGGCGGGCGATAGCGAGGCCCAGCCCCGAACCCTCCGCTGCCTGCGGCGCGGCACGGTAGAAGCGCTCGAAAACATGCGCCTCGGCTTCCGGGGGCAGGCCGGGACCGGCATCGAGTATCTCGGCTGAAAATCCTGCCTCCGTATGCCGGAGCGTGACATCCACCTTGCCGCCGGCCGCGCTGTAGGTGAGCGCGTTCTCGATCAGATTGGCGAATAATGTACGGATTTCCTCCTCGTCTCCCCAGATCATCGCACGCGGGGCGATCGCAGCACCGAGATCGATGCCCTTGTGGCAGGCGAGCGGCGAGTGATCCGCAATGCAATCGAGCAGCAATGCGGCGGTATCGAACTTGGCGCGGCGCGGCGGAGCTGGTTCATCGAGCCTGGCCAGGCGCAAAAGCTGGTTAACCAGTGCCCCCGCCCGCCGCGCCCCCGCCGCCAACGCGTCGAAACGTGGGCGCTGGCTTGTGGCCATCGCATTGGCGGCGAGATTGCCGATTTCGATCTGCATGGCGGCGATCGGCGTGCGCAGCGTGTGCGCGGCATCGGCCAGGAACTGTTTCTGTGCGGCCAGCGCGGCGTTCAGTCGCAGGATCAGTCCGTTCATCCCTTCCACCAGCGGCCTCAGCTCGGCGGGCAAATCCGCGAGCGGCAGCGGGTCCTTGGCCAGGGCGCCGCGCGTTGCGAGGTCGTGGGCAAGGCCATCGAGCCGCCGCAACGTGCGATGCAGCGCCAACCCGACGACCAGCCAGGAAAGCGGGATCAGGAGCAGCACAGGCAGCGCCGCGCCCATTGCCGCGTTGCCGGCGATCTCGTCGCGCACTTTCATGCGTTGGGCCACCTGCACGGCTCCGGTTTTGCCGTACAGCGTGTAGACGCGCCATGTCTCGCCGCCTCCTTGCGCATCGGCAAAGCCGGATCTGGGCTGGAGTGGAATATCCGCACCGGGGAGCGATCGATGCACCAGATGCCCCGCCACATCCCAGATGGTGACGGCAAAACTGTCTTCCGGGTCCTGGTCGGGGGCGGTGGGCGCATTGTCGACGGCGAGTCCCGGCCCGGCGTTCAGTGCGATCTGGCGGAGCTGACCGTCGAGAAATCCCGCCATCTCGCTCTCATTGTACCGATATGCCGCGCCAGCAGTGATAACGCCTGCAACCGCCAGCAGGGCGGTAATCCAGACCAGGGCGGTGCGGCGCAGCGACCGTGCGCGGGTCATTTCGGCACCATCCACCCTGCGCCACGGACGTTGAGAATGACGCCCTTGCCGAATTTACGCCGGATGGAGTGGATCAGCACTTCCATGGCGTTGCTCTCCACCTCCTCGCCCCAGCCATAAATCCGCTCCTCGATCTGTGCGCGCGACAATATATGGCCGGGCCGTTCCATCAGCGCCTGCATGAGCGCATATTCTCTCGCGGGTAGTGTTTCGGTCCGCCCGCCATGAGAAAGTTCATGTGTCCCGGTATCGAGCGCCACCTCGCTTGTCGTCAGCATGGGCGTGGCCCGCCCCGCGCGGCGGCGCAACAAAGCGCGCATTCGGGCCAGGAGTTCGGGCACCTCGAACGGCTTCACCAGGTAGTCATCGGCGCCCAGATCCAGCCCCGCCACCCGGCTTTCCACCGCATCGCGCGCGGTGAGGATGAGCACCGGCGTTTCGACACCGTGGCGCCGGGTGGCTCTCAGCACCGCCATGCCGTCCATCCCGGGCAGCCCGAGATCGAGCAGCGCGATCGCATATCCCGTATCACGCAGCGCCTCCTGAGCCGCCAAACCATCGCGGACCCAGTCCACGGCCATGCCGGCCGCCTTTAGTGCTGCTACCAGCCCGTCGCCAATCAGAACGTCATCCTCGATAAGCAACACACGCATGGCCGGAGCATTGCGGCAATGGTCGACGCCGGGCAAGGGCGGTCCGCCACCGGTTCATTGAGCAACGACGTAACCACCCGCGGCACCGTCCCGCTTCCCGCCGCACCCGTCCGGAGTGCAACGCACGCTGTAAGCGCATCGACAGAACGTTGGTCAACCTGACGGGATCTGCTCGGCATGCAGCGCCTGCGGGATAATTCGAAAGATTTTCCGCCCTCACCCCGGATCAGGAACCTCAGCTTCAGGCGGGTCAGGGAGGCCCATCCACTGCGGATGATGGTGCTCCACCCACTTCAGGATGCGACCGGTCATATTCCGCAGGAATTGCAGATCATCCGAAAGGAGGACAAGACCGAGCGGCAACATCCAGAGGCCGAGAATGGGGAGGATGCTGAGCACACCGCCCAGGATGAGCAGCAGGCCCGCAGGAATTCGTGCCCAACGCCTGGAAGGCTGCCGCAACCAGCGCACGGCTTTTCGGATGCGGGGCGGCAGGCGTCCGATCAACAACTCCAACCGCCTCTCCCGGTGGTTGTCATCCTCGGCCGAACGACTGTTCATAAGTTTACAATCAACACTGCAATTTTCCACGCGCCGATGTCTCCACAGTTGATGCACCGTGAGCGCGGAAGCCGCCAGAATGGTATGATCCGATCGCGAAAAAAAATTGGTGCGGATCACACTCAGTCTCAGCCACGCGTCGAATTAGGTACGGTGATCCGACATCGCGAGGTTGGACGACACCATGTCATCGTCCTCGCCAGAGGGGCCCGGATAGTTATACCGTTAAAATGAGCAGCCGTGTCGCCATCGTCAAGCGCTCGTCGGCGGGTGTCATCCGCTTTCGGCGGATCGACAGCTCTCGACCTGCGGATTCTGGTGCGGAGGCGGTGTAGGCGCGGCACGCCGGTGAATGTTCAGCCTTTCACTCGATCTGCGTATGGCGGTTCCGGGTTTGCCATTCGTCGTTCGAGGTCGTGGGGGGTTCCATGCGTTCAATGATCGCAATTTCAGGCGCGGGAGGCGCGCTGCGCCGGTCTCGTGGTATACCGGCCATATGGCGTGGCCGGAAATAATGGCGGGTTTCGTGGTTGGGTGTGTAGTCGGACTGACCGGGGTCGGTGGTGGCGCGTTGATGACGCCGCTGCTGATCCTGCTGTTCGGGGTACATCCCTCCCGGGCGATCGGAACCGACCTGCTATTCGCGGCCGCAACGAAATCGGTCGGTACGATCGTTCATGGCCTCAACCATACGATCGAGTGGCGGATCGTTGCGCGGCTCGCGACGGGGAGTCTTCCCGGCGCCGCGCTGGCACTCCTTGGCCTGGGATATCTCGGTGTCCATGGGGACGCAGCCAATCGCCTGAGTGCTGTCATACTTGGACTGGTGCTCATTCTTGCCGCGACGGCCCTGATCGTCCGGCCATGGATACTGCGTGCGCCGGCGTTGCTTCCGGCGGAGCCGGCAGCCGGGCCTCGCCCCGGCCTGACGATAGGGCTGGGCTTCGCTCTCGGGGTTCTGGTCAGCGTGACGTCGGTTGGCTCAGGAGCTCTCGGGACCGTTGCGCTTATGCTGCTCTACCCGCGAATGGCCACCTCCAGGATCGTCGGGTCGGATCTCGCGCACGCGGTGCCGCTCACCGTGCTGGCCGGGATGGGCCATTGGGCGCTTGGCACCATCTCGTTCAACTTGCTGTTGCCGCTGTTACTCGGCTCGATTCCAGGGATCATTCTTGGCAGTGTTACAGCCCGATATTTGCCCGACGCGTTGCTACGGATCGGGCTCGCAGCGGTACTTGCAGTCTCCGGGTACCTGATTTTGATCGGATAACCGGAGCCGTGCCGCGTCACACTCAGCACGAGACTTGTATAATGCCAACGCTCCGGTTAATTTTAATGCGCCGGGCTGCATTCGGGGCACTCTGGCGAACGCGCTTGGCTGAGGCCTTACCGCTAATCCCCTTCGTCCCAATAAATGTAAATCAGGAACTGAGAATGAATATCGACAAATCAGTCTTCGCGTTAGCCGGCTTCATGGTGCTGCTCAGTGTGGCGTTGACTTTAGCCTTTTCCCAGTGGTGGCTGCTCCTGACCGGATTTGTGGGCCTGAACCTGCTTCAGACCGGGTTCACGGGCCTTTGTCCCGCTGCGATGATCTTCAAACGCCTGGGCGTCAAACCGGGTTGCGCCATCAACTAAGCTCGACTTTCCGCATTTCATGCAGCGAGCGATAGAGTTTGCACGCGTATTTTTAGCAAGCGTGTTGGCATTATGACGGCATCGGTCATTGTCCTGGACATCGAAAAATCCGGTGGTGACAGGACGCGGCGGATGACGGCGACTGCGTCGGTGAAGGTTGGCTCATTTTTGTTGTACCACGAGGCGACATGGGGTCGGAGGAGTTGGTGGTCCGACGCCGCCAATGCGCGGGCATTCGAATGGCTTCGCCAATGGAACCTTTGCCAGCTTCAGCCCGCGCCGATGAAATCCGGCGTTGCCGCCGGCGCGGTTCCGGGGTAGCGGCTTGCCAGCAGGCCACGGCAGAGTGCGCCGTTGAACTCCGCGTTGAGGCCGATCCGCCGGATATGCCGCAGGTAGATGCCGAGGGTTTCAGGCATCAGCCGCTCACCGTCGCGGGTGACGAAGGCGAATGGTGACACCCCCTCTGCGACCGTCATGACGTCCTGCGGCCAGTGGCGGCGTTCGAGGTACCGGGTGCGCAGTACGGTTCCCTCGGCATCGAGCTTCAGCGCCTCCAGGGCGGTGAGGCTGATTGCCGCGATCGTTTCCGGGGGGTGGCCAGCGGCCAGCAGGTGGCGCAGCAGCATCTCCTGTCGGCGCTCGAAGGATTTCAGCGCGAAATTGCGCCTGATCGCCGAAAGATCCTGACCGTCCCCGGCGGGAAATACCTCGGTGAAATCCTTGCCCTGCGCGATGCCCTCGTTGATCGCCTCGACATACATGTGGTCGTCGAGGTGGATGACGGCGCGCCGGACCCAGGACAGGCCGAGCACCGCCTCGCGCATGTCCGAGGCCATCAGGTACGAGAAATTGGCGGCGCACCAATAGGTCGGCAGCCGGAACGCGACATCGACTTCATCCGGCGCGGTCACGGTGATCGCGGTGATGAAGCCGAGATCGACCACGCCTTCGTCGAGTTCGGGGTCGGTCACCCGGTCGAGGGCGGCGCGCACCTCCGCGATGCGCGCCTCGTTCCCCGTTGCCTCGTTCCCTGCCGCTTCGTGCCCCTCTGCATCGTGGCGCGCGTTCATGCGGCGGCCATCTCGACCCGTGAGAGCTTGGCGCGCTGGCTCGCGATATCGACATCGTAGAGCCGGGCCGCGTTCTCGCCGAGAATCTTGCGCTTGGCCGTCATGGTGAGTTCCTTGCCGGTCTCTTTCATCACCTCCTCGGGCAGTTCGAAATTCATGAACCGCTCGACCAGCCATTGCGGCGTCCAGATACCATAATCCGAGCCGAACAGGATGCGATCCTCACCGAGCCAGAACAGAAGTTCGGAGATCACTTTTGCAAAATAGCCCGGCCGCGAATGGATGAAGGGCAGCACCACCGCAAGGCCGCCATAGACATTGGCCTCCTGCACCGCGATCCAGCAGAAATCATCGAGGCGCGGCAGTCCGCAATGCTCGACGATGAAATTGAGGTTCGGAAAATCGGTGGCGCAGTGATCGATGTCGGCCACGTCGAACGCATCGCGGTCGAGCGGAATGATCGTCGGGCCCTTGTGGACATGGATGTTCTTGATACCGAGTTTCTCGCATTTTTCGAAGTATTTGTAGGCAGCAGGGTCGGAGAGTTTGTAACCCCGGCTGTCGCCCTTCCACTCGGCGGTGTAGAGTTTCACGCCCTTGAGCTTGTAGGTTTCGGCCTGCGCCTCAAGCGCTTCGAGCCCGCCTTCGCCGTCACGCGGGTCGAACGCACCGTTCAGGATGAACCGGTCGGGGTAGCGCTTCTTGAGGATCGCATTCTGTTCGAGTGTGTTGAACCCGGTCTTGTAGAAATCCTTGAGATAGGTCGGCTGGAAGATCGCCATATCGTCCGGTCCGTCGATGAACAGATCCTTGACCATCTGTTCCGCGCCGTATTTCGCGAATTTCTCCGGGGTCCAGAGTTGTTCGGGCGGCGACAGCGAGGCGTGGTAGCCGTAGAAGCAGTCGATGAACTGCTTGCCGTGGATATTGCGGATGTTCTCGGGGCTGGCATCCCACAGATGCACGTGACCGTCGATGATGAAAAGTTCCGAACCGTCTTTTGCCTTGTACATTGTAACTCCGTTCCTCCGTTGATGTTCAGCGTATCAGGGGATCAGCACGGCGCGCCCGCGCACCTTGCCGTGGTGAAGGTCGTGCAGGGCGGTATTGGCGTCCTCCAGCCGGTATTCCCGGGTCGCCAGGGTCACCTTGCCCTGATCGGCCAGCGCCATGAGCTCGATCAGCTCGGCGTAGGTGCCGACCAGATTGCCGACGATGGTCTTTTCCGAGGTGATCATGTCGATGGTCGGGATATCGATTTTCCCGCCATAGCCGACGATGTAATAGAAACCGGCATTGCGGGTCATGGCGAGCCCCTTGGCCACGGCATCGCCCTCGCCGACAAAATCGATCACGGCCTCGGCACCTTTGCCATGGGTGATCCGCAAGACCTCATCGACTTCCGACCCATCGGCCTTGACCGCGAAATCGGCACCACATTCCTCGGCGAGCTTCAGGGCCATCTCGGCGCGATCGACGATGATGATCCGGGCGGCGCACAGGGCGCGCAGCACCTGGATGCCGATATGCCCGAGCCCGCCCGCGCCGATCACCACCGCGAACTCGCCGGGCAGCAGATGGCGCGAGGCCTTCTTCGCGGCGCGATAAGCCGTCAGCCCGGCATCGGTGTGCGGGGCGACATCTTTGGGTGCGAGATCGCCCGGCAGCTTGATGATCGAGCGTGCGCCGGTTCGCAGATATTGCGCGTAGCCGCCATTGACGTTGATGCCCGGAAACTCGCTCTCCTCGGCGTGCATGTCATCGCCGCGCCGGCAGGCGAGGCAATGGCCCGACGTGATCAGCGGGTGGCAGATCACCGCATCGCCCGGCTTGAGATGGGTGACGCCGGGCCCTACCTCCTCGATCCAGCCGGCATTTTCATGGCCGAGGATATGCGGCAGCGCGAGATCGACTTTCGAGCGCCAGATCCCCTCGATCACGTGAAGATCGGTGCGGCAGACTCCTGCCCCGCCGATCCGTACGATCACGTCGTTGGCCCCTTTGATCTCCGGGTCCGCGACGTCCTCATACGTCACGTAGACGGGATTGTTCAGCGATTCGTCGTAGGCGTGTAGGACAGCCGCTTTCATATTGGTTTCCCCGCTTCCTCGATCGGCACGTCGCGTGCCCGCTGCGGAGGCTTGCATGGTTCGTGCCAAATGCGGCTGCGGCGCTGCGTGGCGGTTGCGCGCGCGTCGTCCGGGCGTCGGCGTTCAATAGTGCAACAGCGTCGGGGACATTTGCGCCGTTGCTGAACAGCACGGGGTCAGTGATCCGCGAGACCGCGATAGACCGTGTTGCGCGACACCCCGAGATTGCGGGCGGTGGCGCTGATATTGCCGCCGTTATCGCGGTAGGCCGCCCGGATTTGCGCCTTGACCACATCCCTCAGATCATGCGGCGCGGCGGATGGTTCGGGCGAAGCCGTCGCGCCGAGCGCAGCCTCGATCGTGCCGATGTCGATGGCGGCATCGGCCGCAACGAGGGCCAACCGCAGCAGGATGTTCTTCAACTCGCGGATATTGCCCCTCCATGCGCGCCCGCGCAGGTCCGCGAGGGCGGCATCGGTGATAGATGTGCCGGGCGCGAAGCGGGCGAGCAGATGGCGGGCGATCAGTACGAAATCGCCGCGTTCGTCGAGCGGCGGCAGGAGGATTTCGGCGGCGTTCAACCGGTAGAGCAGATCGGCCCGGAACCCGCCCTCGCTCACCGCGCGCGCAAGATCGGCGTTGGTCGCGGCGATCATCAGCACATCGACGGTGCGGCTCCTGCCACTGCCGATCGGCCGGATCGTCCAGTCGTCGAGCAGGCGGAGCAGCACGGCCTGGAGCGGGCGTTTCATGTCGCCGATCTCGTCGAGGAACAGGGTGCCGCCATCGGCCTCGGCCACCAGCCCGGCCGCGCCGCCGCGCCGTGCCCCGGTGAACGCGCCATCGGCGTAGCCGAACAACTCGGCCTCGATCAGGGTTTCGGCGAGGGCCGCGCAGTTCACCGGCACGAAGGCACCGCGCCGGCCACTTGCGTCATGGGCGTGGCGGGCCAGCAACTCCTTGCCCGTGCCGGTCGCCCCCCGGATGAGAATCGGCAGGCCGCGCCGCGCCGCGGTGACCGCGAGCCCTACCCCACGGGCGACCCGCTCGTCCTCCGCCACGAACTCCGGCGCCACGAACCCCGGCGCCACGAACCCCGGCGGGCCGGATGGCGGCGATAAGGCTCGCGCGTTCAAGACGCGCGGTTCGGCGCGCGCCGGGCTTTCGGCAACCGCGAAATACACGCTGCCGACCCCGTCTTCCATGGTGACGACCGTCCCCTTGGCAGCGGCGTCGCGCACTACGCCGAACCCGGTGCGGAAAATCTCATCGAACTGGCGGCCCATGACCACGGGTAGCCCGGCAAGCAGGAACCGCGCCTGCCGGTTGGCCGCGATCACCCGGCCGGAGTCCGAAATCACCATGATGCCGGCACTCAGCGTGGCGAGGTATTCGCGCCGGCTGTGGAACGAGACGATGACATGACGCGCATGGGTTTCGCGCAGCAGCAGATTTTCGATCTGGGTTGCGGCCATGCCCACCAGGGCACGGGTGTGGCTCTGGCGCGAACGGCAGTCCGACGAGGCATCGAGCACGCAGGCGAGGTTGCCATCGGGGCCGAATACCGGCGCTGCGACACAGGTGATTCCCTCGTGCCGGCGAAAGAAATGCTCGCCGGCATGAATGCTCTGCGGCCGACCGGTCGCGATCGTGGTCCCCAGCGCATTGGTGCCGCAATGGCGTTCGTCCCACACCGTGCCGGGTTCGATCGCGGCGGCGCTCGCCTCGTGGGCGAAGCTGGGATCGGCGATCGCATCGAGCAGCAGCCCATCGGGCGCCGCGAGGGCGACCATGAAATTACTGCCGGCGATCTGGTGATACAGCGCCTGCATTTCCGCGATGGCGAGGCGATGGACCATCGCGCGTTGCTCGCGAGCCTCGCGCAGCCGGGCGGCGCCGACATTTTCGATCCGCGGCGACTTCACCGGGTCGAGCCCGGCCTCCAGACAGCGTCGCCAGGACGAGTGGATGTCGTCGGAGAGCAGGTCCGCGACGACGAGGCCGTTGGATTCGAGCGCAACCCGTGCCTGGACGATGCGCTGGTCGTCGAGCATCATGGATATCCCCTCCTTCGAGCACCATTCTGGAGCACGGCACTCTGGCGGGCCGTTTCGGCGATCGGGTGCCGGTTTCAGCCTGATTAGAACGGCACGCCCGGAATTCATAGAAAATTCGGCGGCGGCTCCGTGAATTGTTCATAATCGGATCGATCAAGTTCAGTTGTTGTTGCCATCGCCAACAGTCGGGCATCATGCTGCATTGCAAAATCGACAATATTGGGCCGGGTATCCCGGCATGCCGGGCTGGCATGGCGCTTGCTTACTGGTTGAGCATGGATATTGCCGCCGCACGCACCGCACCGCCATTGCACGATCTGCTCGGGGTCAGCTTCGTATTCAACGCAGCGATCAACGCCCTGGCCTGGGATGGCGACCTTGCATGTTTCGGGCTGGCGGATGGCGCTGTCGTGATGATGGCAGCGCACTGGCCGGGGGCGCCGCATCTGGCTCCCCGGCCTGGCGGGGGCCTCGCGATCGTGCCGAGTGCGGCACCGCCGCCACCGCCCATGATCACCGGGGCGCATCGGGGGCCGGTACTGGCATTGGCGCCTGATCCGGTGGGCGGCGTGGTTTCGGGCGGCGCGGACGGAAAATGCCTGCGGCTGGCGGGGGGCGAGATCACCCTGCTCGCCGAGCGGGTTCGACGGCGGATCGGGGTGGTGGCGGCGGGACGTGGCGGGCGGCGGGCTTTTGCCGCGGGCCGGCAGGTCGACCGGGTCGGACCTGATCGGAAGCGCCTCGCTCTGCCCGGTCCCGTCACCGCGCTGGCGTTCGATCCCTCGGGCCTGCATCTGGCGGGAGGCTATGAGGGTGGGGTCTCGCTCGAGGCCTGTGCCATTCGCGTGGCCCCGCGCCACGAGTTGTCCGGTGCCTGCCGCCTCCTGTGCTGGAGCCATGACGGCAGCATCGTTGCCGCCGCTGCGGGGCCGGTCGTCGCGGTGCGCCGCCGCACCGAGGAGGTCTGGATCATGCTGAAAGGGGATGACCGTGTCGAGGCGCTCGCGTTCAGTGCCTGCGGCGCGCTCGTCATGGCATCCTCGGCGGGGTTGCACATCTGGCGTGCCGGGGAGGACCCACACCCGGTGCCGGCGGGCCGTCACGCCGAAGAGTGCCGCGCCCCGATCGCCTGCCATCCGCGCATACCGCTGGTGGCATGCGCCGATCGGGCCGGGCGGATCGTGCTGCGGCATCCGCGCCTCGGCGACACGATCGTGGTGCGCGAGGCCGGGGCCGCGCCGGTCGCGCTGGGGTTCGCGCCGGACGGGGAAGCACTCGCCTTTGCAGCCAGCGATGGCGAGGCCGGCACCGTGATCCTGCCTGCCGCCCTGTTCCGCACCGGAGAAAGACAATGAGCGACGAAGACGCCTCGAAAGACTGGTATTTTCGTGAGATCGGCGCGATCGCGGAACGCATGATCGCGGACCATGGCAAGGATTTTGCCATGGGCGCGCTGGTGCTCGCAGCCCGCTGGATCGCCGAAGGCAAGAGCTTCGCCGATCACCGCACCGAACCGGGCGACGCGCGATGAACCCGGTGTCGCAGACTGCGACAATCGTCCAGCCTGTCTGTCGCGTGATGCGACAGATGACAGAACTCGAATACAATATCATGCACCAGATTCGGCCAGTTTCGCCGATCGCGCATGCTGGCACCGAAGTTGCAATGCGGATTATGACGGATCGCGGTCAGTCATACCGATCGGCACCGTCGGCTTTCGATAGAGTTTTCATGCGCGATCTTCAGATCGAACACTATAGTTCGGCACACCAGATGACAGGAGACCACCAAGATGCCCGATAGCCTGACGCTCAACAAAATCACCGCCCAGAAGGGAATGAGCATCACCGATGCCACCCGCCGGGTCGCCGATCTCGGCTGGACGCCGAGTTATGTTCAGGAGGCGATGACCTTCCCGACCGACTACAAAATCAAAAAGACCCCGCGCGATCCGATGAAACAGGTGCTGCGCTCCTATTTCCCGATGCAGGAGGAAAAGGACAACCGGGTTTACGGCGCGCTCGATGCGGCGCTGCGCGGTGACATGTTCCGCAACGTCCAGCCCCGCTGGGTCGAGTGGATGAAGCTGTTCCTCGCGATCATCCCGTTCCCCGAAATTTCGGCGGCGCGCTCGATGGCGATGGTGGGACGGCTCGCCCCCGGCGAGGAACTGCGCACCGGCTTTGCCATGCAGATGGTCGATGAGTTCCGCCATTCCACGATCCAGATGAACCTGAAGAAATGGTACATGGAAAACTACATCGACCCGGCGGGATTCGACATCACCGAAGCCGCGTTCGGCAAATGCTATGCCTCGACCATCGGGCGACAGTTCGCCGAAGGCTTCGTCACCGGCGATGCGATCACCGCGGCCAATATCTACCTCACCGTCGTCGCCGAAACCGCCTTCACCAACACGCTGTTCGTCGCGATGCCCTCGGAAGCCGCGCGCAACGGCGACTATGCGCTGCCGACAGTGTTCCTGTCGGTGCAATCCGATGAGAGCCGCCATATCGGCAACGGCCATTCGCTGCTGATGTCGCTGATCAACGATCCCGACAATCATCTGCTGCTCGAACGCGACATCAAATATGCGTTCTGGCAGAACCACGCGATCGTCGATGCCGCAATCGGTACCTTCGTCGAATACGGCACGACCGATCGCGACAAGAACAAGGAAAGCTATGCCGAATTGTGGCATCGCTGGATCTACGAGGATTACTACCGCACCTATATGCTGCCGCTCGAAAAATACGGCATCAAGATCCATCACGACGATGTCGCGGCGGCGTGGGACCGGATCGTCAAGAAAAACTACGTCCACTACACGGCGCAGTTCTTTTCCGTCGGCTGGCCGGTCAATTTCTGGCGGATCGAAGCGCAGACCGAGCGGGACTTCGAGTGGTTCGAGCATAAATATCCAGGCTGGTACGCCGAGTTCGGCAATTACTGGAAATGGTACGAAAAGCTCAGCCATCGCGGTGAGACCAACATGCTGTTCAACACCGATACCGGCTACGTCTATCCGCACCGGTGCTGGTCCTGCATGGTCCCCTGCCTGATCCGCGAGGATTTCTGCTACGATGAGGTCGATGGGCAGACCTACACCTACTGCTCGGAGACGTGCCGCTGGACCCATAAGGTCGCCTTCGCCGCCGAATACGAAGGCCGGCCGACACCGGCGATGGGCCGTTTCAGCGGCCGGCGCGAGTGGGAGACCTGCTATGATGGCTGGGATCTCGCGGATGCGATCACGGATCTCGGCTTCGTGCGCAACGACGGCAAGACCCTGGTACCGCAACCGCATCTGCATTTCGAGGACAGCAAGATGTGGACCCTCGATGACGTGCGGGGTCACACGCTCGGCAGCCCGCTGATCAACTTCCGGAAGCTTTCGCCGGAAGGCAAGGCGGCGGCCGCGGCGGAATACCGCAAAGGCTTCACGATCAACCCGCTGAACTGACGGCGCGCTTCCCGCCGGGCATCGTCGCGTTGCCCGGCGGTTCTGTTCCGAACGATGAAACCAACGGGAAACGTCATGACTGTAATGACCACGCACAAGGTCCGGTTCGAACCGGTCGGCATCGACATGGAGGTCGAGGAAGGCGAGACCGTGCTCGACGCAGCCTTCCGCCAGGGCATTTCGGTGATGCATGGCTGCAAGGAAGGGCAATGCTCGTCCTGCAAGTCGTTGCTGCTCGACGGCGATATCGAACTGCTCAAGTATTCGACCTTCGCGCTGCCCGATTACGAACGGGAGTCCGGTCATATCCTGCTGTGCAAGACCCACGCCTACAGCGATCTCGCGATCGAGTTGCTGAATTACGACGAAGACCTGCTGCGCCGTTCGATCCCGGTGAAGTCGTTCGATGCGACGGTGACCGGGGTGGTGCACCTGACCCATGATATCCGCCGGTTGGAGCTCGATATCGTGGAGCCGTTGAAGTTCTGGGCGGGCCAGTACGTCGATATCACGTTGCCCGACGGCAGCGTGACGCGCTCGTTTTCGATGGCCAATCCGCCGGGCGAGCCGCATCGTCTGGCGTTCATCATCAGGAAATACCCCGATGGGGCGTTTTCCGCAGCACTCGATACCGCGCTGCAACCGGGGGACCGGGTGAAGCTGAAAGGTCCTTACGGTACGTGCTTCCGGCGCGAGGATCGGCCCGGTCCGATGCTGCTGATCGGCGGTGGGTCGGGCATGTCGCCGTTATGGTCGATCCTGCAGGATCACGTGGCCTCGGGCGAGCATCGGGCGGTGCGGTTTTTCTATGGTGCCCGCACCGAGGCCGATCTGTTCTACCGCGATGAATTCGCCAAACTCGAAGTCTCGCTGCCGGACTTCAAATTCATTCCGGCGCTTTCGCACGCTGCGGATGGCAAGGGGTGGACCGGCGAACGCGGCTTCATTCACGAGGTGGTGGCGCGCCATCTGCGCAGCGAGGGGCTCGACGGCGAGATCGATGCCTATTCTTGTGGCCCGCCCCCGATGATCGATGCGGTCCTGCCGGTCCTGCAAATGGCCGGGGTCGAGCCCGATCATATCTTTTTCGACAAGTTCACCACTGCCGTCCGTTGAACCAATCATAAACGAGGAGCGAAACCATGAGCGTTACTGAAGGCCTGTCGCCACACCAGTCGGGAGCTGCGGGATCTGCGACTTTCGCAGGCTCGGACAGCCGGAAATACAATTATTTCACGCCCAAGGGCCGCAAGGCGAGCCACTACGAGGACATGACGGTCGATGTCCAGCCCGACCCGGAGCGATATCTCCTGCAGGACTGGATCATCAACTTCGCCGACGGCACGCCGACCTATGACAAGCGCTGGACCCACGCCAAATCCTCCAACTGGCATCAGTTCCGCGCGATCGATCAGGAATGGGAGCGCACCCATTATCAGCGCCAGTCCACCATCGTCGGCATGATCAGCAACCTGATCGAGAACGGCCGGCGTTCCGGCGCGCCCAAGCGATTCGATCGCGCCTGGCTCAAGATTCTGTCCGATCATCTCGGCGCCTACAAGCACGCCGAATTTGGCCTCGGCACCGCGACCATGCAGGCGCAGCGCTACGGCTACACCCAGATGATCAACAACGCGATCCTGACCAATTCATCCTACAAGCTGCGGTTCGCGCAGGACATCACGCTGTATCTCGGTGAAATCGCGCTCGATACCGATGGCATCGACCTTGATGCCGGCAAGATCCATTGGCTCGAAGACCCGATCTGGCAGGCGACCCGCCATGCGGTCGAGGCGATCATGGGGGCGGAGGATTATCTGGAACAGTATTTCGCGACCAATATCGTGTTCGAACCCCTGGTCGCCGAGTTGTTCCGCAGCGGCTTCATCATGCAGATGGCGGCGGCGCAGAACGATTTCATGACCCCGGCGGTGGTCTCGGCGGCGGAGGGCGACTATGAGCGCAACCTCGCCAATGCGGTCGAGCTGTTCCATATCCTGGTGCTCGATCAGGAGCATGGCGAACATAATCGCCGCCTGTTCGGTACCTGGATGCACAAGCACGGCGCGCTCGCGCTGGATGCCGCGCATCACCTGCAGCCGATCTGGTCGCAGCCGCGCGTGAAGGTGGCGCAGTTCCCCGAAGCGCTCGGTGTGGCCAAGGACCGGGTGCGCGCGATTGCCGCCGAGATTGGTTTCGACGTTCGTTCCACGCTCGATCAATAACAAGGACAGACAGACATGGCACAGGCCCATACCGCGACGATCTTCAAATCGATGAAGGACGTGCAGTTCGAGGAGACCATTTCGCACCAGTGCGGCGTGACGATGAACGACAGTGTCGAAGCCCGCGCGATCGCCGATGTGATGGCGGAGAAACCCGGTATTACCGTGACCTATCAGCCCGCCCTGATCCGGATCGACGGTGAGGGCAAGATCACGTTCAGGATGGACGAGATTTCCGAAGCGCTCGGCCGCACGATGACCCCTTATCTGTTCGAGATATCGACCTCGACCCATTACGGGCGGATGGTCATGGTCGACGACAACACGGTGGTGTTGTTCGGCGACATGGATGAGGCGATGCAGTATATCGAATACCGGTGATCGTTCAGACCGGTGCCCGCGCGTCCAACGGGCATCTGGCTGAATCAAGAAAGTGTTTTGCTTGTTTTTTACAAAATACAAGCGATTGCTGAACAATAATAATGAGGAAACCATGGCCAAGATGATGCTGCACGACGATGAAGCACGCGCCGCCCTCGGGCGCGGTGTCGCGCAACTGGCTCGTGCCGTGCGCGGCACGATGGGGCCGCGCGGCATGAACGCGATCATCGATCGGCCGATCGGCACGCCGCTGGTCTCGCGCGACGGGGTTTCGATCGCCGCCGAAATCGATCTGCCCTGCAAGTTCGAGAATATGGGGGCGCAGATTTTGCGCGAGGTCTCGGCCCAGACCAATCTGGAAGCCGGCGATGGCACCACCACCGCGACCGTGCTGGCCGATGCCCTGGTCCAGAAAGGTCTGGCGCGGATGGCGGCAGGGGATAATGCGGTCGAGCTGGTCGCCGGGATCGAAGCGGCGGCAGAGGAGGTGATCGCGGCGCTGCGCGCCCGGGCACGGCCGCTGCGCGATGCCGCCGAGATGCGCGCGGTCGCGACCATCGCCGCCAACGATGCCGCCACCGGCGCGCTGGTGGCCGAGGCGATCGAGCGGGCGGGGCCGCAGGGCATCGTGACGGTCGAGAACAGCGCCACCGTCGCGACCCTGCTCGATGTGGTGGACGGCATGGGCTTCGACCGGGGCTATATTTCGCATCATATGGTCACGGATGTGGAGCGGATGCAGGCGGTGCTCGACGATCCGTTGATCCTGATGACCGATTTGAAGATCACCACCCCAGCCGAGATCGAGCAGATCCGCGCCATCGTGGGGGCAAGCAATCAGCCGTTGCTGGTGATTGCCGAGGAAGTCGCCCCGTCGGCGGTGGTGGCGCTCCTGGCAGATCGGGCCGGCGGCGTGCCGGTCGCCGCGATCCATCCGCCGGAATACGGCCATTGGCGCAAGGCGATGCTCGAGGATATCGCGATCATCACCGGTGGCCGGGTGATCGCGCGGGATCTGGGTGGAACCATCGCGAACGCCACCCGCACCGATCTCGGCAGCGCGCGGCAGGTGCGGGTCGGCGCCAACATGACGGTGATTTCCGGCGGCTGCGGCGATGCCGCGGCCATCGCGGCAAGGCGGGTGCAGGTGCGGCGGCAGCTTGAACTGGCACCGAACGACATCGATCGCGACAAGCTGGAGCAGCGTCTTGCGAAACTATCGGGCGGCACCGCGACGATCATGGCCGGCGGGGTGACGCCGGTGGCCCAGAAACGCCACGCCCAACTGATCGAGGATGCGCTCGCCGCCGCTCGTGCCGCGATCGCCGAGGGGGTGGTGGCCGGTGGCGGCACGGCACTCGCCCAGATTTCACCAACGCTCACCACCAACGCAAAACTGCTGAACGGCGCGCGGGCCGGGGCGCTGCTGCTGCGCGATGCCCTGACCGCCCCGCTCGCCGCGATCGCCACCAATAGCGGTTTCAACGGCGAGGACATGGTCGCGCGGGTGATCGGCTCCATTCAGGGCACCGGTCTCGATGCCCGCACCGGCACGATGGTGGCGATGGAGGCAGCCGGGATCATCGACCCGGTGCTGGTCAGCATCAGCGCCCTGCGCAACGCGGTTTCGGTGGCATCGTTGATCTTGACCACGCATACCTTGATTGCCGACCGGCCGGAGTATCACGACCCGACATCGGGTCCGGCGCTGGGCGGTGGCGCGGAATTGCTCGGGAGGGCATGATCGGGGGTAAATTTGGCGAACCGGCGGATCATCGAAACGCGCGAGCACGACACGGCGCCGGCGGCTGACCCGATCGCCTGCGGCGAGGCACTGCCGGATCGGCAGACGATGTGGGCGTGGGAGCGGTTTCTGACCGGCGAGCCGGAGGCGGCTATCCCGCTCGGCAATGTCGTCATCTCGTCCTGGCAGCGCAGCCTGGCACGTGGCGTCAACCCGAGCGGCCGGGAAGCGCCCATCGCGGCGCGGGGCGATACGATCCTTGCGTTGCGCCATCGCAACCGGGATCTGATCGCGGCCTCGCGCGATCTGTTCCACCGCATCGCGGAGGTGTTCGCGGGTGCCAACTGCATGATGCTGCTGACCGACCCGGACGGTGTGGTGCTGGAGGCGGTGGGCGATCATCGCACGCTCGGGCAGGGCGAACGGATTCACCTGGTCGCGGGCGGCCACTGGCGGGAGGATGTGATCGGCACCAACGGCATCGGCACCGCGCTCGCCACCGGCCAGCCGGCGCAGGTGCATGCGAGTGAGCATTTCTGCGAGGGAATCAAAAGCTGGACCTGTGCCGCCGCCCCGGTGCGCGAGCCGGGTAGCGGGCGGATACTGGGCATTGTGGATATTTCCGGCCCGCCCTCGACCTATCGGCGAGGCAATCTTTCCCTCGCGGTGGCGACGGCGCGGCAGATCGAGACCGCGCTTGCCGAGCGGATCGGGCGAGAGCGGATGCGGCTGCTGGAACGCTGCCTGGAACGTATGCCGACCATTGGCAATTCGGAGCTGCTCGCGATCGACCGGACCGGGCGGATCATCTATTCCAACGGCAAGGGTGGCTTGATCGGGGTTGGCGAGACCGTCGCTGGGTTCAACCCCGAACAGCCGGTGGAGCGCTGGTTCGACCGGATGCCCGAACCCTTGCGCGCCGATGGCGCGTTCCATCCGGTCATTCTCGACGACCGCACCGTCGGCGCGATGGTCGTGCTGCCGGCCCGCAACCGCCCGGCGAAAACCGCCGCCCTGCCCGCCGGTTCGGAAGCCGATGCCAGCCGAAGCCTGTTCCGTCATATCATCGGGTCGAGCACGGTGATGGCGGAAACCATCCGGCGGGCCACGCAACTCGCCCGCCACCGCGTTCCGGTGCTCATTCAGGGTGAAACCGGTGTCGGCAAGGAATTGCTCGCGCGGGCGATGCACGGCAGCCTCGATTTCTCGGCACCCTTCGTCGTGTTCAACTGCGGTGCCACCTCGAAGGACCTGATCGGGGCGGAACTCTTCGGCCATGTCAAAGGCGCCTTCACCGGCGCGACGACCGAGGGCCGGCCCGGACGGTTCGAACTCGCCGATGGTGGTACGCTCTGCCTCGATGAAATCGGCGAACTGCCGCTCGAATTGCAGCCGATGCTGCTGCGCGCGCTTGAGGAAGGCGTGATCTACCGGCTTGGCGATACCACGCCGCGCAGGGTTTCGGTCCGGCTGATCGCGATCACCAATCGCGACATGAAGGCCGAAGTCGCCGCCGGGCGGTTCCGCCGCGACCTGTTCTACCGCATCGATGTCGCCTCGATCACGGTGCCGCCGCTGCGCGACCGGCTCGACGACATTGCGGACCTGCTCGCCTATTTCAACCGGACCCTTGCCGCCCGCCACGGTGTGGCACCGCGCATCTTTCCGATCGCGGCGCTCGACCGGCTCAAATCCCACGACTGGCCCGGCAATGTGCGCGAATTGCGCAATCTGGTCGAATGCCTGCTGCTCACCGGGAGCGGCGCGGTCACGATCGAGGACTTCCCCTGCGGTCGACCCGACCCCCCGGGATCGGCCGCCCCATCCGCATTGTTGGCGAACCTCGAACAGAATGCCATCGACACCGCGATCCGCGAGACAGGCGGTAATCTTTCGGTAGCATCGCGCCGGCTCGGAATCTCGCGCAGCACCCTGCATCGGAGATTGACGCGTATGCGTAAAAGCACTGAGTGACGGTATTGAGTCGGGGGGCGAATTGACAGTGGTTCCATAAGTCGGTGAGAGCCTGACTCACAATTATAAAATAATCATATCATGTCACCCACGAACAGACTCTGACCCGACCGACACTGTGCCGTTCACGCGCGTGAAAAAGTCCTGAAATGCCGCGGTTTTTTTGAACGGACAAACGAAATGTGGTGCTATTAAAAATAACTGACAAACCGTGATAGATCCGCAAACCCACCGGTGTCATCGACGTCGGGCTGATCCAGAGCCTGGTTCGCAGAAGCGAGGTTGATGATATCGTTGCCAATTACGGCTATCTTGTCGTCGATAAGTGCCATCATCTGTCCGCCGCAAGCTTTGAGCTTGTCGCCGGAAAGGACGGGCATAACCCGATCATCTTTATGCGATGCGGTCCGGTGCGCCATCAGGTGAGCGCCAAATCGCAGGCCGCCGAAAGCGGCATCCATCATCGGGCGCGGGAACGTCACACAGGATTCCGGCTGCCAGAAGCCATCGCGATCGCCGAGCGCCCATCAATGCCCGCGATCTATGCCGTTCTGGATGAGGACGAGGCCAGAAACGCGGCCACGGCGGCGATTTCCGGGGCCTCGGCGGTGCGGCCCATCGGAATATGGCTTTGTGATCGGTGACATCGGCGGGCTCCGCCGCATGCGCCCCTTCCGGATTGATCGCCGGCAGTGCGGCGAGCACGGCGGCGGCATCACCGCCATCAGGCAGGTGGGTGATGGTGACACCCGTTCCCTCCACCGCGAACCGTTCCGCGATGGCGCGCCCGATACCGGTGGCGCCACCGGTGACGAGGGCGCGTTGGCCGGCAAGGCGGCGGAATGCGGGGTTCGGGGCCATGAAGGTTCACCTCGGTCGGATCGCGAAGGGCCCTGCTTTATTCGAACCGCGCCGTGTGCTGTCAAATCGGCGGCGGGCTCGCCTTCATCCGCTCCATCGCGAAGCGCGACGAGACGTTTCGTAACGGAATCGCCGCGATCAGCCGACGGTAGAACGCATCATAAGCCGGAATATCCGGCACCATGATATGCAGCAGGTAATCGACATCCCCGCTCATCCGCCATGCGCCGACGATTTCCGGCATGGCGGCGACCACGCCGGCGAACCGGCTGATCCAGTCTTCCGAATGATCGGCGGTTTCGATCGAGGCGAACACCGAGACCGGGTAGCCGAGGCGTTCGGGCGAGAGCAGCGCCACCCGCGCGGTGATGACGCCAGCTTCCTCCATGCGCTTGATCCGCTTCCAGCACGGCGTCGCCGACAGGCCGACCTCGCTTGCGATGGCTGCGAGGGGAGTGGTGGCATCATGCGCGATGAGCCGCAGGATGGCGCGGTCGATCTTGTCGAGCATCAAGGGTGGAGCGGCCGGTACGTCTGACATGGCGTGAAAACTCCGGTATGGAAGCTTATTTTCTCCGTGCGACGTCGAGATTGGAAAATCAATCTTATTTCTGGCGTTTTTTGGCCTTTGGGGAGAATGGGATTTCATACGCCCGCCTGTCCCGCTATGTTTTGCCCAGGAGATGATATGATCCCGATTGCGCTCGATCCTCGTTTTGCCCGTCTCGCGGTTGCCGGTAACGGCCCTCTGGCACTGCGCCGGTTTCGCGCCCTGCGGGCTGCCGGGGCCGCCGATGCGCTGCTGTTTTCCGATGCGCCGGATGATGAGGCCGTTGTTGAAGCCGGTGCCGCGTTGCGCCGCGCCATGCCCGGACCCGATGATCTGGCGGCGCTGCACGTGCTGTGGGTCGGCGATCTGCTGCTCACCATTTCCACCAACTGCCGCGCCCCCGGCCTGGCCGGCGTGATCCGGCGGAATCTCGAACTGCGCTACGGGCCGGAATGGGCCGGGCGCGTCGCCGAGATCGGCGCGCTCCGGGAAGGCTGGCGGCGCGAGGGGGTCACGATGCCGGAAGCCGCCAAACGCATCGCGACCCTCGCCTCCGAGCGGAACTGGCTGTGCGACCGGGTGTGCGATTTCACCACACCACAATCCCAAGGCTGACCCGATGACCCGAACCACCGCTCTGCCCCGCACCGCCCCGTTCGCGCCCGAGGACATCAGTGCCCTCGATCAGGTAATCGGGCGCGCCTCAGCCGTGCAGCGTGCGTGGCTGACCGGGTTTCTCGCCGGGATCGATGCCGCCAACAGCGAAGCCGCCCCCCTCGCGGCGGCGCCGGCGGTCAAAACCAAACTGACCATTCTGTACGGCACCGAATCCGGCAACGCCGAAGCCCTCGCCGGTGCCGCCAGGCGCGATGCCCAGAAGCGCGGCTTCGCCCCCCGCCTGCTCGACATGGCGGATGCCGACCTCGCCACGCTGAAAGACACCGTCAACCTGCTGGTCATCGCCTCCACCTGGGGCGAAGGCGAGCCGCCGCAACGCGCCGCCCCCTTCATGCGCGCCCTGATGGCCGATGGCGCACCGACGCTCGATGGCGTGAATTTCGCGGTGCTCGCCCTCGGCGATTCCTCCTACGCGCAGTTCTGCGAAACCGGCAAACAGATCGACGCACGGTTCGAAGCGCTCGGCGGCGTCCGCATCGCCGAACGGCTCGATTGCGACCTCGATTACGAAACCCCGGCCGCCGGCTTCATCGCGTCCCTGCTCGAAAAACTGACCCCCGCCGCCGATGCCGGCTCGGTCATCCATGTCGATTTCCACCGCGCCGAAGCCGAACCGGTCGGCAAGAACGCCCCCTTCGCCGCCGAAATCGCAGCCCTGCACGCGATCACCTCGTCCCGCTCATCCTCGGAAACCCTACATCTCGAACTCGACCTGACCGGCTCGGGCATCGCCTACCAACCCGGCGACACGCTGGGCATCGCGCCCGAAAACGACCCCGCCCTGGTCGGCGCGGTGCTGCGCGCCACCGGCCTGTTCGATGACAGCGCCGCCCATAGCGCGCTCACCTGCGAACGCGACATCACCACCCTCAGCGGCAAATTGATCCAGGATTACGCCGCCCTCACCGGCGATGCGAACCTCGCAACCCTCGCCGCCGATGCCGAGGCGCGCGGCCGCTTCATCGCCGGGCGCCAGCCGATCGACCTGTTCGAAACCTACCCCCACACCCTGACCACCGCGCAACTCACCGCCCTGCTGCGCAAACTGCCGCCGCGCTATTACTCGATCGCCTCATCGCAACGCCTGGTCGGCGAGGCCGCCCATCTCGCGATCGCCAAAGTGGCCTACGAAAGCCAAGGCCGCGCCCGGCTCGGCGTCGCCTCCGGCATGATCGCGGAACGCCGCAAGACCGGCGGCAGCGTCAATGTCCACGTCAAGGCCAATCCGCATTTCCGCCTGCCCGAAAGTGCCGAAACCCCGATCGTGATGATCGGCGCCGGCACCGGCATCGCGCCCTACCGCGCCTTCCTGCAGGAGCGCGAAGCCCTCGGCATCGCCGGCAAATCCTGGCTCATCTTCGGCCACCGCCACTTCCTGCACGATTTCCTCTACCAGCTCGACATCCAGGATTGGCTGAAATCCGGCGTGCTCGGCCGGCTCGGCCTCGCCTTCTCGCGCGACCAGCCCGAAAAACGATACGTCCAGCACGTGCTCTGGAACCAGCGCCACCACCTGCGCGCCCAGCTCGACCAGGGGGCCACGCTCTACCTCTGCGGCGACGCCAAGGCGATGGCCCGCGACGTCGATGCCACCCTCGTCCGCATTCTCGGCAAGGACGATGCCGATCGCGGCCAGCACGAACTCGATGCGCTGATCGCCGCCGGTCGCTACAAAAAGGACGTCTACTGATGCTCGAAACCCTGACCAAACCGGAAGCCGAAGCGCTCGATCTGCTGCGCAGCAGTATCGCGGCCCACCCCGGCCGCATCGCCCTGGTCTCATCCTTTGGCACCGAATCCGCCGCCCTGCTCGATTTGGTCGCGCGGATCGACCGCACCCTGCCGGTCATCTTTCTCGATACCGGCAAACTCTTCCCCGATACCATTGCCTATCGCAACGCCCTGATCACCAGGCTGCGCCTGTCGGACGTGCGGACCATCCGCCCCGACCCCGCCCACCTCGCCAGCTTCGACCCCAACGGCACCCTGTTCGCCCGCGACCCCGATTTATGCTGCACCCTGCGCAAAACCATGCCGCTGGACGACGCGCTGCTGCCGTTCGAAGCCTGGATCAGCGGGCGCAAACACACCCAGTCCAACAGCCGTGCCACCCTGCAAGCCACCGAAACCGGCCCCGATGGCCGCATCATCGTCAACCCGCTGCGCGCCTGGACCCAGACCGATATCGAAACCTACTTCACCAGCCGCAACCTGCCCCACCACCCGCTCCAGGCCGACGGCTTCGCCTCGATCGGCTGCCACACCTGCACCCGCCGCATCCAGCCCGGCGAACCACCCCGCGCCGGACGCTGGAGCGGTACCGGTAAAATCGAATGCGGCATCTTCCTCACACGGCCGGTCGCGGCATGAGCCGGCAAGGCGGGGCTTCGCCCCGGACCCCGACCAGGGGGCTCTGCCCCCTGGACCCCCGCCAGGAACTTAGTTCCTGGACCTCATTAGTTTCAGATGAGAGGGGGCTTACCACGCCCTTTGAAAGGCAACGGAATTGATGCCCCCTCTCATCTGAAACTAGCGGGGTCTGGGGCCTAAGGCCCCAGCGGGGTCCAGGGGCGGAGCCCCTGGTGGGGCGTGGGGCGAAGCCCCACCCTTCGGCACATATCGCGAAAGGACGCACGATGGCTGATTTAGCGCGCAATGAAACGATCAAGGCGCGGAGTGATTTTCTACGTGGCACTCTGGCGGATGAGCTGGATGTGCAGGCGTTCGGCGGGTTGGGCGAGGACGATGGCCAGCTCATCAAGTTCCATGGCGTCTATGTGCAGGACGACCGTGATTTGCGGCCGGAGCGTGCCAAGCGGAAGCTGGATCTGGCGTATATGTTCATGGCGCGTTTGCGGGTTCCCGGCGGGGTTCTGACGCCACGGCAGTATCTGGCGATGGACCGTCTGGCGACCGAGCGCGGCAATGCCACGGTGCGGCTCACCACGCGGCAGACGATTCAATTTCATGGCGTGATCAAGAGCAACGTGCGCGAGGCGATGCGCGCGATGGATGCGGCTTTGCTCGATACGATTGCGGCGTGCGGCGACGTTAATCGCAACGTGATGGCGGCGGCGAACCCGTATTTGTCGCGCGCGCATGGCGAGGCGGTGGAGGCGGCGCGGCAGTTATCCGCGCATTTCCTGCCGCGCACGGGGGCGTGGCGCGAGATTTTCATTGGTGACGAGCGGGTGCTGGGCGGCGAGCCGGAGGCCGAGCCAATTTATGGGCCAACCTATCTGCCCCGCAAGTTCAAGATGACCGTGGCGGTGCCGCCGTCGAACGATGTCGATGTGTTCGCGCATGATCTGTCGTTCATCGCGATCGTCGAGGGCGAGACCATCGTGGGCTACAATGTGGTGACGGGTGGCGGCATGGGCGCGTCGCACGGCGAGCCCGCGACGTATCCGCGGGTGGGTGATGTGATCGGCTATTGCGCGGCGGCGGATCTGATTCCGGTGGCCGAGGCGGTGGTCACGGTGCAGCGCGATTACGGCGACCGCACCAACCGCAAGCACGCGCGGCTGAAATACACGATCGACACGCACGGGCTGGACTGGTTCAAGCGCGAGGTAAACGCCCGGCTGGCCACACCGCTGGCGCCGGCGCGGCCGTTCGAATTCACCGGCAACGGCGATGCGCTCGGCTGGCTGACCGATCATGAGGGGCTGCATCATCTGACGCTGTTCATCGAGAACGGGCGGATCGCGGATGTCGGGGCGTGGCGGCTGAAATCGGCCCTGGTCGCGATCAATTCGATGCCCGATTTCATCGATCGTGGCGCGATCATCATGACCGCCAACCAGAACATCATCATCGCGCGCGCGAGCGATGCCGAGCGGGCCGCGATCGAGCGAATTCTGGCCGAGCATGGCGTGGTGCAGCATGTGTCGGTGCTGCGCGAGGGCGCAATGGCCTGCGTCGCCCTGCCGACCTGCGGTCTCGCTTTGGCCGAGAGCGAGCGGTATCTGCCGCATCTGATCACCGCGATCGATGGATTGCTGAACGAAAACAACCTGTCCGATCAGCGGATCACGGTGCGCATGACCGGTTGCCCCAATGGCTGCGCCCGGCCCTATCTCGCCGAGATCGGGTTGGTCGGGCGCAATCCGGGCCGGTACAATCTGCTGCTCGGCGGCGCGGCGGACGGATCGCGGTTGAATACGATCTACCGCGAAAACGCCGACGAGGCCGAAATCCTGGCAGCACTGCGCCCGTTGTTCACCCGGTACGCGCAGCAGCGGAGACCGGGCGAAGGCTTCGGCGATTACATCAGGCGGGCCGGGATCGTTTGATCAGTGCTGCCCGGCGGGTGGGATGTAGAAACCTTCCTGCGCGGTGAACCGGATCGGCAGCAGGCGGAACATCTGCTTGCCCTGCGCCGCTGGATCGAAATGGGTCGCCTCGATCGCGGCGATCGCCTTGTCATCGTCGATCACATCGCCGGCGGAGCGGGCAATCCCGATCTTGGTCAGCTTGCCGGCGGCATCGACGACGAATTCGTAGAACCCGACCCGCGCAACCCCCGGCTGCTTCAACATTTTCGCCGCCGTCTGGTTCATCGCCATCACGGTGGCATCCGGCAGCGGCGGAAACGTGGAGGGCGGGATGAAATCATCCTGCCCGGCCCAGGCGCAACTGCCGCCGAGCATCGGCGCGACGGCAAGGCAGATCAGCAGATACTTCATCTTGCGGCTCCGGCGCTGTGAGAGATCAGAGGTAGATGCCCGCGCCCGATCTGGCAACCCCCTTATTTGACCGGACAGACGCCTTTGGCATCGGGTGTTCCCGCCGGATGGGCCTGGACCCTGACGATCGCGGTCCCGAATCCAGGTTTCGGATCGGAGGGGAAGGCTGTCTTCCCGGCCGGATAACAATTGGAGGCAAGCAGATAGGCCATGACGTCGGCATATTGGCCCGGCTTGAGCGAGGCCGGATTGTTGAACGGCATGTTCTGGGTCACGATCGTGTCGAGGATCGAGACGGTATATTTATTGGTCGTGGCGGTCTTCAGGAAGGCCGAACCGGCGATCGCCGGTGCCGCCACGCCCTGAAGGTTGGTGCCGTGGCAACTGGCGCAATTGGCGGCGTACACCGCCTTGCCCCGCGCGGCCTGGGCCGTGGTGTAGAGCGGGGTCGTGGCTGCCGGTACCGCAGCCTTTATCAGTGAGGGAGCCGCTGCCGCCTTGGCATCGGCATGGCGTGTGCAATGCTGCTGCACCATCGGCGCCGCCGTCGTGTAGAGGATCATCATATCGTTCTCCATTTTGACAGAAGCATAGCCGCCGGTCGCGACCGGCGTGGGGCCGGACTTCACCGCCCTCCACGCCAGCCAGCCGTGGCTCACACCAAAGCCGGGGCGATGCGGTGCGGCGCAGCCATCGGCTATGCGCGCGTCATCGGGCACACCGAGGCGGGTATTGGCGATCGCGCCGGCAATGCCGCCGAGCACGTCGTACTGGCTGGAGCGCCCCTGGGCGATTTCGAGGTTTTCCAGCGCATCGGAGGCGTTTTCCTGGAACCCGTCGAGGCTGCGCGCCTTGAGCGCATCCTGCAGCGACGCCACCGCCGCGAGCAGGTTGATCTGCACACCGTGCAGGGCCGGCACGAATGGAGGGGTGGCTTCATGATCGAGCAGATCGTTTACCTGTCCCAAAGCCCCGCGCGCGTCACCCGGATCGGGGCTGCGCGCGTCGAAAGTCGGGTCGTTGCGTCCCACGAGCGCATCAACCGCCGAATGTGCCGCCGTGATGTAATCGGCCGGCCCGCTGGACGTGCCGTTTTCGGCCGCCAGCACGGCGACGATGGCGGCCCTGATATCATGCAGAACCGCCATCGCTTCATCGTGTTCGGATGGGGCCGAAACTCCGGTCCTGGAAACACCGGTCCTGGAAACACCGGTCCTGGAAACACTGGCCGCTGAGACCTTGGCCGCCGACACCTTGGCCGCCGGGGCCCCGACTGCCGGAGCGCCCAGCGTCGAAGCCCCGACGGCCACCAGTGCCGCCACCCCCACCCGCGTTAAGATCCGAGCACTCACTTCGTGAGAGCGAACATCGTGAGCATCGTGCCCTTATTGTCCTTGGGCATATTGGGAAGTTGCTGGTTACCCGCCGGCCCGGATGCCACAGCGACGTATTCGGTCCCCCCTTCGGTGAAGGCGACCGGCGGCGCGATGATCGGCGAACCGGTATCGTACGACCATAATTGCTTGCCGCTCTTCGCATCGAACGCCGCGAAGTCGCCGCTTTCGAGACCGGTGAACACGAGGCCGCTGGCGGTTGCGAGCGCACCTCCCGCCATCGGCAGTTTTTCCGGATGGCGCCAGGCAAACACCCCGGAGTCGACATCGATGGCATTCAACTGCCCGGTATTCGGCCCGACGAATTTCGGAAACGCGCCGCCGAGGTAGAACTGACCGGCAATATAGACCACCGATTTCGTCGCCCGCCAGAAGCCGCATTCGTTGCTGCTGGGCAGATAGATCATGTTGGTCTGCGGATCATAGGTTCCGCCGTTATACTCCACCCCGCCATTGGTGTTCGGACAGGCGATGTTGCCTTTGAGCGAGGGTTCGGATTTCTGGTTGTACTGCATGCTCACGGCCAGATGATTGACCAGCGCGCCGGTGTGCGAATTCAACAGCCAGAAATTACCGGCCTTGTCGCCATCCGCGACCAGCGGCATCGTTTTTCCGCCGACCTTGCCGTTGAACAGCACCGGCGGCATCACCGGGTCCCAGTCGTGGGTGTCGTGAGCGATGAACTGGTGATACCACACCAGCTTGGGCTTGGCGCCCGAGATATTCAGCGCCACCAGAGAATCGGTATAGAGGTTCGATCCCTTGCGCACCGGCCCGTTGAAATCGGGCTGCGGGTTGCCGGTATTGGCATAGAGCATGTCGGTCTTGGGGTCGATCGCCATCATGGTCCAGATCGCGCCGCCGCCGCGTTTCCAGCTGTCGCCGCTCCACGTCTTGTGGCCGGGCTGGCCGGGCTTGGGCACCGCGTCCCACTGCCAGAGCTCGTTGCCGTTTTTCGGATCATAGGCGGCGATGTTGCCGATTCCACCCCAATCGCCATCCGACACGCCGAGAATGAGAACGGCCTTACCGGTCCTTGGGTCTTTATAGGGCATCGGCGCCATGGTGTAGAACGAGTTCGACGGATCGCTGACCAGCAATTTGCTGAATACCACCTTGCCGGTCTCGGCATCGAGGGCGATCAGCTTGCCATCGAGCGTGGCGAGGTAAACCTTGCCGTCGAGCAGCGCGACTCCGCGATTGGCTGCGAAGGAAATGACATGCGGATCGTCCGAGAACTGCCATTTCAGCTTCCCGGTCTTGACGTCGATCGCATAGACATGATCGTGCGCGGACGTGATGTAGGCGATCCCGTGCCAGATGATCGGCGCGGCCTCGATCGGACCGTTATCATCGATCTTGAAGGTCCAGGCCGGCTTGAGCTGGCCGACATTGGACGGTGTGATCGCGCTTAGATCGACATACCGGTCGTTGTCGTAATTCTTGGCCGGCAGGATCCAGTTGGCGTGATCGCCCTGGGTCGCGACGTAGTCATTGATCGAGGGTGTCGTGGCGCTCGCCATCGCCCCGGCATGGGCGACACTCGCCATACCTGCGGCAAGCGCAATGCCCGCCATCCCGTTGACGAGACTGCGTTTATGCAAAATCGACCTTATGTTCGGCATCGTTCCCGTTTCCCCTTTTTTTGATGACCGCGATCGGCCCACCACGAGGGCCAGCGTTCGGAACGATGATAACGCTATCATAACGCGCGCGTGATGCAAGCAGTTTTTTATCAGGCCATCATCTTTGCGATCAGAGCGTGCAGTTCGTGGCGATCGCGTCGGCTGAAATCTGCCGGGCAGCGCTTGACCTCGGGGGCCAGCGCCGCAACCCCAAACCCAAACGCATCATCTGGCCGATCCCCCTCGACCCCGCCGATATCCGTATCCCCGATGCCAACTACCACGGCGTCCATTTCGGTCCCGGCAACCGATCCTGGCCCCCACGACGAAAACACCTGAAAATCACCTCCTGACCGAACTCACCTTCGCACGCTTATACTGTTACGATCTCGTAATTTAACATCCGCCTCCAGACAAATGATTGCGCTTGCATTCGCCGGGACTCGCTTTATGGTTGCGTATCTTCGCATTCGCGGAGACTAAGGCGGGCAACACCGCCATTGATGAATATCGAGGAGAAACAACCATGTGGACCAAACCGAAACTCGTCGAAATCGCCGTGGGAACCGAAATCAACTGCTACGCCTGCGCCGATATCGATTGAACGACTGACCAGTGCCGGGCGCGGTCGCTACCGCCGGGTCCGGTACGCTCCGCCGACCATGAAACTGATCATCCTGGGTGCTGCCGCCGGTGGCGGCTTTCCGCAATGGAACTGCGCCTGCGCCAATTGCACCCGTGCCCGGGCGGGCGACCCGCATGCCAAACCCCGCACCCAGGCGGCTCTCGCGGTGACCGCCAACGGGCAAGACTATGTCATCTTCAACGCCTCGCCGGACCTGCGCCAGCAGATCCTCGGAACCCCGGCACTCCACCCCCGCACCGGTCAGCGTGACAGTCCGATCGCCGCCGTGGTCCTGACCGGTGCCGACGTCGATTTCACCGCCGGTCTGCTCAATCTGCGCGAGGGCCAGCCCTTCGCCCTCTACGCCGGTCAGCGCACCCTCGACCGTCTGGCCGAAAGCGCGATCTTCCGCGTCCTCGCCCCCACCACCGTCCCGCAGCGCCGCATCGAGATCGACACGGCAACCCGCCTGCTCGATGCGGCGGGCCATGACCTCGCGCTCACGGTCGAACCCTTCGCGGTCCCCGGCAAAATCGCCCTCTACGCGGAGAATACGGACCGCCCCGATCTCGGTTCGACCGAAGGCGACACGCTCGGCCTGAAAATCACCGGTCCCGACGGCGCATTCTTTTACTACATCCCCGCCTGCGCCGCGGTCCCGCCCGAACTCGCCGCCCGGCTCCACGGGGCCCCGCTCCTGCTGTTCGACGGCACACTCTGGCATGATAACGAAATGATCGATGCCGGGCTCCTGCCCAAAACCGGCACCCGCATGGGTCACATCAGCGTCGGGGGGACCGGCGGCACGCTCGAAGCCTTCGCCAATGCCGCGATCGGGCAGAAAGTTTTCGTCCACATCAACAACAGCAACCCGATGATCCTCGATGATTCGCCCGAACGCGCCGCAGCCACGCACGCCGGGTGGATCGTCGCCCATGACGGACTGGAACTGACCCTATGACCGTTCTGATGAGCGCCGATGAATTGGAAGCCGAGCTTCGCAGCGTTGGTGCAGCGCGCTACCACAACCGCCATCCCTTCCATCAATTGCTCCACGGTGGCGCGCTGAACCGGCGTCAGGTTCAGGCCTGGGCGCTCAACCGCTATTGCTATCAGGCCGCCATCCCGATCAAGGACGCCACCCTGATCGCCCGCACCGACGACCCCGATCTTCGCCGCCTCTGGCGCCAGCGCCTCATCGACCACGACGGCACCGCCCCCGGCGAAGGTGGCATCGTCCGCTGGCTCGCCCTCACCGAAGGTCTCGGCCTTGACCGCGACATGGTCACCAGCCGCACCCGCGCCCTTCCCGCCACCCGTTTCGCGGTGCAGGCCTATGTCGATTTCGTGCGTGACCGCCCTTTGCTCGAAGCGGTCGCCTCATCCCTGACCGAGATGTTCTCTCCCACCATCATCTCCGAACGCGTCACCGGCATGCTCGCCAACTACAGCTTCATCACGAAAGAGACCCTGTCCTATTTCAACGCGAGGCTCGATCAGGCCCCGCGCGATGCCGATTTCGCGCTCGACTACGTCAAGCGTCACGCCCGGACCCCCGATCAGCAACAGGCCGTGATCGCCGCACTCGGCTTCAAATGCGATGTGCTCTGGGCCCAGCTCGACGCGCTGCATCATGCCTATGTCATGCCGGGCATGATCCCGCCCGGTGCCTTCGGCTATCGCGACACCTGGTCATGAATCTCACCCCAGCCAGCATCCCCCGCCTCGCCCGGCATGTCCGGTTCCGGTTCGATACGGCCCGGAACTGCCACGTCCTGCTCGCCCCCGAACGCGTCGTCATGCCGGACCCCATCGCCGTCGCCATTCTCGAAGCCTGCGACGGCACCACCGACATCACAACCATCGCGGACCGCCTCGCCGCCCGCTATCGGGCGCCGATCGAGGCCGTGCTGGCCGACTGCCTCGAAATGCTCGACGATCTGGCCACGAAAGGCATGATCGCCTCATGACAACGTTGCCCCCGCCGCTGGCGATGCTGATGGAACTCACCCATCGCTGCCCGCTGAAATGCCCCTACTGCTCCAACCCGCTCGGGCTCGACCGCGCCCGCGACGAACTCGACACCGCAACGTGGCAGCGCGTGATCTCCGAGGCCGCCGGCATCGGCATCCTGCAGGCCCATTTCTCGGGCGGCGAACCGATGGTGCGCCAGGACCTCCCCGACCTGATCCGCCACGCCCGTACCGAGGGCCTGTACACCAACCTGATCACCTCGGCGGTCCTGCTCGATCAACGGCGCATGACCGCCCTCGCCGAAGCCGGGCTCGATCATGTCCAGATCAGCTTCCAGGGCGCCGAGCCGGACATGGCCGATCGCATTGCCGGCCTCGATCGAGCCCACGAGAAAAAGCTGGCCGCCGCCCGCCTCGTGCGCGAGGCAGGCCTTGCCCTGACCATCAACGCCGTTGTGCACCGCCAGAACCTCGATCAGCTCCCCGCCATGCTCGACCTCGCCATCGCCACCGGTGCCCAGCGGATCGAGGTGGCGCACGTCCAGTATTACGGATGGGCCCTGAAAAACCGCGCCGCCCTGATCCCGACCCGCACCCAGCTCGACGAGGCAACCCGCATCGTCGAGGACGCGCGCCGCCGCCTCGCGGGCCAATTGGTGATCGATTATGTCGTTCCGGACTATTATGCCTCCCGCCCGAAGGCCTGCATGGGCGGGTGGGCACGGCAATTTTTCAACATCACACCCAGCGGCAAAATGCTGCCATGCCATGCCGCCGAAACTCTGGATCTTCCATTCGAACGGATCACCGAGCGCAGCGTCGGCGCGATCTGGGCCGATTCGCCCGGCTTCAGGGCCTATCGCGGCACCGGCTGGATGGCCCCGCCGTGCCGGGGCTGCGCCCGCGCCGAGATCGACTGGGGCGGCTGCCGCTGCCAGGCCCTCGCGCTCACCGGCAACGCCGCCGCGACCGATCCCGCCTGCGGCCTGTCACCCGACCACGCGATGATGGCCGACCTCGCCGGTGCCGAAAGTGCGGCAGCCTCCGATAATTTCGCCTACCGGATGATCTCGTAAAGCGCGACAGCCGCCGCCGTGGCCTTCACAAGCCGCTACACCCATCTGGCGCGGTTCGTTTCGTCGTGGAGACGAAAACGTGAGGGTGTCAAGAGGAAGGCAACATCCAATCTGTTCGTCCTGCTCGCGCGGGCCCCCGTGACGGGCCGTCAGATATCGCCCCCGATGGCGGCCATGCACTGCATCAAACCATGCAAGCAGCTGATGGTGCGAAAGCTCTGTCGGAAACAAATTGATCTCGGATGGACTCTGAGGAAATCTGATACCCGTAAGGCCATGCGGGCAGTACCAGCAGGTTCAAAGATGGTGTTGAGTGCGCGGATTTGCTGTATTGCCCCTGCATCACCGCCTCAGCTTTCGTCCATCAGCCCGCTATCGCGATTTTGCGTGCTCAGCTTGGTCAAACGATCGTCGGACAGCACGCCCTGCTCGACCGGCTGACGCTCGCGTTATTGACAGGCGGACATCTGCTCGTTGAGGGCTTACCGGGTCTGGCGAAGACCACGGCGGTGAAAACGCTTGCCGCCGCGGTGCACGCGAGTTTCCAGCGCGTCCAGTTCACGCCGGACCTATTGCCGGGTGACTTGACCGGAACCGACATTCGATAACCTGACCGCAAGCCGCATGGTCGAGCGTGCCCGGATCGGCGTGCTCGGGGATAATACCGCGCTCGGCGATGCGATCGGGCTGGCATTGCGGCAGATTACGCCGAGATCCGGGCTGAAGCCGGTGCTGATCCTGTATTCCGATAACGGCACCAGCAATGCCGGGCAGGTCAGTCCGGCACAGGCGGTCGCGATCGCGCGGCATCTGGGGGTAAAAATCTTCAGCGTGCAGGTCGGCGGCGATCCTGCCAAAGGCCGGCCGTATAAAGTTTCATCCTATGAGGGGGAGCAACCGGACATGCGGTTGATCGCCAGCGATACCGGGGGCCGGTTCTTCTACGCCGCCAGCACGGGCGCCGAACGGGCGGCGATCCGCACCATCGGCACCATCGTTCCACGTCTGCGTCCACCCGGCGGGCGACATCGGCTGGCCACCGCACTCTACTCAGGGCCGCTTGCGGTTGCTGCGCTGCTATGGCTGCTCGGCGGCATCTGGCAGGCGGATCGAAGCCGATGACCTCGCTGCACTGGGCGCACCCTTGGGCCTTTCTGTTCGGCGCTGGATGTCTGCTGGCTCCAGCCTGGCGAATGGTCCGCGCGCGGCGGCTGATCGCAGGAGCGGATGACTATGCAGACAAGGCGCTGCGGCCCTGGGCGGTCATTGCCCGGCCACTGCGGCAAAGATGGCCCCGCTCGATCGCGGAAGTGCTGGTCTGGCTTCTGCTCGCCACAGCTATGGCAGGTCCGCGCGAGCGGCTGGTGCAATCGCTGCACGGCGTGATGCAGAGCGTGCACGCGGTGAACATCATGGTGGTGCTCGATACGTCCGCCGACATGTATCTCAGGCGGAGCCCGGCACCGTTGGCCGTCGAGGCGCGCAGTGACCTGCTGACCTTGCAGCAACTCCTGCGAGGCGAGCGGCTCGGCCTTGTGGTCTATGGCCGCGCCAGCGGAGAAATAGTGCCACCGACTGATGATCCGGCCCTGTTTGATTATTATCTCGATCACGTCGGACCCGACCTCGCGCTGACGACGTGGCGGCCAGATGTCGCCGCCGCCATCCCCTGGGATTCCGGTTTGGCAGGGGCGCTCTATCTGGCGCGCCACGCGCTTCGGCGCATGCCGGGCCGATCCGATGCGATCCTGCTGATCGCCGGCACAGCCCCCTGCGCCTTCTGGCGCGGCAGACCGGCGGCAGGCTGGTCACGGGGCAGGACGGCTGGACGGCGCTCTATCGAAACGGCATCGCCCGCCTCAAATCCAACAGGCCACCGGTCGATGCGCAATCGTCCTGGTACGATCTGTTCACCTGGCCGCTGATCCCGGCGCTGATCCTGATGGCGGTGCTCGCTTGGCCCCGTCGGCTGAACAAGGCCGGGCATGTTGCGAAGTTGCTTGTCCTTGCCCTCGTGGTGTTCCTGCCCACGCAGGCGAAGGCGGGCGCGCGATCTGATCTGCGCCGCGCATGGCAGAGCTGGTTGGCACATGACGACCGGCGCGCATGGGCGAGGGCGACAGCCTCTACCGGCTTGGTAACTATATCGCCGCTGCGCTGCGGAAGATCGCGCTGTTGCATGACCAGAGAATCCCGGTCATCGCCAGCCTGCTGCGCGCGGATAATCGCGATGCGGCAAATGTGCTTGGGCAAGGCCGATGACCCGGAGATTCATCTCTCTCCTGCCGACCGCGATAGGATTGATGGCAGCACCGAGCGCACACGCCAATCCAGGCCTGCGCTGCGTGATCGATGCGCCGCATCGCTGGCTAGGCCAGGCGGTAACCTGGCATTTGCGCCGTGACGGCGCTGGGTCGCCTCTACCTGAGATCATGCCCTCACAGCTCGCCCCCGATTGGCATATCGCCTACCAGAGCGAATCCCGGTGGACCGACGCGCAAGGTCGTGCTCGTGAGAGCGCCGAGATCACCCTCTACCCGATGCGCGCGGGCATTCTCGCTCTGCCGGCGGTACGCGCGGGAGGCATGATCTGTCCGCCGCGCGACCTGACCATCGCCGCCCATGCGCCCGGCCAACCCGGCATGACCGTCACCACGCGGCTCGACCCGCCGCATCCCTATCGGGGCCAAGCCGTATATCTGACGATGGACATCGCCTATGCGGGCGATCTTGCCTGGGATTCTGTCACTCCGCACAGCACGAATGCCGAATGACGGCCGATCCACATCGCCCAGGGCAAAACAGACCGGGCCGCTCATCAACGTTCGGCATTTCGCCTGGACCATCCTGCCGCTGAAGTCCGGCCGCCTGACGGTGCGGTTCGGCCGGCTTACCGCACGACACGCGGGTCCCATCGAAATCTGGCCGGCCCCGCCGTCGGTGCAGGTCAATGTCCGCGCCGTGCCGGCTTTCATGCCGGCGGATAGTTTGATCGGCGCGCCCAGCGCCACCATCCTGGCCGCATCGCATCGGCTTGATGTCGGGGGCACCGGCCTGTTGGCGGTTCGGCTGAGCGGTGTCGGCCTGACCCGGCCGATGGTGGCCGCGGTGTTCGATTCCCCTCCGATATCTCCCGGCCTGCGTTTCGGTCCTCCATTGATCACCCGGGCGACATCAGACGATGGCGCGCTCGTGGATGTCTGGCAGATCGATCTGCCGTTCAAAGCGGTGCGGGCAGGGCACCTCATCTACCCACGGCTTCGGATCGACTACTTCGACCCCCTGGATGGGGTTCCCCGCGCAATATTTCTGCAACCCCGATCGCTTCGCGTGGGTGACCCGATCAAACGGGAAAGCGGGATTGCGGTCATGGTCGCCGCCGTTATCCTGCTCAGCCTCGTGACCGGCTGGTTTGGCGTCCGTGCGGCATGGCGATTGATGCTGGTTGCTCGCGCCCGGGCACGGCTGCGCAAGGCCTCCACGGCGATGCAAGCCCGCGACCTTCTGCTCTCCTCCCCCGGCGTCCCGCCATCGGCAACCTTGCGCCAATGGTTAAATCGGACGGCTCCCGCCGACCCTTGCATGACGGCTGTCATAGCGCAGATCGAGCACGAGCTATACGGACTGGGCGGATCCAACCGACTTTCACAAACACATGCCGAAGCCCTTGCCCGTCAGATCGGGTGGATCCCTTAGCCTGCCGCCCGTCCGTCTCGTCGTCTTCATCATGTCCTCCCGTCGCACGGGCAGGTTTCGCGTGTGGGGGTGGCGTGCTAAAGCGCGGGGATGAGCACGAAAACCCTGGTCGTCGGCGCTGATCATGCCGGCTTTGCCCTGAAGGACACTCTGGCCCAGGCCGCGCGCGATGCCGGCTGGTCGGTGATCGATTGTGGAACCAATTCGGCGGCGAGCGTCGATTATCCCGATATCGCGCATGCGGTGAGTGCGCGGATCGAGGGGGGCGAGGCCCAGCTTGGTTTGCTGGTTTGCGGTTCGGGCATCGGCATGGCGATCGCGGCGAACCGGCATGCCGGGGTGCGGTGTGCGCAGGCGCATGATGCGACCGAGGCGCGGCTGTCGCGTTCGCACAACAATGCCAACATGCTGGCCCTCGGGGCGCGGATTACCGGCGAGACCCTGGCGCTCGATGCATTGCGGGCGTTTCTGACCACGGATTACGAAGGCGGCCGCCATGATCTGCGCGTCGCGAAACTGACTCCTGCACCAAAGGCATAGGAACCGCCCCGATGAACCAGCACGCCCCGATCGCCAGCATGGACCGGTTTTTCAATGCGGCCCTCGCCGAAACCGATCCCGATCTGGCCGCCGCCATCGCGCAGGAGCTTGTCCGCCAGCAGGACGGGATCGAGCTGATCGCCTCGGAGAACATCGTCTCGCGCGCGGTGCTGGAGGCGCAGGGGTCGGTGCTGACCAACAAATACGCCGAGGGTTATCCCGGCAAGCGCTATTACGGCGGGTGCGCGGCGGTCGATATTGCCGAGCAACTGGCGATCGACCGGGCGAAGCAGTTGTTCGGCTGCGAGTTCGCCAATGTTCAGCCGCATTCGGGCGCGCAGGCGAATCAGGGCGTGTTTCTGGCCCTGTTGCAGCCCGGCGATACGATTCTGGGCATGTCGCTGGCGGCGGGCGGGCATCTGACCCACGGGGCCGCGCCCAACCAGTCCGGCAAATGGTTCAACGCCGTGCAGTATGGGGTGCGCCGCGAGGATGGCACGCTCGATTACGAGGAGCTGGAATCGCTGGCCCGCGCGCACAGGCCGCGCATGATCATCGCGGGCGGGTCGGCCTATCCGCGGGTGATCGATTTCGCGCGCATCCGCCGGGTGGCGGATGAGGTCGGCGCGTATTTCATGGTCGATATGGCGCATTTCGCGGGTCTGGTCGCGGCGGGGATTTTCCCATCGCCGCTGCCCCATGCCCATGTCGTGACGACGACCACCCACAAGACCTTGCGGGGTCCGCGCGGCGGGATGATTCTCAGCAACGATCCCGAATTGGGCAAGAAGATCAATTCGGCGATTTTTCCGGGGCTTCAGGGCGGGCCGCTGATGCATGTGATCGCGGCCAAGGCGGTGGCGTTCGGCGAGGCGCTGCGGCCCGAGTTCCGCGCCTATCAGAAGGCGCTGGCCGAGAATGCGAAGGTGCTGGCGGCGACGCTGGTGGAAGGCGGGCTCGATATCGTGACCGGGGGGACCGATTCGCATCTGATGCTGGTCGATCTCCGGCCCAAGAACGTCACCGGCAAGGCGGCGGAGGCCTCGCTGGAGCGGGCGCACATGACCGCGAACAAGAATGCGATCCCGTTCGATCCGGCCAAGCCTGCCGTGACCTCGGGCATCCGGCTCGGCACCCCGGCGGCGACCACACGCGGCTTCGGCGCGGAGGAATTCCGCATGGTCGGGCGCTTCATCGTCGAGGTGCTCGATGGGCTGGCGGCGTCGAATGACGGGGCCAACAGCGCGGTCGAGCAGGCGGTGGGGGCGAAGGTGCGGGAGCTGTGCGCGAAGTTCCCGATCTATCGGTAGGCCGTCATGCGCTGCCCGTTCTGCGGCGAGGCCGACACCCAGGTGAAGGACAGCCGCCCGACCGATGATGGCAGCGCGATCCGCCGCCGCCGGTTCTGCCCGCAATGCAGCCAGCGGTTCACCACGATCGAGCGGGTGCAGCTCCGCGAACTTGTGGTGGTCAAGGCCGATCAGCGGCGGGTGGCGTTCGACCGTGACAAACTGGCCCGCTCGGTGCGGATCGCGCTGCGCAAGCGCCCGGTCGAGGAGGAGCGGATCGAGCGGATCGTCAATGGCATCGTCCGCAAGCTCGAAGCCTCGGGCGAGGCCGAGATCGCGTCCACCGAGATCGGCGAGCTGGTGATGGATACGCTCAAGGAGGTCGATGCGGTGGCCTATGTCCGGTTCGCCTCGGTCTATCGGGATTTCCGCGAGACCAAGGATTTCAAGGCGTTTCTCGGCACGATGGACCCGCCGAAATGACCGATGACGAGTATATGCGCGCGGCCCTGTCGCTCGCGCGGCGGGGCCTGGGCGAGACCGCGCCGAACCCGACCGTGGGGTGCGTGATCGTGAATGAAGGGCGCGTGGTCGGGCGCGGGCGCACCGGCCCGGGCGGGCGACCCCATGCCGAGACCGAGGCACTGGCGATGGCGGGCGATCGGGCCACCGGGGCGACCGCCTATGTTTCGCTCGAACCCTGCGCGCATCATGGCCGGACCCCGCCTTGTGCCGATGCGCTGGCGGCGGCGGGGATCGCGCGGGTGGTGATCGCCTGCCGCGATCCCGATCCGCGGGTGGATGGCGCGGGGATCGCGCGGTTGCAGGCGGCGGGGATCGCGGTGGTCGAAGGGGTGCGCGCGGCGGAGGCGATGGCGCTGAATGCCGGGTTTTTCGCCCGGATCGGCCAGGGGCGTCCGATGGTCACCCTCAAGCTCGCGACCTCGCTGGATGGGCGGATCGCGACGAAGGGCGGCGACAGCCAGTGGATCACCGGCGAGGCCTCGCGGCGCACCGCCCACGCGCTGCGCGGATCGCATGATGCGGTGATGATCGGCGTTGGTACCGCGCTCGCCGACGATCCGGAGCTGACCTGCCGGATCGATGCCTATCGGGATGCGCCGATGACGCGGGTGATCGTGGATTCGCATCTGCGCCTGCCGCTGAGCGGGCGGCTCGCGCGGGGGGCGGCGGCGCATCCGCTGTGGATTTTGCACCGCAGCGGGGCGGACCCGGCGCGGATCGAGGCGTTCGGGACGATCGGGGCGCGGTTGATCGAGGTGGCGCCCGCCGAGATCGGGGTCGATCCGGCGGCGGCGCTGCGGGCGCTGGGCGAGGCGGGGCTGACCCGGGTTCTGGTCGAGGGCGGTGGCACGCTGGCGGCCTCGCTGCTGCGGGCCGGGCTGGTCGATGATATCGCCTGGTTCACCGCGCCGCTGGTGATCGGCGGCGATGGCGTTGCGGCGGTGGCGGGGTTCGGCGTGACCGCGCTGGCCGAGGCGATCCGGTTTGCCCATGATGCAACGCGTGCGAGCGGCGGCGACCGGCTCACCACCTATCGGAGACTGGACTGATGTTCACCGGCATTGTCAGCGCCATCGGGCGGTTGCGCGAGGCCTCGCGCCCGACCGCCACCAACGATGCCCGCTTCGTGATCGAGGTGCCGGTGCGCAACGAGCGCTGGAACGATCTCGCCTCGATCGCGCTCGGGGCCTCGATCAATTGTTCGGGATGCTGCCTCACCGTGGTCGAGGCCGGAGCGGATTGGTTCGCGGTGGATGTTTCGGGCGAGACCCTGTCGAAAACCACGCTCGGAAACTGGGCGCCGGGCGCGCCGGTCAATCTGGAGCGCGCCCTGCGGATGGGCGACGAGTTGGGCGGGCATGTGGTTTCCGGCCATGTCGACGGGGTGGGACATGTGGTATCGGTGCTGCCTGAAAGCGGTTCGACCCGCTGGCGGTTCGCGGTGCCGCGCGCGCTGGCCCGGTTCATCGCGCCGAAAGGCAGCGTGGCGATCAACGGGGTGTCACTCACCGTGAACGAGGTGGACGGGGTGGAATTCGGGGTCAATATCATTCCCCATACCGAACTCGTCACCAGTTTCGGCACGCTCGCCGTGGGGGATGCGGTGAATATCGAGATTGACATGCTGGCGCGCTATGTCGCGCGGCTTGCGGAGTTTTCCTGATGGATCAGATCAAGACGGCCAGTTTGCAGACCTATTTGTCCTCCGCCTCCGAGATCATCGACGAGGCGCGGGCGGGGCGGATGTTCATTCTGGTGGATGACGAGGACCGCGAAAACGAGGGCGACCTCGTGATCCCGGCGCAGTTCGCCACGCCGGATGCGGTGAATTTCATGGCCAAGCATGCGCGCGGGTTGATCTGCCTCGCGCTGACCAAAGCGCGCTGCGACACGCTCGGGCTGAAAATGATGACGCAGTCGAACGGCTCGCGCCACGAGACCGCCTTCACGGTCTCGATCGAGGCGCGCGAGGGTGTCACCACCGGGATTTCGGCGGCGGACCGGGCGCGGACCATTGCGGTCGCGATCAACCCGGAATCGACCGGCGCGGACATTGCGACACCGGGGCATATTTTCCCGCTGATGGCCCGTGACGGCGGCACGCTGATCCGCACTGGCCACACCGAGGCGGCGGTGGATATCGCGCGGCTCGCCGGGCTGACGCCTGCCGGGGTGATCTGCGAGATCATGAACGAGGACGGCACCATGGCGCGGTTGCCGGATCTGGTCGCCTTCGCGCAGTACCACAACCTCAAGCTCGGCACGATCGCCGACCTCATCGCGCACCGGCGGCGCACCGAGAAGCTGATCCGCCGGTCCGGCGAGGGCAATGTGACCGATGGCGCCGGGCATCAATGGCGCATGGTGAGTTTCGAGAATTCGCTCGATCATGTCGAGCATCTCGCGCTGATCAAGGGCGATATCGCCGCCGAGGAGCCGGTGCTGGTGCGGATGCACGCGATCAGCACGATCGACGATATTCTGGGCGGCGATCATATCCGCGACCTCCGGCGCGCGATGGCGCAGATCGCGGAGGCGGGGCGCGGCGTGGTCGTGCTGATCCGCGAGACCCGGCCCGATGCGGTTTCCGCCCGGCTGGCGCAGATCACCGGCGGGGCGCGGACCGGCAGCGTGCTGCGCGATTACGGCATCGGGGCGCAGATCCTCAACGATCTCGGAGTGCGGGACATGATCCTGCTCTCGAACCACAAACGCGCTTTGATCGGCCTCGACGGGTACGGGCTCAACATCGTGGATCAACTGCCGATCGAAGCCGGATCATGAGCACCGCCGACGCGCCGCTGCCCGAAGCCCCGTTGCTCGATGGGCCGTCGCCGCGCATCCTGATGATCCGGGCACCTTATTATCGTGCGATCGTCGATGGCATGACGGTCTCGGCGCAGGCGCTGTTCGCGACGGTGGGGGCGCATGTCGAGACCGTGGATGTCGCCGGAGCGTTCGAACTGCCGCAGGCACTCGGCATCGCCATGCACAGCCGCACCCGGTTCGACGGGTTCGTGGCGCTCGGCTGCGTGGTGCGCGGCGAGACCGATCATTACGATTACATCTGCGACAGCGCGATGCACGGGCTGATGAGCGTCGCGCTGGAGCATGGCATCTGCCTCGGCACGGCGTTGCTCACGGTCGATACCATCGCGCAGGCCGAGGCGCGATCCGCCGAGACCGGGGCGAACAAGGGCGCCGAGGCGGCGGTGGCGTGCCTCAAGCAGATCGTGCTCGCGCGCCGGCTGGGGGCGGCATGACCGCCTCACCGGGCAAGGGCGTGCGGGCGCGGACGCTGGCGCGGGTGGCGGCGGTGCAGGCGCTGTATCAGACCGAACAGGCGGGCGAGACGGCGGAAACCGTGATCGGGCAGTTCATCCGCCACCGGATCGGCGCGCTGCCGGGTATGCCCGGTGTGGCGGACGGGCGGGTGCCCGAGGCGCATGCGCCGTTGTTCGGGCGGATCGTGCGGGTCGCGACGCAGCAGCAGGATGTGATCGATCCGATGATCGTGAGCCTGTTGCCGGAGGCCTGGCCGCTCGAACGGCTCGACCCGGTGCTGCGGGCGTTGCTGCGGGCCGCCGGGGCCGAACTGTGGATGAGCGACGGGCCGCCGCCGCGCGTGGTGATCAACGAATATCTCGATGTCGCGCACGGATTCCTCAAGGAGGATGCGGTGCAACTGGGCAATGCGGTGCTCGACCGGATGGCGCGGATTCTCCGGCCGCAGGATTTCGCCGAAAGCGCGCCGGGGTGACCGGGGCCGCCCAGAGTGGAGATTCTGGTGGGCGCGGAGATGTTGGGGGGTTAGGGGAGTTCGACCGGATCGCCCGCTATTTCGCGCCACTCGCGCACCCGGCGGGGCTTGGCCTCAACGACGATGCGGCGGTGTGGACCCCGCCTGCGGGCCTCGCGGTGGTGATGACCGTCGATCAGATGATCGAGGGGGTGCATTTCCTGCCGGATGATCCGCCCGATGCGGTGGCGCGCAAGCTGCTGCGGCGCAACCTGTCCGATCTGGCGGCGATGGGGGCTGCACCGGTCGGGTACCTGCTGACGACCGCGTTGCGGGCGGATACGCCGGAGGCATGGCTCGCCGGGTTCGCCGGGGGATTGCGGCGCGATCAGGCGGAATTCGGGATCGGCCTGTTCGGCGGGGACAGCAGTTCGACCGCGGGGCCGGTGATGAGTTCGGTGACGATGTTCGGCACGGTGACGCCGGGGGCCGCGTGGCGGCGGCACGGGGCGGTGGCGGGCGATGCGGTTTTCGTCACCGGCACGATCGGCGATGCGGCGCTGGGACTCGCGGCGGCGCGCGGGCAGCTTGCCGATCCCGACCGGTCGTTGCGCGAGCGGCGGTTGCTGCCGTCACCCCGGGTGGGGCTCGCGCTCGGCGGGCTGGTTCATGCGGTGATCGATGTGTCCGACGGGCTGGTGCAGGATGTCGGGCATCTGTGCCGGGCGGCGGGTTGCGGGGCGGTGATCGAGGCGGCACTGGTGCCGGCATCGGCGGCGGCGCGGGCGGCGGGGCCGGACTGGCTGGAGCAGCGCCTGACCGGAGGCGATGATTACGAACTCGTCCTTGCCGCCCCGGCGGCGAACGAGGAAGCGTTGCGGGCGGCGTGCGGCGACCTGCCGCTCACCCGGATCGGGCAGTTCACCGATCGGCATACCGATGTGATCGTTTGCGACGCGACCGGCCAGCGCATCGGGCTCAGCCGGTCGGGCTGGACCCATTTCTGAACCGGCCCAAACCGGCCCAAACCGGCTCAAACCGGTGCGGTGAAGGCGACCTCTTTTTTCTGGGCGAACGGATCGCTCGGGCTGCGGTCCTGCAGGATGTCCTGCAGCCGGAGTTCGACCGCACCGAGAATTTTTTTATGGGTCAGGCAATAGAAGCGCTCCGCCTCGATCGCGGCGAAGGTCATGGCGGCGACCTCGGCGGCGGAGGTACGGCCCGAAATAACGGCTTTGCGGGTCTGGGCCTCGGCCATGAGCTGGCTGGCGGTCGGCGGGGTCGGGCTTGCGAGGTCGGCCGGGCGGTTGCGGGCGGCGTCCTTGATGCCGGTATCGACGAAAGCGGGGCACAGCACCGTCACGCCGAGGCGTGCGCCGGTGATCCGCAAATCCTGGAACAGGGTTTCCGACAAGGTGACCACCCCGTGCTTGGAGACGTTGTAGGCACCCATGGTCTGCGCCGAGAGCAGCCCGGCGACCGAGGCGGTGTTGACGATATGGCCTTCGTCGCCGCCCTCGATCATGCGGGGGACGAAACAGCGGATGCCGTGGATTACGCCCCAGAGATTGACGTTGAGCACCCATTGCCAGTCCGCGACCGTGTGTTCCCAGATCAGCCCGCCCAGTCCGACCCCGGCATTGTTGAACAGGAGATGGATCGTGCCGAACCGGGCGAACACCGCATCGGCGAACCCGTCCATCGCCTCGGCGTTGCCGACATCGACGATGAAGGGGGCGACCTCCGCGCCGGTTGCGCGCAATTCGGCGGCCACGGCGTCGAGTGCCGCGGGTTCGATGTCGGCGAGGGCGAGTTTCATGCCGCGCGCGGCGGCGATGCGGGCGAATTCGCGGCCGAAGCCGCTGGCGGCGCCGGTGATCACCGCGACCCGGTTTGCGAAGGTTTTCATGGCGTGATCACGATCTTGCCGGTGACCTTGCGGGCGGCCATGTCGGCCAGCGCCTGGGGGGCCTGATCGAGCGGGTAGGTTTTCGAGATCAGCGGGCGGATGGTTTCGGCGGCGAGCATTTCGAACAGGTCCTGCATCATCGCGATCTGGTTTTTCGGCTCGCGGCGGGCGAATTCGCCCCAGAACACGCCGACCAGCGAGGCTCCCTTGAGCAGAGGCAGGTTGAGCGGCAGGCGGGGGATGTCGCCATCGGCGAAGCCGATCACGAGGTAGCGGCCCCGCCATGCGATCGAGCGGAAGGCGGGTTCGGCGTAGCGCCCGCCGACCGGATCGAACACGATGTCCGGCCCGCGTCCTTCGGTGTGGGTCCTGATCGCCTCGCGGAGGTCTTCGGTGGTGTAGTTGATCGTGGCATCGGCACCGCACTCGCGGCAGATCGCCAGTTTCGCATCGGTCGAGGCGGCGGCGATGACCTTGGCTCCGCGCGCCTTGGCGATCTCGACGGCGGCGAGACCGACCCCGCCGGCGGCACCGAGGATGAGCACGGTATCGCCCGATTTGAGCTCGCCGCGATCGACCAGGGCGTGATGGGCGGTGCCGAAGGCGAGGATGAAGCCGGCGGCGATTTCGTAGGGGATGTGCTGCGGGATCGGAATGCAGAGATGCGCGTTCAGCGCGATTTTTTCCGCGAAACCGCCGATCGAGCACAGGGCCGAGACCCGGTCGCCGACCTTGAAACCGGTGACGCCCTCGCCCACCGCCTCGATCTCGCCGGCGATTTCCGCGCCGGGGATGAACGGAAGGTCGGGCTGGACCTGATATTTTTTCTGGATGATCAGGACATCGGGGAAATTGACCCCGGCGGCATGGACCCGGATGAGAATTTCGCCCTGTTTGGCCACCGGGTCCGCCACGTCGCGGACATGCAGGGTCTCGGGGCCGCCCCAGGCTTCACAGACGATGGCGCGCATCAGAGCGGGGCTCCCGGGGCGGAAATACCGTCCGCGATCATGACCTCGGCGAAACCGCCGGTGCGGGCGGGGTCGGTGTTGTGGTGGCGGCGCTGTTCGAGCCGCGCGATCTGGTCGCGGTGGACTTCGTCGGGTCCGTCGGCGAGGCGCAGGGTGCGCTGATGGGCGTAGGCGGTCGAAAGCCAGGTGTCGGCAACGCCGCCGCCGCCGAAGGCCTGGATCGTCCAGTCGACGATTTTGCAGGCGATGTTGGGGGCGACCACCTTGATCATCGCAATCTCGGCGCGGGCCGCCTTGTTGCCGACCGTGTCCATCATGTGGGCGGCTTTCAGGGTGAGCAGGCGGGCCTGATCGATCATGATGCGGGATTCGGCGATACGTTCGCGCCAGACGCTTTGATCGGCGACCGGCTTGCCGAAGGCGATGCGGGAGTCGAGGCGGCGTATCATGCGTTCCAGCGCGCGTTCGGCGACGCCGATCGAGCGCATGCAATGGTGGATGCGGCCCGGCCCGAGGCGGCCTTGGGCAATCTCGAAGCCGCGTCCTTCGCCGAGCAGGATATTGGCGGCGGGGACGCGAACGTTTTCGAAGATGAGTTCGGCGTGGCCGTGCGGGGCATCGACATCGCCGAACACCGGCAACGGGCGTTTCAGGGTGACGCCGGGATGCGGGAACGGGACCACGATCATGGATTGCTGGCGATGCCGATCCGGGTTGGCGGGGTCGGATTTGCCCATCACGATCAGGACGCGGCAGCGCGGATCGGGCGCGCCGGAAATCCACCATTTATGGCCGTTGATGACGTAATCATCGCCGTCGCGGCGGATTTCGGTTTCGATGTTGGTCGCATCCGACGAGGCGACCCCGGGTTCGGTCATCGCGAAGGCGGAGCGGATGTCTCCGGCGAGCAGGGGGGCGAGATAGCGCGCCTTGGCTTCGGGCCCGGCGTAGCGGGTGAGCACCTCCATATTGCCGGTATCGGGGGCGGAACAGTTGAAGGCTTCCGGGCCGAACGGGCTGCGGCCCATGATTTCGGCGAGCGGGGCGTATTCGACATTGGTGAGCCCGGCCCCGTGTTCGGAATCGGGCAGGAACAGGTTCCAGAGGCCCTCGGCCCGGGCTTTCTGCTTGATCTCATCGAGGAGTTCGAGCGGCTGCCAGCGATCGGGCTGGGTGTGGGCGGTGTGGAACAGGGATTGTTCGTTGGGATAGATGTGCGCGGCCATGAAATCCGCCACGCGGGTCCGCAGGGCTTCGGTTCTGGCGGAATAGCGGAATTCCATGGCGATCGTTTCCCTCGATTATTGGGTGCGAGTTTGCGGCTTGCGCATGGGTTACGCAAGTCCCCCATGCGGCACGCGGGCCGCATGAAGGCGTGCATGCGGCAGTGAGGCCGCATGGGGGCGAGGGCTCAGAGGTTGACGGCGCGGAGTCCGGCTTCGGGGTAGCGGGTGCCGGCGACGCTGCCTTTCGGCATGATGCGGTCGATCGTGGCGAGGTCGTCCGGGGTCAGGGCGATGTCGAGCGCGCCGATGTTTTCATCGAGGTACTTGCGGCGCTTGGTGCCCGGGATGGGCACGATGTCCTCGCCCTGGGCGAGCACCCAGGCAAGAGCGAGCTGGCTCGGGGTGCAGGATTTCTCGGCGGCGAGGTGTTTGACCTGCTCGACCAGCTTGAGGTTCTTCGCGAAATTCTCGCCTTGAAAGCGGGGGTTGTTGTGCCGCCAGTCATCGCCCGCGAGATCTTCCGGTCTGGTGATCGCGCCGGTGAGAAAACCCCTTCCGAGCGGGGAGTAGGGCACGAACCCGATGCCGAGATCGCGCACGGTTTCGAACAATTCGCCTTCCGGCTCGCGCGACCAGAGCGAGTATTCGGTTTGCAATGCGGTGATCCGGTGAACCTTGTGGGCGCGGCGGATGGTGGCGGGCGAGGCTTCGGACAGGCCAAGATGCCTGACCTTGCCCGCCTTGACCAGATCGGCCATCGCCTCGACGGTCTCTTCGATCGGGACATCGGGATCGACGCGATGCTGGTAATAGAGGTCGATCGTGTCGATGCCGAGGCGCCGGAGCGAGGCATCGCAGGCGGATTTCACGTAGGACGGCTTGCCGTTCACGCCGAGGCGCTTGCGGTCGGCGCTGAATTCGTTGCCGAACTTGGTGGCGAGAACGATCCGGCTCCGGTTGGCCTGGAGGAAGGGGCGGAGCAGTTCCTCGTTGTCGCCCATGCCGTACATGTCGGCCGTGTCGAAAAAGGTGATGCCGGCTTCGAGCGCGCGATCGAGCGTGGCGCGGGCTTCGGCCTCGTCGCGTCCGGAGTAGAAATCGGACATGCCCATGCAGCCGAGGCCGAGCGCGGAGACGGTGAGTGTGCCGAGTTGACGGGTTTTCATGCGGGCTCCTGAAATGGTTCGAGCGGTATATGTGCGCGCGACGGCGGGGTGCAAAGGCGGGGGCGGCGAATCAGGGGGGACGGGAAGGAAGCGCTACTTTTTTGAAAAAAAGTAGCAAAAAACTTCCTTACGTTGGGCTCCGGGCGGTGTGACTGGCACAGTCCCCGGTCAGAGAGTTTTTTGGTTCTTTTTTGCAAAAAAGAACCCTTCTTCTTCTCCCTGCGCTTTCAAACCGCAGGTTCAGGATGAAGGTCGATCCGCAAGGTCTGGAGCAGCGTATCGCCCTGGCTCTGGGTAATTTTCATGCGGGCGAAGCTGGCGAGGGTGAGGAGGTTGGGCCCTTATGCCTCGAAGACCCGGGCGAAAATGGTTTCGATCCGGGCGAAATGGAGGTTGGGGTCCATGGCGGTGTCGATCGCTTCGGGGGTGATGCGGCCGGCGACTTCGGGGTCGGAGGCGAGGTGGTCGCGGAAGCGTTTGGCGTCGGGGTGGCCGAGGGTGGTCCAGGTGGCCATGGCGTTGCGCTGGATGATTTTATAGGAATCTTCGCGCGAGATGCCGGAGCGGGCCAGGAGCAGCAGGATTTCGCCGGAGTGGACGACGCCGCCGAGGCTTTCGAGGTTTTCGGTCATGCGGTCGGGGTAGATCGTGAGTTTGTCGATCATGCCGGCGAGGCGGTTCAGTGCGAAATCGAGGGTGATGGTGGCATCGGGGGCGATGACGCGTTCGACCGAGGAGTGGCTGATGTCGCGTTCGTGCCAGAGGGTGACGTTTTCGAGGGCGGGGTTGGCGTAGCCGCGGACGATGCGGGCGAGGCCGGTGAGATTTTCCGACAGGACCGGGTTGCGCTTGTGCGGCATGGCCGACGAACCCTTCTGGCCGGGGTGGAAGAACTCCTCGGCTTCGCGGACTTCCGAGCGCTGGAGGTGGCGGATTTCGGTGGCGAGGCGTTCGATGCCCGAGGCGATCACCGCGAGGGTGCAGAAATAGGCGGCGTGGCGGTCGCGCGGGATGATCTGGGTCGAGACCGGTTCGACCGCGAGGCCGAGTTGGGCCGCGACATGAGCTTCGATCGCGGGGTCGAGATGGGCGAAGGTGCCGACGGCGCCGGAGATGGCGCAGGTGGCGATTTCGGTGCGCGCGGCGAGCAGGCGGGCGCGGTTGCGGGCGAATTCGGCGTAGTGGCCGGCGAGTTTGAGGCCGAAGCTGGTGGGTTCGGCGTGGATGCCGTGGCTGCGGCCGATGGTGGGGGTGAGTTTGTGTTCGAGGGCGCGCTTTTTCAGGGCGGCCATCACGGCATCGATGCCGGTGAGCAACAGGTCGGTCGCCTGGGTGAGCTGGACGGCGAGGCAGGTGTCGAGCACGTCCGAACTGGTCATGCCGAGATGGACGAAGCGGCTGTCCGGGCCGATGGACTCCGCGAGCCAGGTGAGGAAGGCGATGACGTCGTGGCGGGTGACGGCTTCGATTTCGGCGATTTTGGCGACATCCGCCTCGGTCATGGCGGCGAGGGCGGCACCGCCTTTTTCGCGTATGGCGGCGGCGGCGGCGGCGGGGACATCGCCGGTTGCGACCATGGCCTCCGCCGCGTGGGCCTCGATATCGAACCAGATGCGGTAACGGTTGAGGTCCTGCCAGATGGCGACCATTTGCGGGCGGGAATAACGCGGAACCATGGGGGATGCTCTCCTTGCTTGCCCGCATTTGGGGCAAGGCGGGCAGGGCTGGCAAGGGTTGCGCCGGGGGTTAAATCGTTATGATAACGTAACGAAACGGACGTGGTTCGGCTATTTCGGGTGGACGATGAAAAAATCGGGTGGGGTGAACCAGGGGTTATGGGTTTGGGCGCGGGGGCTGAAGGTCTGGTCGAGGAGGGATTGGATTGCGTCCAGCGTGGGGGCGCGGAGTGGGGGGTCGGGGGGTTTGGGGAGTCGTGGGTGTGGGTTTTGCGGGCGGGGTTTGGTGGATGGGTTGCGCAATAGGGGATGGCGTTTGGTTTGAGTGGGGTCGTTCGGATGGGTTGGGGGGATCATGCGGTAGATCAAGGTGAGGTCGATGCCGAGGAGGTGGCAGAGGGGGCGGAGGATGCGGCCGATGCGGGGATCGCTCGCGATGAGGGATTCGGTTTCGGGCTCGCAGAGGAACTGGCGGAGGGTTTGGGCGTGGGCGTTGGCCTCCGGGAGAGGTTGGGCGATCCAGCCGAAGCGGCGGGGTAAGACGGGGGTTGGTTTGGGGGCGGATTTGCGCGGGGCGCGGGGCGCGGCGATGCGGCGCGGCTTGGTGCGTTCGGCCTCGATGCGGGCGAGGAGGTCGCGCAGGCGGGTGGTGAGGCGGGAGAGGCGACCGTAGAGCATCAGGCCGAGCGGGGCGGGCAGACGTGCGGGACGGCCCTGCACCTTCACGCTGGCGGCGGCGATGGTCTGCTTCAGGCGATCTATGACCCAACTTCCACAGTGACGAAAAAAATAAAGTTGGATTACAACGGGATATAGGCCGTTTTGAGTTTTAGGCACCACAGGAATTCAGGTGGCGGGTTCAGCTGATTTGGATGATGGCATCTCCTG
>Ga0315298_1000288_pt1 | contig 100957 bp, 83 predicted proteins | sample WHS_1_MG_FD_203077 | JGI IMG/M metagenome (GOLD analysis project Ga0315298, IMG submission 203077) | Extremophilic microbial mat communities from Washburn Hot Springs, YNP, Wyoming, USA - WHS_1_MG | ecosystem: Environmental > Aquatic > Thermal springs > Hot (42-90C) | place: USA: Wyoming...
CTTCTGCTCCTTCTTGTTCAATGTCACCATCTCCGGTTCCATACTCTTTATGGTACCCCATGGGTGACATTTTCACTGAACCGTTACGGGGTGACAGAATCATAGACCATTCACACCGCTTCCTCCAGGTCTTGACATCAAGGGTAGGTGTGCTATAATGCACAACCAGAACACGTGTGCTACCGTCGCGTCGTCGCTTAGAGAGGAGTGCGGAGAGTTGGCCGAGAAGTTTGAGGCAAGCAGGTATCTAACCAGGGTGAACGGACGGGATTACCTGGAAGTGAAGTGGCGGTTGCTTTGGCTGCGTACCGAGCACCCGGAGGCTATGATTTCTACTGAGCTAATGGAACACGAGGATGGACTGGCGGTGTTCAAGGCCAAGGTTACGATCCCCGGCGGGGGCGAGGCCACTGGTTGGGGCAGCGAATCGCTGGATGATTTCGGCGATTATATCGAAAAAGCGGAGACGAAAGCCCTCGGGCGTGCTTGCGCTGCTCTGGGATACGGTACTCAGTTCTGTGAGGATTTCGACTTCCACGCCCGAGGAGAGAGTGTCACCCGGGTAGTAGACTCTCCGATCGAGAGGCCGCGCGGCCTCGTGACGAAGGAACGGTCGTCTGCGAATTCACGCGCTACGCCAGCGCAAGTGAAAGCAATCTATGTCATTGGCCGCAGCGAGCGGCAATGGACAGAGGAGGAGCTTGATACGCGCTGCCGGGAGATGTATGGGAACGTCCCAAGCGAGCTCTCTCGGCGTCAGGCTTCGGAGTTCATCGACCGGCTGAAGGGCAATGCGCCCTCGCTCCCGAGCTAGACCCGAACACGTGATACGTGAGGAATGCAATATATTGCGTGGGTGCGCGCCCTCGCAGTGCGTCACACGCAGGACGTTCCGTGCATTACGTATCACGTTTCGCTGGTCTCATCGATGCTCGATCCTCTTGAGGACAGAACGGTAGTTCAAGGCATTGAGGACAACGTAGGCTGTCGCGGCGTAGGCCACGGCATGAAGGCGATCGAAGTTCATAACGTAGTAGCCGACCATAGCAAAGAAGGAGCTGAGCGTCGCGTAAAGCAACAGCAGGCGATGCCTTGATCGCTCGATGCTCTTTGGCCACTTTATCCTCTGCTCCATCTGGTCCCCCCTTGGTCAAGTGGCACTCTTTCGCCGTCCTGCCCTCATGGCTGCCTAGAACGGGGCAATCTTGGAAACCGCCTTGGTCTAGGCATTTCGACCGTGGGTTCCCAAGGGCGAAAGAGTATGACGCCCACACAACGCTTGGAACCTGTGGCACCATAGCCGCGTGCTCGCGTATCAGATGCACGGCCCAACGTTAATTAGTTTATCCGTACGGGTAGGAGTTAGCAATAGGAAAAAGGTCCGGGGCCGGCCAAAAAGAAGACCCCCGAAGGGGTCCTTTCGCTTCAATGTGCTGTAGTGCGTGGAGCTTCCGGCGGCGACAGGCCGAGGAATACCGCAGGCGGATCACTTGCCGCCTCTGGTGAAAGCATGCTCTGGGCAACGAGGCTTTCTGTGGAAGCGCCAATCGCAGTTTTCGGAGAACCAGGCACTAGGCGCTCTATCCTGAAGACTCGCCGCTAGGCTGGCTTTCAGCCTTCTTGCTCCGCTTGATGGCTTCACCGCCCTTCTTGCCGATCCGGGAGTAGTATTCCGGACCGTGCTTCTCTTTGACGGCCTCGCCGCCCTTGCGGCCAATCTGAGCGTAGAACTCAGAGCCCCGTTTTTCGCGGACGACTTCGCCACCCTTCTTGCCAATCATTGAGTAGAACTCAGAGCTCTTCTCTTCAGCGACCGCCTGTCCGCCCTTCTTGCCGATGCGCGAGTAGAACTCAGGACCGTATTTATCCCTGACCGCCTGCCCACCTTTTCGGCCGGCCTCCTTAACGGTCATATCACGTTCCTTCTTAGCCATGTGCCGACCTCCTTGCGCTAGCCTAGCGTGTCAATGCCTGGGCCAAGCTAACGGGCCTTCAGCAAGAAATGTACCATGCGCATCTCGACTGTCTGGTTTCTGGCAAGTCTGCACGTTTGGCTAAGGCAAGGGCGCTAGACTGGAGCGCTAAGGCCTAGGTCACTCAGTTGCACTTGGCTGCAGGATAGCAATTGTACTGAAACTAGACTACCTATTGACCGAAAGGCGTACGCAGAAGAACAGGTGTTAACCGACAGAGTTGGCGACGCTATCTTCCAACCGGCTACGGGCGAATCCCGATGCGCGCGGCTGAACAGATGCGGCGGCGAGTTGTGAGCGATAGAACGATTGCCAGTGCGCTTCCGTCCACTGGTCATGTTTTTCCAGTTCCCGGCCAAGTCCGCGTGAGATGAGTTCTCGACTGACTATGTTGCCGTGGTGAGGATGACGGTGCTTGCGTGGCAAAGGGGAACCGAAGCCGTGGGCATAGTGGACGATCTCGTGGGCAATGGTGATCAGGCAGACGGCGTACGGGACCTGTACATTTCTCAAGAGGTTATTGACGCCGATGTACGTTTCCTTTCCGTCTTCCGAGAGGCGGATAACGCCAAGGCGCGTCTTCCAACGTTTGGCGAACTCGATACTGACATGGTTAACCTGTGGGATGTCGCGGAAGAAGTGATCCCAGACGTAGATTAGCTGCCTGCCTAGCCATTCGTCACTCCGCTGTAAGAGATGGGGAGCCGAATACTCCAACAACGATGAACGCAAACCAACCCCTTTCCGGCAGAGGCCTATCGAAGCCGAGAAAGACGCCGCGACGATGCAGGTGCATCTGCCACCAGATGTGCAGGATCTCGCTTTCGGCAGCCCGGCGGCCAGAGTGCGCTTGCGGCACCCGCAGACCCGTAGCTTTGCGCGCCTTCCTCCTGGGATAAGGCTTGCCTTTTCGATGCGATCTTGAGGTTGACGGTGGCCCAGTAAGAGCCGCCGCATGATAGCTCAGATTCCCCTCGTTTGTCAACAGGCAGTCAAGCTTGAGTATGCAACCACGGGCGGTTTGCACCGTCGGTCTGTCTTTCTCCGGGGATAGTGCCTTGAACGGAGTTTGGGCCAGTGCTATAATATCGCGGTCGCCCTGGTGCAGTCGACGTTGCTTGAGTCCCGGTTTTTCAAGGAGAAAGTGAAGAGAACGATTCGGGTTACCGTTCCGGCTACTTCGGCCAATCTGGGGCCCGGCTTCGACTCTTTGGGCATGGCGCTTTCTCTCTTCAATGTAGTAGAGGTGCGCCGCGCCGAGTCGTTTGCGCTGGACTTTGTTGGAGAAGGCCAGGGCAGCCTCTCGAGGGGTCGAGACAATCTGGTGTCCCTTGCTGTAGACACGATCCTTGAACGGGTCGGATGTGCGGGAACCAACTATCATCTTAAGGCCACTAGTGAGATCCCGCTGGCGCGAGGGTTGGGCAGTAGCGCGGCTGCGGTCGTGGCTGGGCTTCTTGCCGGGAATGCCCTCTGCGACCATCGCCTGCCACTTAGCGAACTGATCGACATGGCCTCGACGTTAGAGGGGCACCCCGACAATGTGGCAGCTGCCATGCTTGGTGGATGCATGGTGGCCGTCGAGGAAGCAGGCCGGATCGTCTACGCGAAGGTGCCGGTGCCGGATGATTTGCTGGCCGTACTATTCATCCCCGAACTAGTGATGGCCACACACGCCTCGCGAGCGATGTTGCCAAGTCAAGTTCCTCGTGCCGACGCAGTCTTCAACATCGGGCGTGCGGCGCTCCTGGTAGCCTCGCTCTTCAGCGGCCAGCTGGGCCACCTACGAGTTGCTACTCAGGACCGGCTCCATCAACACGCCAGAGAAGCGGTCTTCCCGGCCATGCCTAAGCTGTTCCAAGCGGCATTGGATGCTGGGGCCCTGGGGGTTTTCCTTTCCGGCGCGGGGAGTACTGTACTGGCGCTCGCCCGTGAGCAGGCCGGAGACGTTGCTCTGGCAATGACCGAAATGGCAAGAGCACTGGAACTGCCCGGCCGCGCGATGGTTGTCCCACCCAGCCGTCAGGGCGCGCTGGTAGAGGAAATTGACGGCGAGAGCTAGGCCGGCTTCACCAGCAGATAGAAGGCAGCAGCGGCAGCAACGATTAGCGATTCGGGTAGAATGAGCATGCGGTAGACGCGACTGAAGTCCGCGCGGAAGTGCTGAATGGTCAGCACCAGGCAAAGGTGGGCTGGGGACAGCATTACTCCAGCAAAGCCGCTGACAAAAGCGAATGCCACTAGGCTGGGGCTGAGCGTGCCGCTGGCGACCAGCACCTGGAGAATCGGGAAGGTTACCCCCACATAGGCAATCGTTACTCCCGTCAGTAGCCCGACGATGAATGGCAGGGCAAAGACAATGAACTCCACCGGTATGTTTAGGGAGGAGAAAAACCCCGGCAGCGCATTCACCGCCCCGGTGGCCTCCAGCACGCCGTTGAAGATCATCACTCCCACCACCAACAGCACTATGTCAAAGGAAAACGCTTCTCGGACCAGACTGACCACTCGCGGTGCAGAGTAACGATGGAGAAGTAGTAGGGCGCAGAACGTAGCGACGAGCGCGATCACCAAGTCTACCTTGAAGGCAAGGACCAGAATAATGACCACCGAAATTGGCCCGATGCCGAGGAGGAGGTCGAGCCAGTCTCTCCAGCGGTCGTTGGTACGCGCTTTTCGGCCGTTGCCACCGGCCACACCACGAAACGCCGTGGGGATAGCGACCAACACGGCCAGCACGGCCATGGGGAACTGAATGGCAATTAGATGATAGATGGGAATGTCAAGCACCCTGGAAGCGAGGATCAGCCCTGGATAGACCGGGAACGTGTATTCCCACAGATGCCTATACCAGTAGTTGATGAAGCTCTTGCGTTCGGCAGTTAGCCCTAGGCCGTCGGCGGCCTGATCGACAAGCGGCGCGGAAAAACGGGCGCCGCCCGCCGAGGGCAGAAAGCCCACGAAGGCCGGCAGGATTCCCATCACCAGACGGTGATCCCCAATTAGGGCCTTCAGAGAGTCGACCATCTTCTGGAGAGTGCCAGTGTTGCGCATCAGGTTCTCGAGAAACATGATCAACACTAGCACGATGATCAGGTTGACAGTGGCTTGGTCGACGGCAGACTGGGCAGCCACCTTCAGTATGGTTAAGGGCGGGAGCAAGAACATAATCCCGAGGAACAGAGCGCCAAGCAGCATGGTCAGACCGAGATTCACCTTCCGACGCAGGAGAAGAATAATCATGGTGAAGACCACAACGATCTTCAGAAACTCTAGCAACGGGCTAAACCTCCAGCCAAACTCACGGGAAACGCTGTCCGTCTTGATGGGAAGAAAGACCGGTAACTCCTATTCTAATTGAAATCCAGCGGCAGTGCAATTGACCGCTTCTTGACAAGCGGGGAGGCATGTACTATACATTTGTTGGACGGGCGCGGGAAAACGATGGAACTGGTCGCCCTTGCGGCGAAAGCTGGAATGGCGGGATAGACACTTGCATCCGCCATTCCCTGTTCCTTCGCACCGGCAAGTCGGAGAGCGAGTTTAGGAGATCGGTATGCGCAGCCTCAGAGTCGGCCTGGCGCAAATTGACGCCACGGTAGGCGATCTAGATGGAAATACCCGCAAGATCCTAGAGTACATCGATCGTGCTCGGTCGCTTGACGTCGACCTCGTGGCCTTTCCAGAGTTGGCGATCACCGGCTACCCGCCTGAGGATCTGCTGCTCAAGCCAAGCTTCATCACAGAGAACATGCGCAAGCTGCGGGAGATCGCCGACCAAGTGCGGGATATTGCAGCGGTGGTCGGATTCGTCGACGCTGCCGACGACATTTTCAACGCGGCTGCGATTCTCTGCAATGGAGAGGTGGTCGGGGTCTATCACAAGATGTTCCTGCCCAACTACGGGGTCTTCGACGAAGACCGCTACTTCCGGGCCGGGCATGAATATCCTGTGTATGTCGTGAATGGCTGCACTGTGGGCGTAAACATCTGCGAGGATATTTGGTATCCGGGGGGGCCGACGAGAGTTCAGGCGGCCAGCGGTGCGGAGGTAATTGTCAACATCAACGGTTCTCCTTGGCATATCGGCAAGCGAGAGATCAGAGAGAAGATGCTGGCGACCCGGGCGAGGGATTCGGCGGTGATCGTCTGCTACGACAACATGGTCGGAGGTCAAGACGAGTTGGTGTTCGACGGGGATGGATTGATCTTCGACCAGCGGGGCAACCTGGTGGTACGCGGAAAGTCGTTCGCAGAGGATCTAATCGTCGCCGATCTTGATATCGAGGCCGTCTTCAGGTCGCGGTTACACGATCCGAGGCAGCGCAAGGAATTTCTCGCGGTGCGGCGTGAGATCGGGACACTGCCTTGCCCGGCAGTCTGCAGCCAGTACAGCCACCGGGCGATGTCGCTGCTGCCAAAGCGGCAGGTCGAGTCTTATGATCCTTTGGCCGAAATCTACGCCGCGCTGGTGCTAGGCACGAAGGATTACATTTGGAAGAACGGTTTCCGCAAGGTACTGATCGGTCTCAGCGGCGGCATCGATTCCAGTCTAACGGCAGTGATCGCCACAGACGCCCTGGGGCCAGACAATGTAATCGGTGTGTCAATGCCTTCGCGGTACTCCTCGCCTGGAAGCCGGGACGACGCCCGCCAGCTCGCCAACAATCTGGGGATTAGATTGCTGACGATCCCTATCGAGCCGGCATTCAAAGCCTCACTGGAAATGCTGTCCGATGCCTTCGCCGGCACCGAGCCGAATGTGGCCGAGGAGAATCTGCAGGCTCGCATTAGGGGAAACATCCTAATGGCTCTGTCAAACAAATTCGGCTGGCTGGTTCTGACGACGGGCAACAAGAGCGAGATGGCCACCGGCTACAGCACGCTCTACGGAGATATGGCCGGTGGTTTCGCTGTGATTAAGGATGTGCCGAAGACGCTGGTATATCAGCTGGCCGAATACCGAAACGCGAAGGGACCAGAGCCGGTGATCCCAGCGAGCGTGATTGCGAAAGAGCCGAGCGCTGAACTCCGGCCTAATCAACGCGATGTGGATTCCTTACCGCCGTATGGCATACTCGATCAGATCTTGGAGTACTACGTCGAAGAAGACCGCAGCTTCGAGGAGATCGTCGGCATGGGATACGATGAAGCCATCGTCAAGCGGGTGATCAGCATGGTGGATGGCAGTGAGTACAAGCGCCGTCAAGCGCCGCCGGGCATCAAGATTACGCCTCGGGCCTTCGGTCGGGACCGTCGGTTGCCGATCACCAGCCGTTTCAGACCCAATTGAGCGGTAAGTGATACGTATCACGTGTCACGAACGACGTAATCGTCGGCAGAGATATCTTCGATCATGGGGGCGACGAAGCGAAGGATGGAGTCGTACACCGGATGGGCAGTAAAACGCTCCAATGCCGCTTCATCGTCCAGTGTCACCATCATAATCGCCTGAGAGTAGCCTGCCGCGTGATTCCGATTGAAGGCTATTTCCCGCACCTCAGGCAGCTTGAGGGCCATCCGTTTGACGAGGTAGATTATCCGATCGATCTCCACGTCGGTCGAGCCGTCGCGAAACCTGATCACCAGTTCGTGTCGGATGGCACACATCGTCTTACGTCTCCAACCGCCGTTTACTCACCCGGAGATTCTACACGATCTGTGCCTGGAGTGTCGACCTTGCTCGCGCCTGACACAAGTCGTGGCAGTCGTGCTCATTCATCACGTTGCCGGCCATGATCGTTCGCTGTTTTGGCGAGCGTCATCCTGTCCTCCACCGCGACCCTAGCCGGAGAGCAACTCGGCCAGACCCCCTCAAGCCAGCCGGGCAGAGGCGCAGCTGTGCTAAGCGGAGAAGACGAACTTCAAAGTGATGATCTGGGCGGCTCGAACGGTGAGAGTAATGCGGTCGCTGTTTCTGGCCAACCATTGGGTCTTAGTTTCTTCCATGGTGGTAGCCTGGGCTCTGGTGAAAGGACGAGCTAGTCGAATCTGCCCGTGAAGCGTTGCCGAAGTTGGGTTGTAGACGCGCAGGATCAGCCCTTCTCCTCGTTCGGGGAGCTTGATTGCGGATACCACTAGGCTCGCTGGCTCGATTTCCACCAGCCCCTGGCCAAGGGGCAGTGAGCCAGGGTGGACGCTAGTGGCAATGGCTTGCAGTGGCTGGTTGAACCAGTGGGCTTGGCGCATTCCGGCTACCCATTCTCCATCTGCCGGCACGAGCGCGTATTCGAAGACGTAGCGACCCTGGCACTGAGCGCCAGGCGTGGGAAGCTCCGGGCCAGCGTGACCGTGGCGAGAGCGAAGGTCGTCACGCGAAAGCCAACCGATGCAACGGAGCAGGGTGAGGGCTATCTCAGGGCCAGAGGACGTGGGGATTACCTCGTATTCCGGGAGTCCGCGATTCGCCAGAAGCAGGCCTCGCGTGCCGTTGCCGACGTGGACAAAGCTGTGTTGGGGCTGCGTGCCTACCGGCCGCTCGATCCAGTCTTCTCCGATCTCCGGGAGAGCAATTGGCCGTCTGATCACGCCGAAATGGGTCTCGGCGGTCACCTCGCGAGCTGCAACCCCGATTGGAAAGTGCACGCGCAAGCGGTGATCCATAGCGCGGTTGTCCACTTCGGCCCGGCAGTCCACACGCCTTACCCCGGAATAGAGAGTAATATAGACGTCTACTGGGCAGTCAACCCGATCCTGTGCCCTCGCTTGGCGATCCGGGGTCAAACCGCTGGGCAGGCGGAGCATGCTGGAGATTTGCAGAGTTGACTCCACCGGCCCGGCCTCGACCACCGTGACTCGTGCGGGTTCGTCTAGGGCAGCGATGATCGAATCGTCTGGCGGCGCATCGAAGTTGTACTCGTCGCCGGCATCGCCACCGTCGACGAAGCGGCCGAGCCCGGCCCACGTCTGTCCTGAATCGCGGTCGGTGATCGCAATGGTGCCATCAACGGGGTTGGCTTCGATCGTGAAGAACTCGTTGGCGATCACGCCGTCACGTACAGGCGATCCCGAATGGTCGGCTTCGACACGCCGGCCTTGACGGAGCAGGTAGGTCCGATAGCCGAACCCAGGCACTCCCTGAGCGACGAATTCGATCTCAGCCTTGCTGAAGCGGGGATCATTGGTGTAGTCTGAGCGGAGCTGGGCCAGAGCCTGCTGGAGGTCCACTCGGTTGAGTCCTGCGTCAAGAGCAGCTGGTTCTCCTCTATCTCGAAGCCAAAAGGGAATCGATTTGCCCGAGTCGTCCAGAAGAACCACCTGCCGATCGGCAGGCAAGAGAAGTGGCAGGGAGACGTGGTCGGTGCGCGGTCCGGAGCTAGGGTTGAAGACGACGATGGGCACCGCATACGCCGCGACGTCTGGGTCTGTCGCTGCGCTCGCCAAATCGTCCCCTGTTGGGGGGAACGAAGCTGTATTGATTCGCGAGGAGAGCGCGTTCAGTGCGCCGCGGGCCAAGGATGCGGCGATCTGCTCGCTCCAAGCGAAGCGAGAGCGCATCTCTTCATGTACTTCGTCCACACTGCAGCCACAGATAGAGTCGTGGGGCTGGTTCTGGAGGAGGTATTTCCAGGCCAGTCGGAGCGCCGGGCGCGGGTCATCGGTGTCTTGTCGGCTGCCGTTGCCATTGGGCCCCGGTCGCGAGGTTCGCGCGGATTGGGTCATCGCCTTCCTATCCGCCCACTTCTCGAGGCTAGCCCAGGCGGTGAACGGCTCGGCCCATTTCTCCAGCAGAAGCTGGCAAGCGGCGTTGCGCTGCTTGATCCACATACGGGAAGAGAGAACCCCTGGGAGCAGGTGCGCTCTCTTGCTGTGACGCAGTTCTCCGCGGGCTACCGGAAGTGCTCGCCCATTCCTCTCGCAGGCCTCGCGCACCGCGTGGAGGAGGCTGGGCAAGGAAGTCTGAATAATCTCGGCGTCTTCGAGCAGGAGATTGGAGGCGGAGACGACCCGCGACGTGTGTGCCTGGGGGAAGCCGTGGTCACAGCCGTTCATTAGAACGAGGTGTTCGGTGCTGGCGAGAGGTTCCAGACAAGCACGGACCTTCTGCAACTGGCGAACGAACTCTTGTGGATCCTGCGGCAACGCGGCAACATTGAAATAGCCAATCGGGAGATGCAAAGCAAAAACCTCGCTGCCATCGAGGGCTTGCCAGAGAAACTCCGACGTAGCGACCTCGTCGCTCACACCACGCCATACCACCGCCGCGTCGATGCCGAAACCTCTCAAGATCTGTGGCATCTGGGCGGTGTGGCCAAACTGGTCTGGCAGGTATCCCACCTTCATCGGCGACCCGAATCGCTTGGCGATCTGGTGGCCGATCAGCAGATTCCTGATCAACGCCTCGCCACTGACTAGGAACTCGTCTGGCAGAATGTACCATGGGCCAACGAGGAGGCGTCCGTTTCGGATGAAGCCGGCCAGCACCCGTCGGTTCTCGGGACGGAGCTCTAGGTAGTCTTCCAACACTACAGTCTGGCCATCCAGCATGAAATGGCGGTATTCAGGGTCGGAGGAGAGGATGACAATTAACTCGTCGATCAGGTGGGCGAGCTTCAGACGTAGCTCCTGATACGGGAGATACCACTCACGGTCCCAGTGGGTGTGAGAGAGCAATGAAAGCGTCACTTTCCCATTCACGGAAGTGACAAAGCCTCCTCTGTCTGCGGGTCGAATAGGTGCAGACGATCTGTGTCCACAAGCACATCGATTTCCATACCCGGCCTGATTTCCGGAATGTAGGCAGTGCGGGCCAGGAAGGTTCGATCTCCGGCCTGCAGGTAGCTGATCGCCTCGCTGCCCAATGTCTCGACCACGTCTACTCGTGCCTTGATCATATTGCCATCGACGGGCTGGCCGTTCTCGCGTGGCTTCAGGTACTCCGGGCGCATACCCAACACCACATCGCCGCTATGGTGGGCGGGAATCAGCCTTCGCTTCTCCGCGGGAAGCTTGAGGCGGAACCCGGCTCCTTCGACAAACATCTCCTCTCGCTCGGTTTTCAGCGCGGCGGGGAAGAAATTCATCGACGGGCTACCAATGAAGGCGGCCACGAACATGTTGGCCGGATGATCGAACAGGGTCCGGGGCGAATCAAGCTGCTGGAGGACACCATCGCGAAGGACGGCAATCCGGCTGCCCATCGTCATGGCCTCGACTTGGTCGTGAGTAACATAGATAATCGTGGTCTGCAGGCGCTGATGTAGCTTGATCAACTCGGCCCTCATCTGCACCCGCAGCTTGGCATCGAGGTTGGACAGCGGCTCGTCCATCAGAAAGACCTTCGGTTCACGGACGATGGCTCGGCCTACAGCGACTCTCTGGCGTTGCCCGCCAGAGAGTTCCTTGGGCTTCCGTCTCAGGAGAGGAGTCAGCCCCAGAATCTCTGCAGCGTCTTTGACCCGCCGATCGAGGACTGGTTTGGGCACGTGGCGGAGCTTCAGTCCGAATGCCATGTTATCGTATACGTTCATGTGCGGATACAGCGCGTAGCTTTGGAAAACCATGGCGATGTCGCGGTCCTTCGGTGCGACATCGTTTACCAGCCTCGAGCCAATGTAGATATTGCCGTAGGTGACCTCTTCTAGTCCCGCAATCATGCGCAGGGCGGTGCTCTTCCCACAGCCCGAAGGGCCGACCAAGACCAGGAACTCCTTGTCCTGCACTTCGATAGATAGCTCGTTCACCGCCGTCAAGTTGCCGAATTTCTTTGTAACCCGGTCGAGGGTGACGCTCGCCATAGCTCAATCGCCTCCTACCTTTGGACTCGTCGCGTCCGCCGAATCTCGCCCCTATACCAGATCGACGCGAATGCGGGAAGGCGGCCGTTATGTCTAGTCGTCAGGATTGTAGCCCAGGCCAGTTGGTTTGTCAAGACGAGTGGTCTGACTTGCACGTCTCATCTCTCTGCCTTGCGAGGTGACATGCTCTATAATTAGTATGCTAGATGCCAATCAAGCACAACAAGTGGATGGCGTCGTTGGTAACTGGGTAGTGATTTCGGAAGCGAGTTTGATGATTGGCACAGTGAAATCCTTGACACTGAGAGGGGAGCGGTGGTATTATGTCAAGGCCTGCGATCCACCGGTGATCGCCATCCGGGCTGGCTGATCCACCAATGGGCGGTCAGTCAAATGGGTCTGGGAGGAGGTGCGTGGCGGCTAATCCAAGCGAATAGCAATTGCGAAAACCGTTCCATTAAGGAACCTTGCAGTGCTCCGAACGAGCAGTTGAGGCTAGAAAGAGGGCAGAGTGAAGAAGACAGCATTGCGGCCCGTAGCTATCCTGTTATCCCTGGTGATGGTGAGCTCGGTGTTGATTTCAGCCTGTTCCGGCACTACAGCCGGCGCTGTGGGGACGGGGGTTGTGACCATCAAGTACTGGGACTGGTGGGTGACGCAGGGCCCGACAATCGACAAAGAGATCAAGCTTTTCGAAGCAGCGCATCCGAACATTAAGATTGAGAAAACCACGCAGGTGGTGGACAAGTATCCCGATCTCCTGCAGTTGGCGATCAAGAGTGGGAACGCTCCCGACGTGTTCTTAGCGCCTCAGACGCCGGCCTTCAACCAGCAGGTCAAACTGGGCTGGTTTCTCCCGCTGAATAAGTGGGCGACAAAGGAATGGCAGGCGAAGTTCCCGCCTGGGTCGTTCGCCGAGGGCGACAACGTTAGGGATGGGAAGATCTATATGGCTCCCTTCGAGGGGCCCGCTCCCTGGCTGCAGCTCTATGTCAACACCAAGCTGTTCAAGGAAGCCGGACTAGTCGACGCGAATGGGCAAGTGAAACTGCCGCAGACGTGGGACGATGTCCGCACCGATGCACAGATCATCACCAAGGCCGGCAACGGCAAGTACTATGGGTATGGCTTCGGCGACAAGCAGAAGTTCAACCTGCCCCGGCAGTTGATGATGGCGCAGACGTCAGGCGCGGCGGCAGCGGACACCGGATTCGACTCTCGCGTAGGGCGGTACGTCTGGGGCACCAACCCGGTCTTCGCCGATTTCATCAAGTTCTTCATGGGCATGAAGAGTGATGGCTCGATCATTCCTAATGCCATGTCGATCGACGACGAGATGGCCCGCGCGCAGTTCGCGGAGGGTAAGTTTGCCATGATGGTTGGTGGTGTCTGGAACATGTCTGGCTGGGCCACGACCCATCCAGACTTCAAGGACTACGCAGTGGTGGCGCTGCCGCATGAAGGCGAAGCCCCGGCGAGCTACTTCTATCGCAGCCCTGGTGCTTCTGGCAACGGTTTCGTCATCTCTGCCCAGACCAAGCATCCTGAGGAAGCCTGGCTGTGGTATTCCTGGTTGAACTCACCGGAAGCGGCGGTTCGGTGGGTCAAAGACGGGCAAGGGCTACGTGTGTTCCCGGAGGCCAACAAGCCAGAATACGCGCCGACCCCTCAATTTGCGCAGTTCATGCAAATCGCCAAGGACGGGGTCAAACTCGGCCCCTCGCCTAGCTTGCAACATCCAGAAATGGCCGAGGTCAAGCAGCAGCAGACTCTCCCAGATATTCAGGCGATTCTGGAGGGCATCTACACTGGGCAAATTCAGGACTACAAGACCGCTCTGAAAGACCTTGAACAACGTCAGAATGCAGAACTGGACCGGGCGATCAAAGAAGCACAGGCCCGTGGCGTGAAGGTCGATCCGAAGTGGTGGGTGGTTCCAGATTGGGACCTGACCAAAGATTACACGGGGAACTGAGTAGCGATTAGCCGTTAACGCGAACGTGGAACGATGAATGATGAAGCGGGACCATCCTCATCATTCATCGTTCTCACTCCTGCATTCCGCCGATGGCTGACGGCTAGAGGAGTAGATCATGGCTGTACGAACCATTGCCGCCCAAGAGAAAGCAGGGATCAAACCCCTGTCGGGGAAACCGCGTGCTTTCTTGAAACAAGTGAAGAAGAACTCCTGGTCTTATCTTTTCCTTCTCCCCATGCTAGTCTTGGTAGGGCTGTTCGTGATCTATCCGCTGGTCGCCTCGATCCAGATTACTTTCTATGACTGGAATGGCATTGGCAAGCCCACGCGCTACGTTGGATTGCAGCACTTCCTCACGGTGGCGCGCGACCCGCTCTTTTGGAGCGCCTTCCGCCACACCTTCACTTACGCTTTGGTCCTGGTGCCAATCCAGCTAACGCTCGCGCTAATCCTTGCCTTGGTGTTGAACAACCCTCGCTTGCGAGGTAGTCTGGCCTACCGGGCGGTCTACTTCTCGCCGGTGGTCACTTCGGCGGCGCTGGTGGGCATCGTGATGAGCATGCTACTAGGTAACGTGGGCGGGGATCTGAGCGCCAAGTTGGTGGAGCTGGGCATACTGAAGGAACCCGTCGATTGGCTGGGCAGTCCCCAGTTTGCACTTCCGGTAATCATCGGCGTGGGTATCTGGCACACGCTGGGCTACAATCTGGTCTACTTCTTGGCGGCCCTGCAGTCTATTCCCAGGGAGCTTTACGAAGCGGCGACGGTAGATGGTGCCAACGCCGTTCAGCAGTTCATCAAGATCACCCTGCCTATGCTGCGAGGTATCGGCCTGGTCATCGTCTTCCTTGCCATCCTTGGCAGCCTGCAGGTATTCGACCTGGTCTTGGTGATGACCGGCGGCGGGCCGTTCTTCGCTAGCGAAGTGGTGAGCACCTATATCTACCGGTTTGCTTTCACTCCGGCATCGATCCAAGCCGAAAGCAACGTCGGTTACGCATCGGCGGCGGCGCTCTTCATGGGGATTCTGGTGATGGGTCTGACGATCACCCAGCTCTTGGTGGTGCGGTACGTTCGCCGGCACCGGTCAGAGGCCAACTAAAGGAGGGAGCGCCATGTCTGTCGCGGCAGGTTCAGTCAAGCCATTACCAGTACGCAGGCCGCCTAGGTTAAAGCCGTCGCGCCTTCTCATTCACGCGATCCTGATCAGTATCGGTTTCTTCTACATGTACCCGTTCCTCTGGGTGCTGGCCGCCTCGTTCAAGACACCCGGCGAGTTCTTCCGTTCCGGGTTGAGCCTAATCCCAGAGCACTTCATGTGGGCCAACTACGTCTACGCCTGGAATGCCGGCCATTTTAGCACGTACTTTTTCAACACGGTAGTCGTGACGGTGTCGGTGACCTTGCTGGTGATCCTGCTGACTTCCATGTCCGGCTACGTGCTCAGCAGAACCCAGTTCCCGGGCAAGAAGGTCTTCATCGGCGGCATGCTTGTGCTGATGTTTATGCCCGCCGGCTATACAATCATTCCGATCTTCGATCTCGTGCAGCGAATGGGTCTTCTCAACAACTTGCTCGGGATCATCCTCGTCCAAGCGGCTGGAGGCCTCATTTTCAACACCCTCCTGTTCATGGGATACTTCTCGACGATCAGCCGGGAAATTGAGGAGGCAGCCGTAGTGGATGGCGCCAGTCTACCGACCACCTATTGGCGGGTGATGCTCCCTATGGCCAAGCCGATGATTGCCACGGTCGGCCTCTTCCAGTTCATGATCAACTGGAATAGCTTCTGGATTCCTCTGGTGCTGACCATTGGCAATCCTTCGCTGCGCACGCTGGCAGTTGGCGTCTACGCCTTCGTCGGCGAGAACTCGACCGGTTGGACGTATGTTGCTGCTGGTGCGGTAATGTCCATCATACCGATCATGATTGTCTTCTTCTTCCTGCAGCGGTACTTCATCGAGGCCGTGGCGGGGGCGATCAAGGGATGAGCGAGTAAAGCATCGTTCTAGTAGGAGGGCGGTGACGACGCCCCTACCCAACCCAACGGAGGCGCAATCTAGGCATGATAGGCGAAAGCGTGAAACAGGAAATGGAGCCGAGGGTTTCGATCATCATTCCGGTCCGAAATGCCGAGCGTACTCTGGACCGCACTATGGGACACCTGGAAAGCCTTGATTATCCCAAAGAGCAACTGGAGGTCATCCTTGCCGACGGCGGCAGCAGCGACGGGACGCTAGAGCTGATCCGGAAATGGCAGAAGCGGCACGAGTATATCAGGCTTATCGAGGTGCCGAGGTGCACGTCGCCGGGTCACGCGCGCAACGAAGCCCTTAAGCACGTCACCGGTGAGTTCGTGCTCTTCACGGACGGCGATTGTGCGCCCAATCCGGATTGGGTAAGAGAGATCCTCGCCCCCTTCTTTGCTGATCCGACGATTGGTGCCGTGGGCGGAGAAATTCTCACGCTTCGCACCGACCCGGCCAACACCACAGAGTCATATTGCGAGCAGGTATGCTTCCTAAGCGTGAACGGTCGCTGCGGCGTCACGGGGAACGGCTACTTCCCTGGTCTGCACGACAAGTCCCCACACGAGGTTAACGGCGGCGATCATTCTCCCTTTTTTGCCACGGCGAACGCCGCCTTTCGTAAGATCGTTATCGACGAGATCGGTGGTGAATTCTGGCATGAGCCAACTGGTGAAGATGTTGATTTCTCGCTGCGCATCCTGCTGAGGGGTTACAAGCTGTATTTCGCCAAGACGGCCATCGTGCGGCACATGCACCGGGTCTCTTTGCAGAGCTACTTGAAACAATGGTATGGGTACGGCTATGGCCATCCTCTGCTTATTGCCAAACACGCCGCACAGCAGTTTGAGATCGTCCTGCAGACAAAGAGCCCAGTCTTCATCAAGATCCCTTCCCCATGGAAAGGGATCCTGCACGTCGGTGCTTTCCAGTTGATGCACCTGTTTGCCCTCGGCACGGTGGCCACCGGCATTGGCACGGCGCTGACGCCAGTCTTGGCGCCGTCCCTCGGTCTCTTTGCGGGTCTGATGATTTTGACGGCGGCGGCGTACTTCTCTCCTTGCTTCAAGCTCCGGCCGTTTGGGAAACTCTTGACTTGGTGCAAGATCCGCTACCTGACTAATTGGGCCTTCATCAAAGGAGCAATCGATGGCAGTCGCAAGTTTGGCCCCTTCTGCGTCGAACCCAGCTGGTAGGCCAAACGTATGGCTGAAGACTGATAGCTGAGTACTGTCTCCCTTCCCCGATGTCTGCCTGAGGCGGGTCCAGATCTCGTGAAGGGTCCCTGGCCCCGTCGTTCTGACGAAGGCCAGAATCAAAGGCCCCCGGCAGAACGTCCCTCAGCCATGAAGTCTTACTCCGCTTCAAGAACCCAACAAACCCGCGCCATCGCGGGTGGCGCCGTCATCGGCAGTGACTATGTTGTATAATCAACTATCAGCACTTTGGTGTCTTGTCCTTGGAGGCAATTGCTAATGTTTGGGAGAGTGCCGACAAGCCCCAAGCGCGTGGGGGAGTACCGCGCCATAGTGGGGAATGAGGCGATCGATGAACTGGAACGCTTGGCCAGGCCATTTGCCGGGGCACGGGTGCTTCATCTCAGCGTAACGGCCTTCGGTACTGGCGTGGCCGAAATGCTCAACGCTGTGGTGCCGCTTATGTATGACCTTGGCATCCATTGCGAGTGGCAGGTCGTCCGAGGTGCCGAGGACTTCACCGCTGCCAACAAGGCGATCTACGATGCTCTAGGGGGCAAGTTCGCCGACTGGACAGCCGAGATGCACGAGACCTGGCTCAGGTATAATGATCTGAACGCCGAGTTCTTTGACGAGCACTACGACTTGATTGTCGTCCATGATCCCCAACCCGTGGGCCTGATCTCGGCCGTCGAGAGACTCGGCAAGCGGCCTTTGGGGAAACACTGGATTTGGCACTCCCACCTGGACCTCTCCGAAGCGCAACCAGACGTGTGGGATATGTTGCGTCCTAGCGCCGAACGGTACGATGCTGTCGTGTTCGATATGGCAGAGTATGCCCGGGCCGACATCAGGGCCCCTCTCGTCGCCGTCATCCACCCGGCGATCGATCCTCTCCACCCCAAGAATATGATCAAAGTGTCGGATGAGACGGTGCGCACGGTTCTGGGAAGGTTCGACGTGGACCCTGATCGGCCGCTGATCTCGCAGGTCTCCCCCTTCGACCAGCGGCACGATCCCCTGGGGCTGATCGACGTTTACCGTCAAGTGAGAATGGAGGTACCAGGGCTACAGTTGGTGCTAGTAGCATTGATGACGACCACCGACCCCCAGGCGCGGACCTACTTCGAGTTAGCGACAGAGCGGGCGGGCGATGAGAAAGATATTCACGTCTTGTCCAGCCTGAACGACTTAGGGAACCTGGAAGTGAACGTTCTCCAGCGTGCCGCGCAGGTTGTTGTTCAACGGTACTCTGGTAAGGGGTTTGCGATCATGGCCTCGGAGGCAATGTGGAAAGAAAGGCCGGTAGTTGCTGCGCGAGTCAGTGGCATCCCTGCTCAGATCGTCGACGGTCGGACTGGTTATGTCGTGGATGACGATAAGGGATTCGTGGAGCGAATCGTCCATCTACTCAAGAACCCCGGAATGGCCGACGAGATGGGCCGCCGGGCTAAGGAGCATGTGCGGCACAACTTCTTGGTCACTAGGCAGATCAAGGACTATTTGACACTCTTCAACGGCCTCACGACGGGAGGGGCATAGTATGTTCGGTTCTGTTCCTACCACTCCTAAGCACATAGAGGACTATCGTCCGATTATCGGGGATCAGCGGGTCGAGGAACTACGACATCTGGCCGGCCCTTTGCGCGACGCGCGGGTTTTGCACATGAATGCCACTGCCTTTGGCGGTGGTGTAGCCGAGATCCTCGGGACTATGGTGCCATTGCTGAACGACCTGGGACTGAACGCTGACTGGCAGGTGATTAGAGGGGCCGACGAGTTCTTCCAAGTCACCAAGGCCATACACAACAGCCTGCAGGGCATGTTCATTCCTTGGACGCCGGAAATGCGGGACATCTGGCTGCGGTACAATCAGCTGAACGCAGAGCTTCTTGACGAAGGCTACGACTTTGTAGTGATCCACGACCCGCAGCCAGCGGGCTTGCTCTACTTCGTCAAGGAACGGCTTGGTCGAGTGACGGGAAGCTGGACTTGGCGCTGTCATATCGACCTGACGGAGGCGCAACTGGAGGTATGGGACTTCCTCCGCCCGTTCGTCGAGCCATATGATAGCGCCATCTTTACGATGCCGCAATACGTGAAGGAAGACCTGAAGGGTCCCGAGATCTGCATCATTCCTCCGGCGATTGATCCCTTGAGCACCAAGAATGTGGAGATTTCCGAAGAGACGGTAAGGGAAGTATCGCGGCGCTATGGGGTTGACCCTGACCGGCCGATCATCCTGCAGGTGTCGCGTTTCGATCCGTGGAAAGACCCCCTCGGCGTGATCGATACCTACCGTTTGGTGAAAGCACAGGTACCGGAGCTGCAATTAGTGATGATTGCCTCGATGGCCTCCGATGACCCTGAAGGATGGTCCTACTACGAACGTACAGCCAGGCGAGCGGGGGAGGACTTCGATATCCATCTTCTATCCAATCTGAACGGCGTTGGCAACCTGGAAGTAAACGCCTTCCAGCGAGCAGCGGACGTGGTACTCCAGAAATCGGTGCGCGAGGGTTTCGGCCTCGTGGTTTCCGAGGCACTGTGGAAGGGGCGTCCTGTCGTAGCCACCAACGTTGGTGGTATTCCTCTGCAGGTTCTTCAGGGCCGCACCGGCTATCTCGTCAACGGCCTAGCCGAGACTGCCGACCGCGTTCTCTACCTTCTTAAGCACCCGGAAGTCAGCGACCGCATGGGGGCAGCGGGCAAGGAACACGTGCGCGAGCACTTCCTAGCCACGCGCAACCTTAGCGACTACCTCAAGATGTTCAATCGGTTGATGGCCAAGAAGACGCCAGCCGAGATCAAGGCTTCCGTCCCTAACCCGGATAGCTAAGCGATCGAGAAAGACGAGCGCCAGCGCCACAACGCAACGAGGCCGATCGCCTTTCGTCGTTTGGCGAGCATCGTGGACGTGAAGCTTTTGGGTTTAGGGTCAGCCGCCCAAGAAGTTCGGTAGGGAAGTCGCCGACAGCCAGGGATAGTACTAAAGGGCTATTTACGACCCAGACATAAGGCGCTATGCTAATGACTCCAACGGGGCGTCGCCACGACATAACCGTCGGTCAGCCCAGCCGCTGAACGTGCGATTTGAACTCCCCTCTAAAGTCTGGGGCCGCGGACACGTTTGTTCCGTTGGCTGCGACTAGAAAGGTAAGAGCATGGCGAAACTGTCACAGCGCCGAGTCATGGGACTGGTAGGCATCGTAATGGTCGGTGCCCTGCTTCTTTCTGCACGTACCTTGGCATCGTCGAAGCAGACCGATGCTCCAGCATCTCCGGCGAATACGCTCGACTCTCCCGAGATGGCCCCTCTCGCAAAGCTGAACTACCTCCACACGGAAGGCTCAAAGATCCTCGACGCCAGTGGCAACCAGGTGAAGATCACTGGGGTTAGCTGGTTTGGCTTTGAGACCGACACTCTGGCACCACACGGCCTCTGGGCCCGCAACTGGCAAGAGATGATGGATGAGATCGTGAAGCTCGGGTACAACACGATCCGGCTGCCGTTCTCAAATGAGCTGTTCAACCCGGACCTCGTTCCGCAAGGCATCGATACGCATTTGAACCCAGACCTAAAGGGTTTGAATGGACTGCAGATCCTGGACAAGTTCATTGCCGGCGCGGGACAGCGCGGTCTCAAGATCATTCTAGACCAGCACCGCCCGAACACCGACAGCCAGTCCAAGATGTGGTATTCGGAAGACCTCAGCGAGCAGCAGTGGATCGACGACTGGAAGTTCCTGGCCAAGCGGTATTGGGGAAACGATACGGTTATTGGAGCTGACCTGCACAACGAGCCGGCGGGTGATTGCACCTGGGGCACTGGCGACCCCAAGACCGACTGGGCCGACGCGGCCACGAGGGCTGGCAATGCCATCCTCGACATCAACCCCTACTGGCTGATCGTTGTCGAGGGCATCGAGAAGACCGAGGACGACTTCGGCAACGTCTTGGACTGGTACTGGATGGGCGGCAGCCTGCAGAATGTGCGCATGCATGCGGTGCAGTTGAAGGTACCGAATCGGTTGGTCTATAGCGCACACGACTACGGGCCAGATGTCTACCCACAGGCGTGGTTTTCGGATCCGGACTTCCCGGACAACCTGCCGGGCGTTTGGGACCATCATTGGGGCTTCATCGCCAAGGAAGGCATCGCTCCAGTGATCCTCGGGGAATTCGGCGGCAAGTCGATGGGCAACGATCCCGAGGGTATCTGGCAGCGCAGCCTGATCAAGTACCTCAAAGAGAACAACATCGGTTACCTATACTGGAGCTTCAATGGCAATTCGGGAGACACTGGTGGCCTGCTGAAGGACGACTGGACGTCCATCGAACAGGAGAAGCAGGCCGCCCTTTCGGACTACCAAGGTGCGATGATGACCAATGTCAGCCCCAACACAGTAGATACCACCGTCGCGCCTCCACCTAGGCCGACCGTGAAACCACTGAAGCTGCTGCAGATGGACACTACCCACGACGATTGGACCAAGGTTATGACACCAGTGATCCACGTGGCAAACAAGACGCTGCAGCCGGTGGATATCGGAGGCTATGAGGCCCGGTACTGGTACACAGCCGACGGCGCCGCGAGTGAGAATCTGCTCAAGGACCAGGTGGTGGAGATCCGATCAGTGACGGCCGGCGATCGAGGGATCGACGCAAGGGCGGTGAAGGCCGAGATTGTGGCGGATCCCAACTATCAGCGGGATACTGACCCGGTCTACTACGTCAAGCTGACCTTTGCGCCGGGTGTGATCGTGCCGGCGCGCGGTACAGTGGCAGTGGCGTTGCAGATCCACAACAAGGACTATCGGGCGCAATACCAGCCGAACGACTATAGCCGCCGCGAGTATCATTGGCAAACGGAATGGGACCACATAGCGCTCTATCACAACGGCCAGCTCGTCTTCGGCATGGAGCCGCAGCAATACGAGCAACAGGAGAAACAGAAACAGCTAGACCTTGAGAACAAGCTAGAGCAGACCCTCAAGGGCAAGAAGTAGGCTCACTCTCCAACGACAGCAGTCGAGATCGAAACGGGGGATGGTCGATGGCCGCCCCCGTTTCTCGTGTCGCCAGGTTACCCTTCACCGCCTTCAGCCGAAGGGCGTAAGCATCGCAGCTAGGCCTCGTGATCGCCTGGCTGCCGATTGCCGGCGTCTAGTAGCTCGCCCTTCTAAGGATTTCCCAGCTTAAGATCTGCCAGGAATGTGCCGAAGATCACTAAAGAAGGGCTGGGCGGCGGCCCGTCAACGCCTTTGGTCGGTTGGCCTCCACCAATGCCATTTCTTGCGTACACCGGCGGCACACTCGCTTGGCGGCCCTCGACTGCCAACGGAACCGCTGCTCTGATGGTCTGATTGAGGTAGACAATGAGAACGAAGCTCTTGGCGCTGCTAGTGCTGGCGCTCGGTACGATGTGGCTTTCAGGCCGAGGCGCCGCTGCTCCAGACCTGACGCCAAGAAGCGGACCGGCAGACCAAACGCTCCCCACCGACCAGCAACTGATCGCTCAGATGCGCGCACTAGCCGGAGGAGACCTGCGCATCTCATACCATGCCAAGACCGGCAGGGTGCGGTTTATTGGCGCTGGCCCGGGGCGGTCGATTCCACACGCCGCCGCTCTCGCGGCAGATTCCGATGCGGAAGCAGCGGCGCGGAGTTTTTTGGGAACCTACGGCATGCTGTTTGGGCTTTCCAACCAGGCGCAGGACCTGACCCTAATGCATCAGGAGGAAGCCGGGCAGGGGCGCGCCGTGGTCCGCTTCCAGCAGGTCTACCAGGGGATTCCCATCCTCGGAGGCGAACTCATCGTACAACTCGATGGGCAACAGAACGTGCTGTCCGCCAATGGGGAGGTGCTGCCTCAGCCCAAGCTCGACGTCAAGCCTGCCATCCCGGCACAGATTGCCAGAGATCGCGCGCTGCAGGTGGTCGCGAAGTCCTACGGGCTCACGACAGATGATCTGGTGAGCGCCGAGCCTTCGCTCTGGGTCTACGCGCCTAGTCTCCTCGGCGAGGCTGGGCCAGGCCGCGGCGTACTTGTCTGGCGGGTAGAGGTCAAAGCCGCTGAACTGCGGCCGATCAGGGAGCTGGTATTGATCGACGCCCATCATGGCGATGTGCCCTTGCACTTCAACCAGATCGATGCGGCAAGAAGCCGGGCTACCTATGACGCAGGTAACAGCACAGTGCTGCCCGGCAGCATGGTCTGCAACGAGTCGAATCCAACCTGTGCCGGTGGAGACGCCCATGAAGCCGCCGCCCACAAGTACGCCGGTGCCACCTATGATTTCTATGCCACCTACCATCACCGGGACAGCATCGATGATGCCGGCATGACGCTGGTCTCCACTGTATACTATGATTCGGGTTACGACAACGCGTACTGGAACGGCGAACAGGTGGTCTACGGCGACGCTTACGGCTTTCCCCTGGCCGACGACGTCGTCGCACACGAGTGGACCCACGGCGTCACCGAGCACACCTCTCACTTGTTCTACTACATGCAATCGGGCGCAATCAACGAGGCCTTTTCCGATATCTGGGGCGAGTTCGTGGACCAGGTCCAGGCTACGGACAACGACGCGGGCGACACGCGCTGGCTGATTGGCGAAGACATCGCTGGCCTCGGCGCGATCCGCAGCATGAGCGATCCCCCCGCTTTCGGGAACCCAGACAGGATGACGAGCCCTTATTATGCATGTGGGCACGCCGCGGCGGCTGAATATGGAGGCGTGCACACCAACGGCGGCGTGGCCAGCAAGGCGGCTTATCTGATGGCAGACGGCGGAAGTTTCAACGGCCAGCTGGTCACTGGCATCGGCATCACCAAGACAGCCAAGATCTTCTACGAGGTTCAGACCCACCTCCTGACCTCAGCCGGCGATTATCAGGACCTCTACGACGGGCTGCAGCAGGCTTGCATCAACCTCGCCGGCACTGACGGGATTACACTGGCCGACTGCCAGCAAGTAAAGAAAGCGGTAGACGCGACGGAAATGAACCTCCAGCCCACTGCCTGCCCGGCGACCGAAGCCTCTGTCTGTCCAGTGGGACAATCGCCGACCGACCTGTATTATGACAACCTAGAAGACCCGAGCAGTGGCCGATGGGTCAAGGGCGCCATCGCCGGTGTGAACGCCTGGTACTATCCGCAGAATCCCAACGGCTACGTCGGCTGGGACGCGACCTACGCCACCAGTGGCCAATACAACATATGGGGAGACGATGGAAACGGGGCCAGTGATTCCTTCATCGCCATGAGTGGCGACATAGCCTTACCAGCCGGGAGCGTGCCCTATCTACGGTTCAATCACGCTTACTCGTTCGAAGCCTCTTCGGCAAGTTTGTTTGACGGAGGCGTTGTGGAGTACAGTACAAATGGCGGAGCGTCGTGGGCCGATGGGGGCTCTCTGTTCACCGACAACGGCTACGACGGTACCATCTCGGCGGTCTATGACAACCCGCTGGCCGGCCGGCAGGCCTTTGGCGGGACGAGCAACGGGTACTTCTCAAGCCGCCTCGATCTCACTTCGCTGGCCGGGCGAAATGTACGCTTCCGCTTCCGCATCGGCACAGACACGTCCGTTGGAGACTGGGGCTGGTTCATCGATGACGTGCGCCTCTACACCTGCTCGGCCTCGGGTTCTAGCCCGACCCCAACGCCAGCTCCCGGGGTGCCCGGGCCTGCCAGTTCACCCTCCCGGCTCTACTTGCCGCTCGTCACCAGTCAGTCTGGGTTGATACCCGTGTATCCGAATGATCCGGCCTACGCGGCACAATGGCCGCTTCCTCTCGTCGGCGCGCCCGAGGCCTGGGGCTACAGCAAAGGTGACGGTGTGCTGATCGCGATTCTGGATAGCGGTGCGGACCTCGATCATCCAGATCTGGCGGCGAAGCTGCGCACCGACATCGACCGGGACTATGTCAACGGAGACTATTCGGCTGATGACGACTATGGCCACGGCACGCACGTCGCGGGTATTGCTGCCGCCGCGACGAATAACACCGCGGGCGTTGCCGGACTGGGGTGGAACGCCCAGATCTTGCCCCTCAAGGTCTTGAACTACGAAGGAAAAGGATACACGAGTGCCAGTATCCAAGCCTTGTACTATGCCGTCGATCAGGGAGCCAAGGTGATCAACATGAGCCTCGGCACAGACGCTTTGCTCAACCAGGACTGTGCCTTGGACTACCCCGCCTTTCAGGCCGCGGTGAACTACGCCTACGAGCGGGGGGCGCTAGTAGTGGCCGCGGCGGGGAACGACAGCAGCAGCGGGGGCGTGGTGCCGGCGAACTGCGCCCACGTCTTGGGGGTGGCCGCCACGACGCAGAGCGACGGGAGAGCCTTCTACTCGAACTACGGCTCCTACGTCGACGTCGCGGCTCCGGGGGGAGACAGTGCGGGGCCGATTCTGAGCACATGCCTTGGCGCAGGATACTGTGAGAAGAATGGCACTTCGATGGCCACACCTCACGTTTCGGGGTTGGCCGCCTTACTCTATGCCCGATATCCTTCGTATACACCCGATCAGGTGGCTTCGGCGATCATGGATCGCGCCGTGGACAAGGGAACGGCTGGCTGGGACCCCTATTTCGGCTGTGGCCGGATCGACGCGGCCTCTTCACTTCAACATGGCGCGATGGGAAGTGCGCCACTCTGCTATAATTGGAGCGCCAGTAGCGCATCCGTGATGGAGAGATCTCCAGTGGCCGGCACCTATCGTCCCGGCGTCCTCATCGTTCGCCTTGAGGAGAGGGTGGCAGCCTCCGCTTTGGACATTCTCTCCTTATACGGGATCATGGGAGGGCAGCAACTACGTGGTGGCGACTGGATCGTGCAGGTGGAGGAAGGCCAAGAGGAGAAGATTCTTGCCCAGCTCTTTGCCGACCCGGCTGTCCGCTACGCTCAGCCCGACTACCTACTCTATGCGAAGTGATGAGGTAGCAGATGTTGGATGGACTGTTCAACGCCCGGCGCGTCGCCGTGATCGGCGTATCCCCTCAGCCGATGAACCTGGGCAACGTGATCATGAGCAACCAACGGCAGATGGGATTTAGCGGTGAGGTCTTTGCCGTCGGCCGTCAAGGCGGTGAGACGGAGCTAGGCCCCATCTACAAGAGCGTCGACGAGCTACCCACGGAGATCGATCTGGGGGTCATCATGGTGCCGGCGCGATTTGTCCCCGAGAGCGTCGAGGCTTGCGGGCGCAAAGGCGCCCGCTGGGTGGTCATTTCCAGCGCAGGCTTCGGGGAACTCGGTCCCGAGCGGGCCGGCCTGGAGCAAGCGGCACTCGCGGCTGCCCGGCGTTTTGGCATCCGTGTTGTCGGGCCAAACTGCCTCGGCGTCGCCAACTGGGCAACTGGCTTGACCACGTCCTTCGCTCCGGTACCCCTGTGGCTTTTCCACCACGGGCCCGTGAGCATCGTGTCGCAGAGCGGCGGGCTGTCGGATTGCCTGTCCGGCATGATCTCGGACCTCAGTCTGGGCATGAACAAGTTCATTTCCATAGGCAATAAGCTAGATGTCGACGAGGTGGACTGCCTATCCTACCTGGCCGACGATCCCTCGACGGAAGTGATTTGTGTTTACCTTGAAGATATCCGCCGGGGCCGGGCGCTGATCGAGACCGCCCAGCGATGTCACAAACCGATTCTCATGCTCAAGGGGAATGCCAGCGTAGCGGGCGCGAGGATCGCCAAGTCACACACTGCCGCGCTCGCCGCCGACGACCAGATCGTCGACGCTGCTTTCCGACAAGCGGGCATCGTTCGGATGTATGGTCTGCGCAACATGGCCCTGGCTAGCGCGGTAATGCGCTTGCCGAAGATGCGCGGGAACCGGGTCGCAGCCATGTGCCTTTCTGGCGGCGTGTCCGTCGTGCTGGCCGACCTCTGCGAGTCCCTCGGATTTGTCCTGCCAGTGCTAGATCAGGACTTGCTGGACGACCTCCAGAGCCGCGGCCGATCGGGCGTCATCCGGCTGACCAATCCGCTGGATATGGGCGATATCTTTGGCGGTGAGCACTTCGCGGAGACCATCCGGCGGGTGGCTTCCCTAGACTACATCGATGGCATGGTGGTAGTCTCGCCCATTGCCGAGGCTTCCGGAGGGGCGACGAGTCGGGGCAGCGCCGGCGAGATCATCCCGATGGTCAAGGATCTCTCTCGCCGCCTGCAAAAGCCGATCGTCCTCGCCAACATGCCGAGCACTAGGTCGGTCGCAGATGCCATGCGACAATATGACTACCCGCTTTTCAGCGACCCCGAGGATGCCGCAAGAGCGCTTGCTGCTCTCTATCGCTACTCGATGCTCTCGCGGTAGTGCCCCTTGGCGCGCGAGCGCTGAAGCGCCTGCGATGAACCCCAAGCCCGACCACGGCCTCGCAGTGGACGCTTTAGCGCCTTCCCTGCCGCGCGTGGAAGCGCTTACTACCGACCTTAGGACCAGTGTGTAGTTGACCCCTATTGCGCCTGGGTGTATACTTTTCGTATATATGTCTGGGATACACGGCCAATGACGTTTGGAGAGGGGAAAAGTATGTCAAATACAAGAGCGAAGGTGATCAAGTTCCCTGAGGAGGTAGCCCGGGAGTTGGATCGTCTGGTGGGACCAGGGAAGCGGACTAGCTTCGTCGTGGAGGCCACGGTCGAGAAACTGGAGCGCCTGAGGCTCCGCCGGGCGCTGGAGCGAACAGCCGGGATCTTGAAGGAGGACGAATACCCAGAGTTCCGCAGCAGTGAAGATACGGTTCGCTGGGTCAACGAATTGAGGGGGCGAGAGAAGACTCGCGCGGAAGAGGGCTGGGATGCCTGATTATCTTCTTGACACCACCGAGGTCATCGACTACGCGCGCGGGCTTAACGAGACGGTTAAGCTGCTCCGCACTCTCTTCGACGAAGGCTCTACGCTCGGCTGCTGTGACATCGTGGTGGCGGAGGTACACGCTGGCGTGAGGGCGAGAGACCGGGCAAAGGTCGACGAACTGTTGGACGCCCTCCGCTTCTATTCCGCCGACAGGTCGTTGGCCAAGAAGGCCGGCGAGTACATTGACGAGTATGGCCGAAAAGGGGTCACTCTTGCGGTGGCCGATGCGCTCATTGCTGCGGTGGCCATCGGCCATCGGCTGACGCTGGTTACGAAGAACCAGCGGCACTACCCGATGCCGGAACTGATGCTCTACGTCCAACCAGGAACTCAACGATGACCAATTCTCCGCTCGGCTCGGATGGCTATCCGTTTCCGACTCTTCCCGACCACCTCGCCCCTGGGCGGAGGCTGGTTCTCGTGGGTATCAACCCGGCGATCTATGCTGTGCAGCGTGGGCGCTTTCACGCGCTACGCTCTTGGCGAGAGCAAGAGTGATTGGAAGCTTGGCACGCAGCCCTTGACCATGGCGGGAGGGCGCCTATTCATTGTCCCTAACCCAGCGGGGCGAATGCCCACTTCCGGACCACGGACCAGATCGCGTGGTACGATCGTTTGGCCGATTTCCTCACTGAGGCTGGTCGTTAGCTCTCGGTTGTGGCTGTGGGAGGCCTTCTCTGGCGCCGGCGCCGCAAGCGCCAGATCACGACCGCGATCGCCACGAGAAGGATGAACCACCACAAGAAGACTACCGTGGCGACGAGAAGATCCACTCCGAAGCTAATGAAGGTCAGCGATGCTTCCCAAGCGGTCCCGGCTGTGCGCAGGGGCTGGCGTCCCGAGCGAAGCGAAGCGAGCGTTGTGGCCGATTCCGTCGAAAGGTGGATGCTGATCGTGGACATGTCGACGCGCCGCTTCAAGTAGTTCTGGCGTCCCTGGATTTGCTCGATCTGGCCGCGGATGTTGGTCAACTCCCGCTGGATCGCCAGAACGTCCTCCATCTTGTCCGTTTGCTCCATCAGCCGCAGTGTCGACGCTTCGCTGGCCTGCAGGTTTCGCAGGCGGGCCTCGTTGTCGACGTACTCGTCGGTGACGTCCTGACTGGAAATGCGCACCGAATCGACGGTCACGGCAAGCCCTTTCAATTGCCCCAGTACGTCGTCAAATGAGGCTGCCGGCACTTGAATCGAGATGTCGGCCACGACATGGTCGTTCTCATGGCGGAGATTGCTTTGAGCGACGAAACCTTTCGCATTGGCGGCAATACGTTTGATCTCTTCACTTGCCGCCTCGACGTCCCTTACCACGAGGTCCGCTTGAGCGGTGCGAATGACGTAGCGATCCCACTGCATCACGGCAGATCCAGTCTGACTCGAAGCTGTCTGACCATCCGAAGGTTCGGTGCCCTTCGTCTCTGCTTTCTTGGGAGAAGACGAACAGCCGGCAGCGAAGATAACCACTAGCACTATGGTCAGGCCGATTGCCTTGGTTCTCATGACATTCTCCTCCTGTCGGCCACGTACCGGGCAGACGCCCCTATGTTACATGATTGCAGCCGTCGGGGGAATAGCCCGTCAGTACTTGGCACACTACCTGCTTAGCAAGTCATGTCGGTTTTCTGGAGGCGCACATTGAAAAAAGAGAACACGGACGATAGGAAAGCACGTTCGGCTGTGCTCAAGAACCGCCCCTTCTTGCTGCTATGGACAGCACAGGCGATTTCGCAGACGGCCCAAAACGTGATGAGCTTCGTGCTGCTCATCGAAGTAGCCAAGATCAGCCGCTCCAGCATTCAGACCAGCCTGGTCATTCTATGCTTCATGTTGCCGGCGATCCTGGTCGGTCCGGTGGCGGGGGTATTTGTAGATCGTCTAGACAAACGGCAGGTCTTGGTCTCTACTAACCTTCTCCGTGCTGGGGTAGCTTTGATCTTCATCCTGATCAACACTAGCTGGCCCGTGGCCTTGGCCCTGGCGGCAATCTATGCTGTGTCCGTGATGTTCTCTACGATCAGCCAGTTCTTCGCGCCTGCGGAAGCGGCGACAATACCTCTTCTCGTCGCCGGTCCGCAACTCAACTCGGCCAACTCCTTGTTCAACCTGACGTTCGTATCGTCTCAGGTAGTGGGGTTCGCTTTCCTTGGTCCCTTATTGGTGAAATTGGCGACGCCGCGAATCATCTTCCTGGTAGTATCGGGTTTCTACGCGGCCTGTACGTTGTTAGTCGCCTTCTTGCCGGCGCTTCACGAAGGGGTGGTCCGGTCTGCAGCTGGCGTGATCGGCTCACGGATACAGGAAGTCTGGGATGAGGTCGTCGATCTCTGGAAGTTCGTGGCTCGGGAGCGGAATGTCGCGACCGCAATTGCGAACATTTCGCTAACCACTTCTGTGTTTCTGATGCTCGGCACTCTGGGCGTTGGGCTACTCATGCAGGCGATGGGCCTCCCGGCCAGCGACTTGGCATACATCGTAAGCGCTGGCGGCATCGGAATGCTGGCGGGCCTCTGGTTGGTCCCCCGGTTGGCCCACCGCCTCGGCAGCAAGGCGCTAATCACTCCGGGGTTGGCGGCCATGGGCACGGCCATCCTTGGGATGGCGATCGCCAATCCGATAGCCGAATTCGTGTTTCGTACCAGGCCGCATGCAGTGGCGCCCACTGTCCTGATCGTCGAAATGGGCCTGGCCGCGGTCATCGGGATCGGCAGCGTCTTCGTTAACGTACCGTCGCAGACCCTGCTTCAAGAATCGGCGTCGCCTTCGATACGGGGCCGCATATTCGCCATGCTTTTTGCTGTCTCGGCAGGACTATCTGTTATCCCTGTGCTCTTTGCCGGCGCCATTGCCGATCTGGTTGGCGTACAGGAGGTCATGGGCTTGATCGGCATCCTGACCCTAGTCGTCGCGGCAGTTCGCCGAGTGGAGTGAGCCCACACGCTTCGTGACCAGTTGACAAACCACCCACCACTATTGTAATGTGCTCGGGCAGATCCAGCGAACTGCTCGGCGAAACGACAGCGAACAAGCAACGTTATGGCGCAGTAGTCTCGCCCCCAATCTCGAAGAGCCGGTCGTAGTCGTCCGGAAGTTGGGCGCAGACCTTTTGGATTAACCCCGGCGACACGGCTTCATCTAGTACGTCGAGCACGGCGCGAGCGTGGAAGACGGCCTCTGGGTAGTCCACACCCTCACGGATGGCGACACGGCGAAAGAACTCATTTAGGTCAAACCGCTCGCTCTGCCGCCGTTCGAGCAAGAATCGGCCGATTTCCATGGGCAGCTGAGAGGCGAGGTTCTCGGCCTCGCCACCGAACAGGCGCTCGCCTAGTGTCTCGAGCGTAGCGCGAATCGCGCGGACGGCTTCACCGCTGGAAGCGAGACGGGCACGATGCTGAACCTGTCCAACGAACTGATCGTATTGCATCTGGTGCTCCTTGGCATGGTATTCGTTCCCTGATCCGGCGCACCCTGACGGTTCGGAAAGGAGATCCTTTCCATCCAGTTCTAGGCCAGCCCGCAACCAGAGAACCGCTCCAAAGTAGGCTCATCGTGGTTCTACCAGCATTACAGAGCAAGCTTTGGACCATCGCGGTCGATACAAACTGGCAGTGTGCGTGACAAGCTACACGAATGAGGTGGGATCAATCACGAACGGCAGAACAATCATAGGAAGATAGTCGTATTCAGTATAGGACATTCGGGCATTGAACAACCCCGCAGGGTATAGTACTGTGAAGCCGGCTAGCGGGTGCTGGAAAGGTGCAAGATGGATGGCGAAGACAATTGTGGTGATCGAACCTGATGAGGCAATCAGCGAGTTGTTCAGGCTTGTCTTTGGGGAAGAGGGTTACGACGTAGTGAGCGTTGCTTCCTTGGACGAAGCCGCGCCAGTGCTTTCGCGCGATGATGCAGACCTGATCATCACCGAGGCTTTCGACCAACCGAGCTGCTTCAGCTTCGATCCTGCTTTCCTTACCAAACTCAAGCGCATGGCCGGCAAGACGCCGATCATCCTCTGTTCGATAGACGCTTCCACCGAGACGCTACGACCAAGTGACTACGGCTTGGCTGGCAATCTCCCGAAACCGTTTCCTCTAGATAAGCTGCTCACGCTGGTGCAACAGCTAATCGGCCCAGCGTGATTGAGGTCAGCGGCCACCGGATGGTCTGGCCGGAAGATGCCGAACCGTTGAGCCTTGCCACGGCGCTTGAGGTTGGCCCGGCTGTGCGTGATATAGGCGGGAAGAGGCTTGATCCAAGTGCTATGATGACCAATGAGGCATCCAAGCAGGGCAGCAGGTCGCTCCCATCATGCCCAGACTGCGTCTTAGTCTACGTGCAATCGAGGTCGAACCCGACAACCCGAACGTTGTCGGGCCGATACTAAGGGCAAGGTAGGATGGTGATGAAATCAACAAGCTGGGTGGTTACGGCGGCTGTAGGAATGGTCATCGTGGCGGGCCTTGCTTTGAGTTCTCCGGGAGAGAGTGCCCAAGGCTCGGTCAAGCTTGCGGAAGAGGACCCGGGAGTGACGCCGGGCCCTTCTTTCAGCCCTGTTCCCACGCTGCTCTACCTGCCGGCCATCATCCGCCAGCCCACCCCGACGCCGACTTCGACGTCTACGCCTACCCAGACGCCCACGGCCACGCGGACGCCGACGGTCACGCCCACCTGGGTTCCCGGAACCCTCTCGCGCATCAGCGACTCGCTGAGCCTTACGCAGCCATCCTACATCTGGCCCAATCCTAACCCACAGTGGTACATTCCGCAATTGCACCAACTAACGTGTGAGGAAAACCATGGCATGTTGCGGCTAAAGGTCGTCGTGCTGGATCAGTATGGGAACCCCTTGAACGGAGTGCCGATCATCGTGAACACGATGGATGGCCAATGGCGGACTATCCTGCTGTCCGGTTCCAAGGAGCTGGGTACCGCGGAGTACTCGTTCGAGACCTCAAATCACACCGGAGGTCGCTGGAAGGCAGAGATCGAAGGCGGCGCTTCCGACATAGCCATGGACCTCGCCACCGACCTACCGGATGATCCGTCGCCGAACTGCAATGGCGGCAACACTCGCAATCATTACTCGTACGACGTGACCTTCCGAAAAGTGCGTTAGCACTACAAGACCAGAGCAGGCAAGTACTTCCTCCTTACGAAAGCTCGGCGCACCCCCGGGTGAAAACCATCTTGCAAAGGGTTGCTCGGCGCAGTATCATGCAACTGCGATATGTGGCAATAAGCGACGATCGCCTGTCAATGACAGGTGTCCGCTGAAGGAAGGATCATCGTAGGGAGGTTTCACATGGCTAAGACGATCGCCGTGGCTGGCAAAGGCGGCGTGGGCAAGACCACCATCGCGGCGTTGATCATCCAAGAGTTGGTTGACCGGCGGTGCAGTGTTCTCGCCGTCGACGCTGATCCTTCCTCGAACCTGCATGAGGCGCTAGGTCTGCCTCTCACCGAGACGGTTGGAGACGTGCGGGAAGAGATGCTGACGATCACCAAAGCAGGTAAGTTCCCGGTGGGAATGGCTAAACAGGATTATCTGGACATGAAGATCCAGCAATTGCTGATCGAGACCGCTCATGGCCTGGATCTCCTGGTGATGGGCCGGCCCGAGGGTCCGGGTTGCTACTGCGCGGCGAACAATATGCTGCGCCGCTGTATCGACGAGATGACGCGGGGTTATAACTTCGTCGTGATCGACAACGAGGCGGGTCTGGAGCACCTCAGTCGCCAGACGACTCGCGACGTCGACGTCCTAATCATCGTCACAGATCCAACGGTGAAGGGGATCACCGCGGCCGGCCGCGTCAAACAGGTCGTCTCAGAATTGCGGACATGGGTGGGGAAGACGGGACTGGTCGTCAACCGGGCAAAGGAGGATGCGCTCAGCCCGAGCCTCCGGGAAGCAATCGCCACTGCCGGTCTCGCCGAGCCAGTCGCCCTGGTACCCGAGAACCCTGACATCGGAGCGATCGATGCAGCAGGTGGCGCGGTAGTTCAGTTGGCGTCTGACCACCCCGTCCGCCAGAGCGTGGCTGACCTTGCGCGTGCTCTGGGCATCATCAGCGGTTCCGAATAAGATGGAAGTACCGAAGAACTATGAGCCGGCGTATGAGAAGGCCCTGGCCGATTTCCGAGCGACCGATCCGCAGGCGATGGCCGCACGCGCCGGTGTGCTGTACGATGCCTCGGGCAAGGGGAGAGGAAGCCTTCTCGTGCCCTACTTCGGTCGCATCTGCGTGGTGGCCTACCCTGCGGCAACGGTGACCGAACGCGATTCAGGCGGCGCGGCCTCGTTCTTCACCCAGATACTGCTGCTCCACTATCTGACGACCGCCAGTGGCACGCCGCTGAAAGGGACCTGGATCTCGTTTCGCCAGCTTCCTGGGGGCTTGATGTACGAAGCGGCATTTCGGGCGCGTTCGCTCGCGCCGTTGATCGCGGCCTTTGGCAGCGCGGGAGAACTGTTTGCACAGGCGGCGATAAGTACCGGGGGCGAGCAGGCGAGATTGGGAGACTACTCATTTCTCTTTGGTGCGCTGCCACGTGTGCCGCTAATGTGTATGCTGTGGTTGGGCGATGACGAGCTGCCGGCCGAGGTGAGCATTCTGTTCGACGGGTCGGCGAGCGACTACCTGCCCACAGAAGACCTCGCCGTGCTTGGCGGCACACTCAGCGGCCGGCTGCTGCGCGCGGCCAAGCCCTGACGTCCAGCCATTTGAAACGATAGGCTCGAGCCTGTTGACACGCCGACCGGCTGGCGACCGCGGTTGACAGACCCGGGCAGAAACGGTAATATCAGGACAACTGCAGATCATGCGCGGCGGAGACAAGTACATCACGCTGGCTTGTAGAGAGTCGCCTCGGCGGTGGAAGGGCGGCAGTACCGGTGGTGGAAATCCACTCCGCAGGCTATGCGCCCGTTGTGGTCAGCTTTGCCTAATTCGGACAGTGGCACGCCATTGACGGGTATGGGTAGCCGGCGTGTCCGCGAAACAAGCGTGACCGGGTCGCTCCCGTTACCGAGCGCAGAGGTGACGACCTATCAGTCGTCACGAACAAAGGTGGCACCGCGAAGTCTCTCGCCCTTTGGGCGAGAGATTCTTGATTTCTGCTCCTTGTTGGGCAGAAAGGAGCCGAACGATGTTGGACCTGCGTCTGATTCGTGAACAACCCGACCTCGTCCGTGAGGCGTTGGTCAAACGCGGCATGAGGACGGCACTCGTCGACCGCATTCTCGCTGTGGATGAAGATCGCCGCCGGAACATGACGGAACTGGAGGCCTTGCGCGCGCAGCGCAAAATGATCTCCAAAGAGATTGGGCGGCTGAAGGATGAACTAGCGCGGGAGGCGCGGAAGGAAGAGGTGCGTGGCATCAACATGCGGGTTGACACACTTGAGAACCGGGCGAGTGAGCTCGACGCACAATTACAGGAAGAGCTTCTGCAGGTACCCAACATTCCAGATCCCGACGTGCCGGTGGGCGAAGACGAGACTGCCAACGTGACGGTCAAGACTGTAGGTACACCGCGTGAGTTTGATTTCGCGCCACTGCCGCATTGGGACCTTGGCGTCGCTCTAGGGATTATGAATTTCGAACAGGGGGTGAAAATCGCCGGCTCGCGATTCTATGTTCTCAGCGGTGCCGGTGCGCGATTGCAGCGTGCGCTGATCACCTGGATGCTGGACACCCATGTGGCGCAGGGATACCGAGAGGAGTATCTGCCGTTCATGGTGCGCGAAGCGTGCATGATCGGGGCTGGCCAGTTGCCGAAGTTTCGCGATAACTTGTTTCACGATGCAGAGAAGGATGCCTGGTTTGTTCCGACCGCCGAGGTGCCTCTGACCAACTTACATCGGGATGAGATCCTAAGTGCCGAGGTGCTGCCGTTAAATTACGCTGCGTATACGCCGTGCTTCCGTAAGGAGCCAATGTCAGCTGGTAAGGATGTGCGCGGGATCAAGCGGGGTTTCCAGTTCGACAAGGTGGAGATGTACAAGTTCACCCTGCCCGAGGAATCGGAGAACGAGTTGCACCACCTCGTCGCCGATATCGAGGCGACGATCCAGAGGCTCGAAATCCCGTATCGAATCAAGCTCCTCTGCACCGGCGACCTCGGCTTTTCGGCGGCGAAGACGTACGATCTGGAAATGTGGGCGCCCGGGATTCAGGAATGGCTGGAGGTATCGTCAGCATCGAACGTGCGAGATTTCCAAGCGCGCCGCGCGAATGTCCGCTTTCGCCGGACCCCTGGTGCCAAGCCCGAGTTCGTCCACACCCTCAACGGGTCGGGTCTGGGCCTGCCCCGTACGCTGATTTCGGTGATGGAGAACTACCAGCAGCAGGATGGCTCGATTGTCGTGCCCGAGGTGCTGCGCCCGTACATGGGCTGCGACATGATCCGCTGAGTTATCCAGCGTCTCAGCCGACCAGCCACTCCGACAGGTGGTGCAGGTTATCTAACATGGTGGAGACGCCGTAGCCCTCGAAAGCGCGACGCGGCGTCACCCGAGAGAGGCCCGCGGCGAAGGCCACTCCTGCCGGTCGGCGGTCTCGGCGTCTGCGAGACTGTCGCCTACGTAGAGAGTCTGACGGGCCGGCGTCTCGATCGGGAACGGTGTCTTACATTGGAAGCCTATTTCGGACTTAAGGTAGCGACAGGGTTCTATCATAAGCAATGAATATCTCTTGGTCGTGCCGAGCAAGAAACCCCAAGAACCTGCCCGACTACGTTTTGCAGCGCAGGCACCGGACGAAGATCTGGCACGGACTCTCCACTCCCCAGCCCGGATAGGGAGAGATGGTCTCGAGCGGGATGAAGCCCAGCCTCCGGTAGAACGCGCGCGTTCGCTGGTAGCCCGGGTCGGGATGGATTTCGGAGAGGGTCTTGACTTCGCACATCTCGTAGCCCTTATCGAGCTCCGCGAGGCCCTCGCCAAGTAACCTTGAACCAACCCCCTGGCCCTGATGCTCCGGCAATACGCCCAGCCAACTGAGCTCCACAGCCTTGGGATTCAGTTCCTTGTAGGTGGCAAACCCGATCATCCTTCCTTCGATGTAGGCTCCGAAGAGCAGGTCAACCTGCAGATCGTGCTCCATGTGCCTGATGCCGGCGTCGTCGAAAGAGTTGGGCAGTGCCTTCGCGATGGCCAGCGCCGATTGAGCATCGGCGCTTCTCCTGATCGTCAGCTTGACGGAAGATTCGTCCACTTGACCGGTTCCTCTCTGAAACAGGATCTCGAGCGGTGGCGCCGCGACGCGGGCTTGCCTGCAGCGTCGCGGCCCGCCTGGTGGGTCACCCCATTATACCCATACGGTTGGGCTCCAAGCAATTGACAGGTGTAGTGGGTAATCCTGGAATGGGTCACTGGTACTAATCTAGCGCTTGGCCCATATCTTGCAATGCACCTGGATGGAGCGCAAGCTATGCTGCTTGGATAGACTCCGACATGCCGGGGCGTACGCCGATAACGAGCTAGCCAGGGGAACTGCGCGCTTCATCGCCTGATCAGCCGTCTCCGTGCTCTGTTTGGATTCCCGCTTTGGCGAACGTAGCGGGCGCGGGGTCATGCCGGAGAGACTGCGTTCCCGCTGTCGCGCGTTCCATCCGCGGCGTCGATTTGAATGACCTAAGTGAAATGGGGGCGACACCGTGCCAAGTAAGGGAGTTCTCTCGCAGCCGCGCGTCGACCGCGTGCTTGGTCTTTGCCTCGTCATGGGCGGCATAGTTGTCGCCGTTTGGCTGGCAAGCACTGCTGACGCTAGTGTCCATAATCAGTCGGCTGCCGACGGCGAAGCGATCTTCAAGCAGAAATGCGTCTCCTGCCACACTATTGGCGGCGGCAAGCTATCAGGCCCCGATCTGCAAGGGGTGACTACTAGGCGGGACCGCGACTGGCTGGTACGCTTCATTATGGCGCCAGAGAAGCTGATCGCCGCCAAGGATCCGACCGCTCTGCAGCTACTCGCGCAGTTCAACAACATCACCATGCCCAACATGGGACTATCCGAAGCCGATGCCCAAGCGGTGGTCGCCTACTTGGAGTCGGCGTCGGGCGGCGGTGGTTCTCCTGCACCGACCGCATCCCTGCCTCAAGGTGATCCGGTGCAGGGGAAAGCTCTGTTCACGGGCTCTGCCGTCTTAGAGAAGGGTGGCGTGCCCTGCATCTCCTGCCATACCGTGGCGGGCGTGGGGTTACTCGGGGGTGGCGCTCTTGGACCAGACCTCACCGGAGCATCCGCCAAGTATGGCGATCCCGGCCTGGCCTCGGTGCTGGCTTCGTTGCCATTCCCGACGATGCGCCCCATCTACGGCAACCGCGCGCTCACGGCCCCCGAACAGGCGCATCTGACCGCCTACCTGCAATCAGCAGGCGGCAGGCAGGCGGTTGACGCTCTAGGCTGGCTTGTTCTATCCGGCGCCATGGGCCTCACGCTGACCATAGCGCTATTCGGTCTTGTCTGGCGCAAACGGCTACGGGCTGTGCGGGCGTCTTTGCTTTCAGCAGCCCGAAGCAACAGGAGGGGAACGAGGTGACGTGGATCAAGGACATCGTCAATCCCAAGTCCCGCCAGGGGGAGGAGTTCTACCGGAACCGCTGGCAGCATGACCGGGTGGTGCGCAGCACGCACGGCGTTAACTGCACCGGCAGTTGCTCATGGCAGGTGTTCGTCAAGGACGGAATCGTCACTTGGGAGGAGCAGGCCACTGACTACCCGTGTATCGATCCCAAGCTACCCCCTTATGAACCCCGCGGCTGTCAACGGGGCGCATCGTTTTCGTGGTACCTGTACAGCCCCATTCGCGTGAAGTACCCCTACGTGCGAGGGGTGCTGCTCGACCTCTGGCGCGCAGCCAAAGAGAAGCTCGGCGATCCGGTGGCCGCCTGGGCCGCTGTGGTGGAAGACCCGGTGTCTCGACAGCAGTACCAGCAGGCACGAGGGAAAGGGGGGTTCCGACGTGGCCGTTGGGACGAACTGCTTGAGCTAATCGCCGCGTCCACCGTCTACACGGTCAAGAAGTATGGACCCGACCGGGTGATTGGCTTCTCGCCGATTCCCGCGATGTCGATGCTTTCCTATGCCGGCGGCACCCGGTTTCTGGAGCTGCTCGGCGGCGTCGTGCTCAGCTTCTACGACTGGTACTGCGATCTGCCTCCTGCTTCCCCGGAGATCTGGGGCGAACAGACCGACGTGGCCGAGAGCGCCGACTGGTACAACAGCAAGTACATCGTCACCATGGGCTCCAATGTCAGCATGACCCGCACGCCCGATGCCCATTTCCTCACTGAGGCGAGGCACGCGGGAGCGAAACTGGTCGTCCTGTCTCCCGATTTCAGCCAGGTGTCCAAGCATGCCGACTGGTGGATTCCTCTCCATGGCGGCCAGGACGGCGCCTTCTGGATGGCCGTCGATCACGTTATTCTGAGGGAATTTCACCATGACTGGCCCGAGCCCTACTTTCAGCGCTACCTCAAGCGTTACACGGACGCGCCGTTCCTGGTCGTACTGGAAGAAGATGAAGGTAGTTGCCGTCCCGGACGCCTCCTTCGCGCCGCGCAGCTAAAGAAGTACCAGAGCGTCGAGAACGCCGACTGGAAGTATCTCGTTCTCGACGTAAAGAGTGGCGAGGTACGTCTGCCGCAGGGCACCATCGGCTTCCGCTGGCAAGGGCAGAAGGGGCAGTGGAACCTTGAGCTGAAGGACGGTCTAGACGGCGCAGAGATCGATCCATCCCTCACCTTCCTGAGTACTCAGGACGCCGTTCTGCCGGTGCAATTCGCGGATTTCGCCGGCGATAGTGTCCGGAAGCGTGGGGTTCCCGTGAGGTACGTGGAGACCCTAAAAGGAAGGGTTGTCGTAGCCACCATCTTCGACCTTCTCATGGCCCAGTACGGCGTAGACCGAGGTCTCCCTGGCGACTACCCTCGGGACGATGACGACGAAGCGGCGCCGTACACCCCGGCCTGGCAGGAGCGATTCACCGGCATCGACCGGGAAACCGTCGTCCGCTTTGCGCGGGAGTGGGCGTCGACGGCCGCCAAGACGGAAGGGCGCTGCACGGTGATTGTCGGCGCCGGCGCCAACCACTGGTACCACAACAACCTAATCTATCGCAGCGCCATCGTGGGGCTCATGCTCTGTGGCTGCGTCGGTCGTAACGGCGGCGGGCTCAATCACTACGTAGGCCAAGAGAAGGTTGCGCCTATCGCCTCCTGGGCGGCGCTGGCCTTCGGTTTGGATTGGGCGAAGCCGCCACGCCAGCAGAACACGCCTTCCTTCCACTACGTTCACACCGATCAGTGGCGCTACGAACGGGGCTTCGGCGAATACCAACCGATTCCGCAGGAAGGAAAGCTCACGCAAGGTCATACCATCGATCAGCAGGTCCGGGCGGTGCGCCGAGGGTGGTTGCCCTTCTATCCTCAGTTCAACCGCAACCCGCTGGCGCTCGTGCGTGAAGCGGAGGAAGCGGGCGCGGGGACTAACCCGGAAGTCGTGCAGTGGATCGTGAAGCAGCTCGAGGACGGCCAGCTCCGCTTCGCCGTGGAGGACCCCGATGCCCCGGAGAACTGGCCCCGGCTTTGGTTCATCTGGCGCGGCAATGCCCTAATGGCCAGCGCTAAGGGGCATGAGTACTTCCTCAAGCACTACCTAGGCACGCACGCCAATGCTGTTGCCGAGGAGGTCGCCGCGGACGCGATCGGGGAGGTAGTTTGGCGCGAGCAAGCGCCACAGGGCAAGCTGGACCTTGTCGTCGACATCAATTTTCGCCTGGATACCTCGGCGCTCTACTCCGATATCGTCTTGCCCACGGCGACCTGGTACGAGAAGAACGACCTCAACAGCACCGACCTGCATTCCTACATTCATCCGCTCTCGGCCGCGGTGCCGCCGTGTTGGGAAGCCAAGAGCGACTGGGACATCTTCAAGGCCGTGGCGGCCAAGGTCAGCGAACTGGCCAAAGTCCACCTGCCGGCCGCCGTCCGCGATATCGTCGCCGTGCCGCTGCAACACGACACGCCAGCGGAACTGGCGCAGACAGAGGTTCTGGACTGGGTCTCCGGCGAGTGCGAGCCGGTACCCGGCAAGACTATGCCGAACCTGATGGTCGTCGAGCGAGACTACGTGAATCTCTACAACCGGCTCGTCTCGCTCGGTCCCAACATCGAGCGGGATGGCCTGGCGGTCCATGGTACCGGCTGGCCTGTCGGCGACCTCTACGAGGAGCTGTTGGAGACAGGGCCGACAGTGGTTTGGAACGGCCGGCGTTACCCCTCCCTGGAGGACGCCGTCGATGCGGCCAACGTCATCCTGCGTCTGGCTCCCGAAACCAACGGGGAGGTGGCCTATCGCGCCTTCAAAGCGGAAGAGGAGAAGGTAGGCCTGCCACTTGCAGACCTCGCAGAGCCCTACCGTGGCGTGCGCTTTAGCTTCGAGGATCTAACCAAGCAGCCGCGGCGCACCTTGACCACGCCGTGCTGGACCGGCATCACCAATGGGGGGCGCCCCTACTCGGCCTTCTGCCTGAACATCGAGCGCCTAGTGCCGTGGCGCACGGTGACCGGCCGGCAGCATTTCTATTTGGATCATCAGTCCTACATCGCCTTTGGCGAGAATCTGCCCACGTACAAGCCCAAACTCGACCCCGGCACGCTCCGCGATCTGGTGAAGACCGAACCCGACGACCGGTCGATCTTGCTCAACTGCTGGACGCCCCACGGCAAGTGGCACATCCATTCGACTTACTCCGATAACCACCGCATGCTGACCCTCTCTCGGGGCTCACATCCCATCTGGCTCAACGACGCGGATGCATCGTCCGTAGGGATTCAGGACAATGACTGGGTGGAGGTTTACAACGACAACGGAGTGGTAGTGGCCAAAGCGGTCGTCAGCGCCCGCGTGCCGAGGGGTGTCTGCATCTACTACCACTCGCCGGAGCGCACCATTGGCGTGCCCAAGTCGCCCCTGCGGCATTATCGCCGGGCAGGCGGGCACAACAGCCTCAACCGTGTTCGGCTGAAGCCACTGCTGATGACGGGCGGCTACGGCCAGTTCACCTACGCCTTCAACTACTGGGGTCCCACGGGTGTCAATCGCGATACGTACGCGCTTGTGCGAAAACTGGACGGAGAACCGCATTGGTAGGCTCTTCCATGGAAAGGGGCGGTTGCAGATGAACGTTCGAGCTCAGATCTCACTAGTATTTCATTTGGACAAGTGCATCGGCTGCCACACGTGCAGCGTCCTGTGTAAGAACATTTGGACGGACCGCCGGGGCGCCGAGTACATGTGGTGGAACAACGTGGAGACCAAGCCGGGCACCGGCTACCCAACGTTGTGGGAAGACCAGGAGAAGTACAGAGGTGGCTGGGAGATGAGGAGGGAGCAACTGCGCGACGTCAACTGCGACGAGCTAAGCCTCAAGCTTCAGAGCCGGACGGGTGGCCTTGGCAACATCTTCTTCAACCCCTACTTGCCCACCATCGACGACTATTATGAGCCGTGGACCTACAGCTACGATGACCTATTCGACGCCCCTTCAGGCGATGATCAGCCCGTGGCGCGCCCGGTCTCGCTGATCACAGGGAAGCCGATGAATGTGGAGGCCGGCCCAAACTGGGACGACGATTTGGGCGGCTCGCCCATCTATGCCGCCCACGACCCGAACTTGACCCAACTCAGCGAAGAGGAGCAGCAGGCAATGTTCGCGCTGGAACGGCTGGTCTTCTTCTACCTGCCTCGCATCTGCAACCATTGTCTGAACCCCGCCTGCGTGGCCGCCTGCCCCAGCGGCGCCATCTACAAGCGCGGCGAAGACGGCATCGTCGTCGTCGGACAGGAGAAGTGCCGGGGCTGGCGGATGTGCATATCCGGTTGTCCCTACAAGAAAGTGTACTACAACTGGTCCACGGGCAAGTCGGAGAAGTGCATCCTCTGCTATCCGCGGCTCGAGACCGGCCAGGCACCAGCCTGCTCCCATGGCTGCGTCGGACGGATTCGCTATCTGGGCGTCCTGCTCTACGACGGCGACGCGATCGAAGACGTGGCCAGAAGCGCCGACGATGAACTGGTCGCTGCCCAGCGAGCCTGCATCCTCGATCCCCATGATCCGGACGTCCTCGCCCAGGCGCGGGCCGACGGCGTTTCAGAGGCGATGATCGCCGCGGCAAAGCGGTCCCCCGTGTACAAGTTCGTCCGCGAATGGGAACTCGCCCTGCCGCTCCATCCCGAATTCAGGACGTTGCCCATGCTGTTCTACGTGCCGCCTCTGCTACCAGTCATCAGCGTATGTCAAAACGGGTTGTTCGGATTTGGCGATGATATCCTCAGCTCGCTGGAGGCTGCGCGGATGCCCATGCGTTACATGTCCAATCTGTTCGCGGCCGGCAATAACTACGTGGTCGAAGCATCCATCCGTAAGCTAGTAGCGGTGCGCACGTGCCAGCGGGCCCAATCGGTGGGCGACGTCCCGACGGGAGCAGTAGGCAAAGCGATGGAGGAGGCCGGCCTGACCGCGGACGAGGCCGAAGCCATCTTCCGGCTCACGGCGCTGGCCACCTTCGACGAGCGTTTCGTTCTGCCGGAGCTATCGCGCGAGCAGGCGATCGAGGCGACCGAGGATCCCAACCGGCACAAGTCTCAGTCCGGATTTGGCTTCCTTCGTTCACCGAAGCGAGGTTGGTGAGCGATGCCGACGAATACTCTCGACCGCCGGGTCTACGACCTTCTCTCCCGCATCCTCGGCTATCCAGGGCCGGAGCTGGGAAGGGGCGTCGAGGCCTGCATCGGCCTGCTTCAGCCGGCCAATCCCGAGGCCGCCGCTTCCTTGGCGCGGTTTGGCACCTTTGTCGATGAGACTCCGCTCGGCCGCCTCGAAGAAATCTACACCAGCACGTTCGACCTGGGGGCGGTTTGCTGTCCATACGTCGGGTACCAGGTTTTTGGCAACAGCTACAAAAGGGGATTCTTCCTCTCCCAGCTCAACGAGGAATATCGCCGTCGTGGGTTCACTGTAGAGGCTGAGCTAGCGCACGAGCTGTCCGATCACCTCGCCGTCCTCCTGCGCTTCCTCCAGACTCTGGAGGATGAAGAAGAGGCGGGAGAGCTGATCGCGGACTGTCTACGGCCGAGTCTCGGCAAGATGGACGCGGCCCTGGCTGCTAAAGGAAACCCCTACCGCGACGTGCTGCAGGCGATTCTGCGGGTACTGGAGGGCTGACATGCTTGATATCGTCCTATTCGCCGTTTTCCCATATGTTGCCGTCATTCTCGCGGTCGTCATGGGGCTCTATCGTTACTTCACGAACCGGTTCTCGCTCTCCAGCCTCTCATCCCAGTTTCTGGAGAACCGCTGCCTGTTCTGGGGCTCCGTTCCCTGGCACTACGCCATTCTTCTCGTGCTGCTCGCCCATCTCCTGGTCGGCCTGTTCGGTGGACTATGGCTATGGGTCGTCGGAACGCCGGGCCGACTCTACCTGCTTGAGGTGGTTGGGCTTTCGCTTGGGCTGACCACCGTCGTCACGGCAACCCTCTTTATCGCCCGTCGTTTGGTGCAGGCGCGTTTGCGGCAGGTCACCTCGGTCATGGATTGGGTGCTACTGGGAGACCTCCTCTTGCAGGTAGCACTCGGCGCGTATGTCGCCCTGGTCTATCGCTGGGGCTCGGTCTGGTATCTAGACACGGCTGTACCCTGGCTTTCCTCGCTCGTGCGTCTCGACCCGCAGGTGCAATACATCTCGGTCCTACCTTGGGTAGCCAAGCTTCACTTCTTCAACGCTTTTGTGCTCGTCGGTTTGATACCATTTACTCGATTGATCCACATGGTCACCTTGCCGGTAAGCTATCTCTGGCGCCCGCGGCAGGTGGTCATCTGGAACCGCGCGGTGTCTCGGCGGCGGGCCTGATGCGCATTCGCTTCCGGAGGCTGTCAATGGACTACTCTCAGGCCAATAAGAACCTGTTCCTCGCGACGATGGCTTTCGTCATGTCCTTTGCCCTGTGGGGACTGATCTCCGGGCTGGCCCCTCTCCTCAAGACCGAATATGGCCTGACCGTGACCCAAACCAGCATCGCCGTCGCGATCCCAGTGGTCCTTGGGTCGCTCGGACGCATCCCTATGGGCGTTTTGACCGACCGTATTGGGGGGCGCCTCGTCTTCACCGCCCTTCTCCTCTTTGGCCTGGTGCCGGCCCTCGCGCTAGCGATTGACCATTCCTATGGGTCCCTCCTGGCATGGGGGTTCTTCCTGGGTCTGATGGGATCGTCCTTCGCGATAGGCATCGGGTTTGTCTCTCCCTGGTTTCCACAGGAGAAACAAGGGACGGCCCTCGGCCTCTTCGGCGTGGGGAACATGGGCCAGTCTCTGGCGGTCTTCGGCGGGCCGCTTCTCGCCGCGACCATTGGGATCAACTTCACGTTCTTGACCTTCGGCCTCGCCTCACTGCTCTGGGGTCTTGTGTTCCTGCGGTGGGCTCAGAATGCAATGCCCAGTGCACCACCAAAGACCGTTGGACAAAGCTTGCAGGTGTTGCGGGAGGAGCCCATAGCTTGGGTGCTAAGCGTCTTTTACTTCCTGACCTTTGGCGGCTTTGTCGCCCTCGGGGTATTCCTGCCGACGCTGCTGAAGGACTTCTTCCACCTGGAGGTGGCCGATGCCGGAGCACGCACAGCGGGCTTCGTCATCCTCGCCACGGTGGCTAGACCATTCGGCGGCTGGCTAGCCGATCGCATCGGCGGCCGACGACTCCTTCTCTACGTGTTCAGTGGCCTCGCCGTGCTGGCCTGGTTCCTCCTCTCCGATTCCATCTACCTCTTCACGGCCGGCGCGCTGGGCATCGCCATCGGTCTCGGCCTTGGCAACGGAGGGGTCTTCAAATTGGTACCCAAATTCTTCCCTAAGCAGACGGGTACGGTGACAGGATTGGTCGGAGCCGCGGGAGGTCTGGGTGGCTTCTTCCCGCCGATCGTCTTGGGGGTCTTGCGGGACAACACCGGCGGCTATGCCGGTGGATACCTATTGCTCAGTGCCTTCGCCCTCGGTTGCCTGGTTCTCCTCTGGCTGTTCCCTGCGTTCCGCGAAGGCCGCCAGATGGCCCAGCGGACCCAAGACTGACGACGTTCGCAGCCGAGCCCCACCGGAGGGCCGCCGGAAATAGCGCGCCGAGAGACGCAGCGGTCAAGTCATTAAGAAGGTCCTACTTCAGCGTCAGCAGGTATTGAGCGATTTCCTCTACCTGCTGTTGGCTGAGAGGCGGGCTGAACGCCGGCATCTTCGCCGCCGGATTTTGACTCTTAGGATTCTCGATGTAGGACTGGATGGAGGATGCATCCCGCCGCGAGCCGACGCCATTCAACGGGGGGCCCACCGAACCGCCCTTGCCGTTGATCATATGGCAGCCTGTGCACCCTTGGGCCTCGACGAGGCGCTCACCAGCCAGTTGCGTCGAGGTCAGGTTCGCCGAGGCTCCCTCCGTTCCCGCTGTCGACGACGGTGTAGACTGGAAGGCAAGTGCCGTCAAGCCCACGATTCCCACTACCACGACCGCCCCCGCGCCCATGGCAAACGGACGAGAGAAGGGCGACCGCCACGGGCGGCGGTCGATGAAGGGCAGAAGGACGAGGACTAGCACGATGAGGCTTGGCAGGACAATCGAGCCAACCCATTCCAGCGAACCGGGGAAGTATTTCAGCATCTGGAACAGGAACATGAAATACCATTCGGGACGCGGTACGTAGGAGGTATTCGTCGGATCGGCCTGCGCTTCCAATGGTGCGGCGACGAACATGCCCAGGCCGAGCACCAGCAGGGTCACGAGGACGGCCATCACCGCATCTTCGAAGACGACGTCGGGGAAGAAGGGGCGGCCGTTGGCCTTAAAGGTTTCGTACCGCCGGTGATAGTCGTCCTCGCGCCCGTGGCCCACCGGCGACGTCTCTGGCTTCTTCCATGATACGAGCCGTTTTTGCGCGGACCTGTCCCAAAGCCGTGGCGGCACGCTCACGCCCTGACGGATCACCATGAAGAGGTGGATGCCGATGAGAGCCGCGATCGATGCGGGAAAAAGCAGAACGTGCGCGGCGAAGAACCGGGTAAGGGTCAAGGCACCTAGTTCCGCGCCTCCTCTCAGAATCCGCACGAGCGCACCACCAATCAACGGTACCGTGCCGGCCATGTTAGTCCCCACCGTCGTCGCCCAGTAGGCCTTTTCGTCCCAGGGAAGTAGGTAGCCGGTAAAGCCAAACCCAAGGGTGACGAGCAATAGCGCTACGCCTCCGAGCCAGGTGGCCTCTCTGGGGTACTTGTAGGCTGCTATGATGAAAACGGCCAGTGCATGAAAAGCAACGGTGACGACCATGACGCTGGCGCCCCAATGATGCACCCCCCGGATTAACCAGCCGAAAGGTAGCTCGGTCATGATATACTGCACGCTGCCATAGGCATGGTCTGGGCTGGGCGAGTAGTACATCGCCAGAATGGTGCCGGTCACCGCCTGGATTAGGAACAGAGTAACGTTCACAAAGCCCAGCGTGTACAGCCAATTGACGCCATAGGGGATCTTTCGCAGAAAGAGGGCGCTCCAAATGGCATTGACACCCAGCCTCTGTTCCAGCCAGAGGTGGACACGCCGCGGCGAAAGCCTCCTTCGTTTCTCGGGAACGGTATTCACGTCTGCTTCCTCTCCGCCACACCCAGCCGGAAGTCCATGTACTGGGCCTGCAGAACACCATTATCCACCCTTGACGGCAAGGGGTCTAGCGAACGCGGCGGCGGTCCGCCTAGCACCCGTCCGTCCTTGCCGAAACGGCCACCGTGGCACGGGCACGCGAACTCCCTGCGGTCGGCTTGCCAAGCGAAGGCACAACCCAAATGTGTGCAGCGTCCGTTGAAGACGACGAAGTCTCCACCTTGGCGGATGACCCAAACGGTCTTGGCCTCGGTGGCCTCGATCCATCCGTCTTTCCTCGTGATCTGGACCTGTGCGACAGTCGGTTCCGCCTCTGGGAACTTATCCACCGGGCCCAAATCGACCCATGGGGCCTCGCTCCGGCGAAGGGCTGGGCCAATGGCAGCGCCGACCGCCGGCACACCCAAGAGCCCGCCGATCAAGGCGATGCACCCGCCGATGGCATAGCCCAGGAGTCGGCGCCGGGACACTTCCCGGGTCTCCTCACCGGTCGCGGCGTCCTTCATCATACTCACCACCTCGTTCTGTGTCCTTCTGCGAGGGCTGGACGGCGATACCTATTCGGGCGCGCCGGCCGCGATCCAGAGCTGAATGTTCTGGATGCGGTTTGGCGTGAGGCGGCGACCTTCATGGGGCATACTAATCTTGGAATCGGCCCGGCCCTGGATCACTGCCATCAATGTGCTAGTCTCTGGTGATCCGGGGATGATCACGGGCCCATACTGCGTGCCTGTCAACGTGTGTTCGTAACTATCAAGCCGCAGCCCGTTTTCAGCGCGCGAGGGCCCGTGGCAACCGACGCAGTACTGGTCGAAGATGGGCTGGATGTCGCGATCGTACGTTCCAGCCCAGACGGTGCGCGCGGCCAGAGGCACGTCGGCCTCGGGAGAGGACCCCGCGCCGCCACTCGCGGACGTCGAGCTGGTCGAATTGCAGGCGAGCAAGACGGCTACGGAAGCAGCAAGGAATCCGACCACAAGTACAACAGACCGGAGGCGCATGGCTAAACCTCAAAGACATGGTTCCCAAAGAGAAAGTGCCCTGGATGGGGAAGCATCCAGATAACCAGCCGCGCGGCACGATCCGTGCCAGCGCGAAAGGCCGGTAGAACGGTGCGCAACGAGTTAGATACCCCCTTCCGTGCCGAGCGCTGGTATGTTTCTTGCCGAGGCAGTGGCTCAGCGAACCGGCCTGGCCAACGTTCCCTGGCGGCGGTTGCATATACCAGCGTGGAGGTGAGTAAACTAATGTGTAGATCACTGCTGTATCGGATCCCGGTGATCGCGGCCTTGCTTCTCACCATGCTTCTTGGGTCCAGCGTGCCCCTGCGGGCCCAAACGACGGTCGCGACCGTACCCGTGGGTACCAACCCTCGTGGGGTAGCCGTGAACACCACAACCAACCAGGTCTATGTGGCCAATGTGGCCTCGGACAGCGTGTCGGTAATCGACGGTGCCAGCAACACCGTTACCGCGACGGTCACCCTGACGCCGACCATCGCCCCGATTGCCGTGGCGGTGAACCCGACCACCAACCGCGTCTACGTTGCGAACGGCCTTGGCAACAATGTCTCGGTGATCGACGGGGCGAGCAACACGATCAGCGCTACAATAGCCGTGGGTGCAAAGCCGACGGGTGTAGCGGTCAACTCAACGACGAACCGGATCTACGTCACCAATCGGGAGACGGGCAGCGTTTCGGTGATCGACGGCGCCAGCAACACCATCAGCGCCACCATTCCGATCAGCGGCGCCGGGCCCTTGGACGTGGCGGTGAACCCGACGACCAACCGTGTCTACGTAGCGAATAGCGGCACCAACGATGTGGCCGTCATCGACGGTGCTAGTAACGCTATCGCCGTCAGCATTCCGATTGGCAACCTTCCCGTCGGGGTGGCGGTGAACCCGACCACCAACCGCATCTACGTGACGAACACCGGCCCCGGCGCCAACAACGTCTCGGTGATCGACGGCGCCACCAATACCGTCATCGCCACGATCCCCGTAGGAGCAAACCCGCTGGGCGTGGCCGTCAACTCGACGACCAACCGCGTCTATGTGGCGAATCAGGGCAGTAACAACGTCTCGGTGATTGATGGCGCCAGCAATGTGGTAGTGGCCACCGTCGCCGTGGGTACCACTCCGCAGGATGCGGCAGTAAACCCGACGACGAACCGAGTCTACGTGACCAACAGTGGCGACAACTCTGTTACGGTAATCCAGGATTCCCCAGCCGCGCCGCCACCGGCGCCCGTCACATCAACCTGGTTCTTCGCGGAGGGATCGACCCAGCCCCCGTTTGACACTTGGTTCCTGATCGAGAATCCGACGGGTCAGGCGGCGAATGTGACATTCACTTTCTTCCTGCAGCCCTCGGGGACGATCAGCCGGGGTCTGGTCGTCGGCCCGCACTCGCGGTTCAGTCTCTTTGCCAACGAGGTGCTTCCCAATGTCGCGTTCAGCACGCGAATAGACGCCGACAGGCGAGTCTTTGCCGAGCGGGCGATGTACGTCAACTACGACGGCGACGTAGTGAAAGGCATTCCGGCCCCGAACAAGCTGTGGCTCTTTGCCGAGGGCGCTACCGTCCAGCCGTTCCACACCTGGCTGTTACTGCAGAATCCGAACACTGTGCCGGCAGCCACCACAATCACCTATCTCTTGGAAAGTGGCCAGACCGTGTCGCAGGCGCTTACCCTGCCTGCCGCCTCGCGCACGAGCATCTTCGTTAATCAGGTGCTGCCGAATGCAGCATTCTCCAGCCGAGTGGAAAGCGATCAGCCGATCATTGCGGAGCGGGCAATGTACCGTTTTCCGGGCAACGCCGCGACGGCGAAAGCCGGCGTCAACGCCCCAGCGACAAGCTGGTACTTCGCGGAAGGTCGCACCTCCTTCCAAGGGTTGAATGCGGACACCTTCCTGCTAATACAGAATCCGAACACGACGCAGGCCACCGCGACGATCTCGCTCTTCGCCACTGACGGCCGAATGCTCACGTTTCCCGTGGCCGTGCTGCCGACCAGTCGGCTCACGATCGATCTCGACCCAATCTTTGGCGGCTCATATGGGATCAGGGTCACCTCGGACATCCCGACCATCGTCGAGCGTTCAGTGTTCTTTGGCAACGAGCCGCTCGGCGCATACTCGACTACAGGCGCAACAGACCTGAACACGCTCTGGCACCTGGCGGAAGGCGAAACCCGGGCGCCATTCGACGAGCTGATCACCATCCTCAATCCAAACGGACAGATGATAGGGGTGCATATCGGCTTTGATCTGGAGAACGGGCAGACGATCGGCCGCGACTTCACCGTGCCGGCGAACAGCAAGCTGGAGATACCAGTGGATACGATCCTGGCCGGCGCCAACTCGGCCAATGTCACCACGAGCTTGCCATCGGTAGTCGAGCGTATAATGTTCATCTTCAAGCTGGGGAGCATCGGGGCGACCGATGCGATCGGGTTCCCGGGCAGCTAGGGCAGTTCGCGGCGCGACCGAAACATGACAGCTCCGGTGTTCTTCCTCCACCCTAAGAAAGGCCGTTGATTGTCGACATCAGCTCGACCATCTGGCGGTGCTGCTGAGTGGCCGTGCCGTTGAAGAACTTCTCGGTTAGTTGTTCTATCCCCCAAACCCTTAAGACTGCCGAGGTACCGGTGCGTAAGTTCAAGGCATTTTCGATACAACGAAGGATCAGGTACCGAAGATGTTTGACCGAATTACCTGGTGCCGTGAACTTACCCCATGGCTCCATCTGGCCTTCCGTGACCTCCGTAGTGATACCTGGCAAGTCGTGAGGGTACGCCTGGATCCCCAACATCTGGTAGAACGAAATCATGTCTACCCGATCGAGAAGGGGAATGCTGCTGAAGATCCCATCGCCCATCTCGTAGAAGAAGTCATATCCGTAGACGAGCTTGCCCCTGAGGTCTTGATGAGTGGCTAGGACCTGACGACAGAAACGAGACATCTGAATCACCTGGAGAGCGCCCGAGTTTAGCAGAATGGCCTGGGCGGGAAGATAGGAACGAATAAGGGCGATGACGTCCTCCAGATACGCCTCGCTCATGACCCACTCAAACTGGCCGAAAGGGATAAAGGGTTCGTTCTCCGGTTGGACGACTTTCAACTTCGAAGTCAGGTCCGGGCCGTACTCCGCCTCCAGCTTGGCCAGCAATCGGTCGAGGTAGTCGAGGGCGGCCTTGGCGATCTCCATCTGGGGATAGATCGTGGCCCCTTTCGCGGGAACAGAGCTGAGAGACCTCAAGACGCTGTCTGGCACGTGCTGCTCGGGCCACCTGAACGTCTTAATCGGCCCCACGTTGAGACAGAGCGGGAGATCGCTCTTCAGGCAGTAGTCAAGGACAGGTTGGTAGAAAGAAAGGTCCACGGCGCCGTTCTGGTCGACTGCGCGAGACCATCGGATCCCTAGTCTCATATCTCGGAGACCGAACTGCTCGACGATCATTTTCAGGGCGACGAGTGCCTGTTCTGGTGTTTTTGGGTTGTCGGAGCCTCCTAACTGGTAGAGTTCAGGAGCAAAGGAGCAGCCGATCTTGATTCTTCTCAGCTTCTCCCGAGATGTTGCCACAAACCGGTCAGTGGGCACGCCTGCCCTTCTCCACGTGTCGATTTGAGCGTATATTGGACCGGCTGCGCGGGCAAATGCTCCGCACGTTAGCGTCAGGCCTCCAGCCAATGCGGAGAGGAGAATGAGCAAGTTTCTCCTGGAGATATGTCGACGAGGATCATCTGATGAGGGTTTCCTTGGGTTTGAGGCGTCGGCATTTTTCGGCATTTCACTTGGCCACCCGCCGCTCAAGCCGCTGCAGATGCACGAGCAGGACAGCGACGTCGGCTGGTGTCACACCGCCGATGCGGCTGGCCTGGCCGATGGTGACCGGTCGGAACGAAGAGAGCTTCTGCTTGGCCTCGATACGCAGGCCGGCGATGCTTTGATAGTCGGTGTCTGGGGGAATGCGCCGCTCTTCCAGCTTGCGCATGCGCTCGACGTCGACCCGCTGCTTCTGAATGTACCCTTCGTACTTGGCCTCGATTTCCACCTGCTCGGCGACGTCTCGCGGCACCGCCTGGCCCAGAGCCAAATCGAGCGCTTTGTAGGTGACTTCCGGCCGCCGCATGAACTCCTTGCCGCTGGTGCCTCGTTCGAGGGCCGGCAACCCTAGCTTCATCAGCGCGTGGTCAAACGCAGATGAAGGTGCCAGGCGAACCGTGTCGAGCTTCTCCAATGCCCAGCGGACCATCTCCTGTTTTCTGGTCACCATCGCGTAGCGTTCCCGGCTGATCAGACCAAGCTCATAACCGAAGGGGGTGAGCCGCAAGTCGGCGTTGTCTTGGCGCAACAGCAACCGAAATTCGGCGCGGGAGGTCAGCAGCCGGTACGGCTCGGTGATCTCCTTGGTGGTTAGATCGTCAAGCATTACCCCGATGTACGCCTGGTCCCGGCGCAGTACGAATGGCGGCCGGCCTTGGACCTTCAGCGCGGCGTTGATTCCGGCGATGATGCCCTGCGCCGCCGCCTCTTCGTAGCCAGAGGTACCATTGATCTGTCCGGCGAAGAAGAGACCGGGTACGGCCTTGGATTCCATGGTCACCAGCGTTTGGGAGGAAGGCACGTAGTCGTACTCGATTGCATATCCCACCCGCACCATCTCTACCTGTCGCAAAGCTGGAATGGTCCGCAGCATCGCCAGCTGCACGTCCTCTGGCAGACTGGTATTGGCGCCCTGCACATAGACCTCGTTCGTCTCCCAACCTTCGGGCTCGAGGAAAAGGCTATGCGTCTCTTTGTCGGCAAAGCGCACAATCTTGTCCTCAATCGAGGGACAGTAGCGTGGTCCCACGCCTTGAATCATGCCAGTATAGAGTGGGGCTCGGTGAAGGTTGGCCCGGATGATCGCATGCGTCGCGGCGTTGGTGTACACCTGGTAACAGGGGACCTGAGGGCGCCATGCCGTTGGATGGAGGTTCGGGTAGATCGGGTTAGGTGGTGCCAGAGAGGGGCTAGGCGGCCCTAGGCTTTCATCGTCGCCGTAGTAGAAGCCGAAGTAGAGCGGCTCGTCACTCCCTGGGTGATGGACGGTCTGAGCAAAGTCGATTGTTCTCGCGTCAATTCGCGGCGGCGTGCCGGTCTTCAGCCGGCCCAGCGTGAAGCCGAGCCGTCTGAGGCTCGCCGACAGCCCCACAGCCGGGAACTCTCCAGCCCGACCAGCCGGATAGGTCACATCCCCGACAATGATCCGACCATCAAGGAAAGTGCCGGTCGTGACGACCACGGTCTTCGCTTGGTAGGTCCATCCGATATTGGTGCGCACCTGCAGGAGGGGCCAGGGATTGTCCCTGCGGTGATCGGCAATCGCGACTTCCTCGACGAGCGCCTGCTTGATCGCCAGATTGGCTTGGCGTTCCAGAGTATGCTTCATCGCTAGGCTGTACAATCGCTTATCGGCCTGTGCTCTCGGAATCTGCACCGCCACGCCTTTGCCCGTGTTGAGCAGCCGGATCTGAATGAACGTCCGGTCGATAATGCGAGCCATCTCCCCGCCGAGCGCGTCGATCTCGCGCACAAGGTGGCCCTTCGCCGGCCCACCAATTGACGGATTGCACGGCATAAGCGCGACATTATCTAGATTGAGGGTCAATAGGAGAGTACGGCAGCCCATCCGCGCCGCGGCTAGTGCCGCTTCGCAGCCGGCGTGCCCGGCACCAATCACCACCACGTCGTACGGAGAATCCTCAGGCATCCCGGAAACACCTCGTTTTTGTCTCCTTGCGATGATTATAACGCAGCCAGGCGCGGCCCGCCACAGCGGGCCGCGTCGTCATTCAGGCGGAGGCCAGAATCCAGACTTCGGCAGGCAGTTGAAGCCACTTTCCCCGTGTGCTATGATAGCCTTCGCACTAAGCAGCGATCAGTGGACAGTCCTCCTTCAGGGCGATCGCCACCATGCCGGGTCGATGTCAACACAGCCGTATCTCTGCTAGCGAGGGAATGGGAAGCGGCTGATCGCCTCGGGCGGAAGAGTCCGGGAACTGGTGTCGTTCTCACCGGCACTGGTCGCCCGAAGCGCGGGAGATACTGATTGCTACTTAGATCCGGAGCGGTAAATGACCGAGATCTCGTTCTGTTGCCCAGGCTGCCATTCGTCCCTCGCTGAAGGGGACGCGAGCCTGACTTGCCGCCGATGCGAGGCGCAATACCCGCTGATTGATGGCGTACCAGTGTTCGCGGCAAGGGACGCGTTCTATGAGGGACGATGGGCCGAGCCGGATCGCTCGTGCGGTTCGCTTCGCAACTGGCTAATCAAGAAGCAGCGCTTCTTCCTACACTCCCTACGAGGGAAACGGGGTGCACTGCTCGATCTCGGCTGTGGCGGTGGCTGGCAGGGATTTGCCCAAACGGGGATGGCTGTCGGCGTCGACCTTTCGCTTGGTTCGCTGAAGGCGGCGCGCAGTCTCTACTCCAAGGTGGCGCTAGCCGAGCTGGCTGCATTGCCCTTCCCTGACGAGACGTTCGACTACGTCGTCAGTTCAGACGTGCTGGGGCATGTGGAAACGGCAAAGAAAGACGTGGTGATCGCCGAGATCGCTCGTGTGCTGAGAAGAGGGGGGCGGACGCTGCACTACATCGAGGCCGACAGCAGCGACCCGCTCACACGCTTCGAGAAGCGGTATCCCGAGCTGTACCGACGGTACATTGTGGAACCCGAAGGGCATATCGGTGTCGAGGCTCCCAGCCAGACCACGGAGCGGTTTCGGCGGGTCGGCTTCCGGCCAGTGCGGGAGGTGCCGAGCTATAAGCTCCTGCTCTATGTCAACCGGATTGTCCAGTATTTTGACAATGAGTACTCCCGGAAAGCGCGTGGGATCGGGCTCTTGGTCATGTTCTGCAAGGCCTTGATGGCGGTCAAGCCACTGGAACTAGGGGCAAACGTGGCGATATCCTTAATTCTGGAGGTCACCGACCGCGTGCTGCCTGCCGAATGGGCTAACGGTTTAATGGTCGAATACGAGCGGTAGAGGGAGTCCCAATCGAAATGGAACTGAAGCAGTACTGGGCCATCTTTCGGCGGCGTGCATGGGTGATTGTCCTCCTCACGCTGATCGCCGGCGTTGCCAGCCTGTTGGTCAGCCCCAAGGTGCAGACGAACTACATCAGTAGCATCCGCGTGATGATCAGTGTCGCGCGCGAGCCCAAGACGGATGGCGTGTATCAGTACGACGGTTACTACACCTGGGTGGCGTCGGAGTATCTTGTAGACGATACCGCCGAGCTTGCGAAGAGCAACGCCTTTGCCGCCGATCTGCGGAAAGAACTGGCCGGTTCTTCCGTCGATCCCAATGCGATCCAGCCAGCCATCGATACGAAGAAGAGCCACCGGTTGCTTACGATTTCCTTCTCGGCGCCCAATGCTGACTGGGCAGCGCAAATCGCGGGAGCGGCAGCCAAGGTGATCAGCAATCAGTCGGATAGCTACTTCGCCCAGCTCAGCTACGAGAAGCCACAGTTTTCGGTCGTCGATCCCCCCTCCGTCACTGCCGCAACTTCAGGCCTGCGGAGCGATCTCGACATCGCCCTGCGCACGATACTGGGCTTCGTCGCCGGTATCGCTCTCGCCCTCCTCCTTGATTACTTGGACTCCTCTGTCCGCGACAGGCGGGAGCTGGAGGACCTCCTGCAGGTTCCCGTATTGGGCGAGATACCGCCGCAGGGATCAGGTGGATTCCTGTTGCGCAAAGCGCGATTGCCTTGACGCTCCCGTTCCCATGCAGGGAAGGGGGCTGGGGTTAGGTTCGAATTCCGGCCTTCGCCGGAATGGCAGGGTGCCTGCCGTTGATCGTTCGCCGCCCATTCCAGCGTTGGAATGGGCTTTTGGGGCTTCTCGGGCACTTGCAATACTCTCCTGGACATGATATACTTTGGGCGTAAACCGACGACGTTATTGATTGAGTGGGGCGCACCCACTTTTTTGTTGCTAAGAAACATAAGAAACATTAAGAATTAAAGGTTAGAGAAGTACTCGACTCTCCTGTGACGCCAAGCGAGATACTTGGACTAGGAGGAACCTGCCCTGGAGGTCGGACCAAGTAGGGGCGGTTCGCGAACCGCTCGTGCAACTGGTGGCGTTCCCGGAGCAGGACTAGGAGGACCCTGCCTAAGATGAAGAACGATTTCCTGATCGCCATTAAGCAGCTTTGTGCGGAGAAGAACCTGCCTGAAGGCGTGGTATTGGAGGCGATCGAAGCAGCATTGAATTCGGCGTACAAGCGGGATGCCGGTGCGAACCAGAACGTGAACGTCAAGTTCGTTCGGGCGACGGGTGAAGTGAAGGTGTTCGTGCAGAAGACCGTGGTGGAAACGGTATCCGACCCACACACGGAGATTACGCTGGCCGAAGCCCGCCGGTGGAAGCCAGATGCGGCGCTCGGCGACGTGATCGAGATTGAGAGCACGCCGCACGATTTTGGCCGAATTGCTGCACAGACTGCCAAACAGGTCGTCCTACAGCGCTTGCGGGAAGCCGAGAGAGAGGTCGTCTTTGAGGAGTTCATCGACAAAGAAGGCGATATTGTGAGCGGCATTGTGCAGCGAATCGAGCCCAAGCAAGTAGCCATCGACTTGGGCAAGACCGAAGCGATCCTGCCCAGCACTGAACAGGTACCGGGTGAGCACTACCGGCGCGGTCAGCGCCTGAAGGTGTATCTGGTCGAAGTACAGCGCACCAGCAAAGGCCCACAGCTGATTGTTTCTCGGACCCACCGGAACCTGCTGCGCCGGCTCTTCGAGTTGGAAGTGCCAGAGATCTACAACGGGACGGTCGAACTCAAAGCCATTGCCCGCGAAGCCGGCTCCCGGAGTAAGGTCGCCGTCGCGGCAAGGCAAGAGGGCGTGGACCCGGTCGGGTCTTGCGTCGGGTTGCGCGGTATTCGCATTCAGAACATCGTCAACGAGTTGGGCGGTGAGAAGATCGACGTCGTGCAATGGCATCCGGATCCGGAGCTCTACGTGGCGAATGCGTTGAGCCCGGCACAAGTGCTGAACGTAGAGATTAACGACGAAGAGAAGACCGCCGCCGTCGTGGTCCCAGACCGACAGCTCTCCCTGGCTATTGGCAAGGAGGGGCAGAATGCCCGCCTAGCGGCGAAGCTCACTGGGTGGCGCATCGACATCAAGAGCGCTTCGGCAGCTAAGGCCGAGAAGGCTGAACGCGAGGCTATGGCCGCAGCCCAGCCTCCCGCCGAGCAACCAGTGCCCACCGAGGAAGTCCAGGAACTGGCGGCCACGATGGCCACAGAGGCACCCGGACTAGAGAGCGTGGAAACGACGGAGGTCCCGGAGCAGCTGACCACACAGGAGCCAATTGTGGAACCTGCAGAGCTCGCCGAGGAACCTTCGCTCATTGCCGGCCTAGAGCCGGCGATCGAGCCCGAATTGGCGGCCGAGATGGTAGAAGAGGCTGTCGAAGCCGTCGAGGAAGAGCTAGAAGAGGCCGACCAGCCTATTGATCTCTCCACATATCACGAGCCATTGCCAGCGATGGAGAGACCACAGCAAATCCGCTTTGCCGAGGATCTGCTCGGTCCAGAGCGGCCCTGGACAGAGGGCAAGCGTAAGAAGGCGAAAGGCAAGAAGGGCGCCGAGCCCGAACCGCAAGTTGACGTGAAACCGAAGAAGGTTCGCAAGCAGCGCTACGTCGAGGAAATCGACGAGGAAGACGTGGAGCAGTACAACTACGACTTCTTGAAGAAGTCACGGAAGTAGTACCATGCCGGATGAAGTCTCTTCTCGGTCGTCCGTGGGCATGAAGAAGCGGAACCCGCCACGGCGAAAACACGTTCCTCAACGCACCTGCGTCGCTTGCCAGGTAACCAGAAACAAGAGAGAACTGGTGCGAATCGTCCGCACACCCGCTGGTCCGGTGGAGGTCGACCTAACAGGGAAGAAGGCGGGGAGAGGTGCCTACCTCTGCAAGTCTGCTGCTTGTTGGGAGAAGGCCTTGCGGAAGAGGCACCTGGAATATGCCCTCCAGACGACGATCACGCATGAGGACAGGGCGGCGCTGATGGAGTACGCCCGCACGTTGCCAAGCGAAAGCGAAGAGACGACGTCCTCTTTGTGAGGACGTCCTCGCCGCTCGCGTCGCGTCGTTGTTTGAGAGTCGGAAAAGGAGGAAAACGATGCCCGTTAAGACTAATAATCGCTATCGCTCACCTGCTTCCAGATCTCGGAGGACCGGCGGAGGATCACGACAGAGCGGTGGACATCGCACGTATGGCGTCGCCCCCACTGCTTCTAAGGCGCCAGAGGCTCCTCGAAGCATCGAGCTGCCCCGCAGTATAACAGTCAAGGAACTGGCCGACCTGATGAGGGTAAGCCCGGTCGAAGTCATCAAGGAGTTGATGAAGAATGGCGTCATGGCTAGCATTAACCAGATGATCGACCGTGATACTGCAGTGATCGTGGCCACAGAACTTGGTTTTGAGATCGCGGAGCCGGCGCCTCAGGAAGAGACTATCGGCCTCGCGCCAGGCCCCAATGGCCACCGGCAGCCCGAAGAAGAGGATGACAGATTGCTCAAGCCAAGACCGCCGGTTGTGACGATCATGGGTCACGTTGACCACGGCAAGACCAGCTTGCTGGACGCCATACGGGAGGCGAACGTCACTGCCACCGAGGCGGGAGGAATCACTCAGCATATTGGCGCGTATCAGGTAGAACGGAAAGGTCAGAAGATCACCTTCCTCGACACGCCCGGTCACGAGGCCTTCACGGCAATGAGAGCGCGGGGCGCGCAGGCTACTGATATCGCGGTCCTTGTCGTCGCAGCGGACGACGGAGTGATGCCTCAAACGCTTGAGGCAATCGATCACGCTCGTGCCGCGGGCGTGCCGATCGTTGTGGCCGCCAATAAGATCGATAAGCCGAACGCCAATCTAGAGCGTGTGAAGAAAGAGCTGGCCGATGCTGGGGTTACCATTGAGGAATGGGGGGGCGACACCCAGTTCGTTCCCGTCTCGGCGAAGAAGAAGATCGGCATCGACGACCTGCTGGAAAGCATCCTTGTCCAAGCCGAAGTGCTGGAACTGAAGGCCAATCCTGACCGCCCCGCCACGGGCACGGTGATCGAGGCCAAACTCGACAAGTCGAAGGGTGTCCTGGCCACAGTGCTGGTCCAGAACGGCACGTTGAAGCTCGGTGATACCTTGGCCGTCGGCGATACCTACGGCAAGATCAAAGCCATGTTCAACGAGAAGGGCCGCCGCGTGAAGAAGGCGGAGCCAGCGACACCGGTGGAGATCTTGGGATTGAACGGCGTGCCGCAGGCTGGCGATCCTTTCCGCGTCGTGGCCGACGAGAAAGAAGCTCGCAGCGTCGCCGCGGAGCGCGCACGAAATAGGGAAATGCCCGTAGTCTTGGGTCAAAAGGCACCCAGTCTGGACGAGCTGTTTGGTCAGATTCAGGCTGGCCAGGTGAAGGACTTGAACCTGGTCCTGAAGACCGACGTTCAAGGCAGCATTGAGCCAATTCGGAATTCCCTGGAGAGGCTCAGCGAGGAGAATGTCAAGGTCAAGGTCATCCATACCGGAACGGGCAGCATCACCGAATCGGATGTGCTCTTGGCCGTGGCTTCAAAGGCGATCGTTATTGGGTTCAACAGCCGGCCAGAGCCGGGAGCAAAGCACTTGGCAGACGTCGAGGGCGTGGATATCCGAACGTATAGTGTGATCTACAACCTCGTCGACGACATCAAGGCCGCGCTGAAGGGCTTGCTGGAACCTAAGTTCGTGGAAGTCCTAGAAGGCCATGCAGAGGTGCGTCAGGTCTTCAAGGTCAACCGGCGAGAAGCCATTGCCGGATGCTATGTCACCGACGGCAAGATCACACGGAATGCCACGATGCGTATCATTCGCGACAAGGAGACGATCTTCGAAGGGAAGATTACTAGCCTGAAGCGCTTCAAGGATGATGTGCGCGAGGTCCTTGCCGGCTTCGAGTGCGGTCTTGGAGCAGAGGGCTTCGCCAGCTTCCAAGTCGGCGATATTATCGAGGCGTATGGCAAGGAGCGAGTTTCCTAAGTGATTAGTCGTTATCGGTCGTTTGTGGGCCCGCCGGGGGGGCAGTCGGTGCCCCGAGCCGATCTCGGCGCTGGTCCCGGATAACGAATCACTGATCACTGCTCAGGGATCGAAGCTATGACACGACGAACCGAACGGGTGAACGAACTGATCCGGCAGGAATTGAGCGACCTGCTGAAACGCGAAGTGAAAGACCCGCGGCTAGGGGGAATCGTGAGCGTGACTGAGGTCGACACCGCGCCAGATCTCAAATACGCCAAGGTATTTGTGAGTGTCTTGGGTACCGAGCAAGAACAGAAGCAGACGCTGGAGGGACTTCGCGCGGCGGCCGGCTTCCTGCGCAAAGAACTGGGGGACCGCCTTAGCCTGCGTCATGTCCCCGAACTGAGCTTTCGCGAGGATCGATCCATAGCGCAGGGTGACCGTATCCTTAGGCTAATCCGAGAGGTGTCCACGGGCGAACAAAAAGATGAGCACCAAGGCAGAGATCAGACCGGAAATAGCGAGCTATAGCGAAAGCATCCGCCAGGCGCGTAGGGTGCTAATCACCTCGCATGTCTCACCCGACGGCGATGCCATCGGCGCATGCTTGGCGTTGCGCCACGCCCTGGTCTCGCTGGGAAAGGAGGTCTTGGTAGTCTTTGACGATCCGCTACCTTCCATCTACGAGTTCTTGCCTGGGGCGGACTTGGTTACCCTCGACGCGGGGCAGGATCTAGAAGCCGACCTGTTGGTCATCCTAGATGTAGCCGATCTGGAAAGAACTGGCATGCGGCTAGATCGCCCTAGTCTCCGCGACGTACCAACCGTCAACATTGACCACCATGTTACCAATACGGCTTTTGCCGCCATCAATATTGTCGATCCTTCGGCGGTCGCTACCAGCGAGATAATCTTCGACGTCATCTCCGAACTAGGGGTCGACATCGATCATGATATTGCCGTCTGCCTACTCACTGGCATCGTAACCGACACGCAGGGCTTTCGTGTTGCCGCCACCACCCCACGCACCATGCGCATTGCTGCCGAGTTGATGGAGCACGGTGCTCCTCTCGGCGAGATCTGTGACGAGGTGTTCAAGACCAAGCCCGCCTCTTCTCTGAAACTATGGGGGCTGGCCCTGGGGGGTGTTCAGCAGCGTGGCCCCATCGTCTTTGCCGAGCTCCGGCCGTGGATGCTGGCCGAAGCCGGAGTGGGGATGGAAGAATCAGAGGGGCTTGTCAACCTTCTTGCCAGTGTACGAGATGCTCAGGTTACGGTCCTCTTCAAGGAAGTTGCGGAAGAAGGGGTCAGGATCAGCGTGCGGACGAGCAGCAAGGTCAATGCCGCTGGCATTTGTGAGTACTTCGGCGGAGGTGGGCACGCTCGAGCAGCAGGCTGCTCCATCCCGCTACCACTCGCCGAGGCAGAAGCGGTCTTCCTGGCTCACGTCGAGGAGGTACTCCGCGAGGTATAGCTGTGTCTCAGGCGATCCACGGTGTTTTCAATCTTTGCAAACCCCGGGGGCTAACGTCTTACCAGGTTGTGGCTCAAGTCCGGCGTCTTGCCGAGGAGCGGCGGGTCGGGCACGGGGGCACGCTAGACCCGGAAGCCACGGGCGTGCTTCCGGTATGTCTGGGGCAGGCCACCCGCCTGGCCGAGTACCTAACCGAGCTACCCAAGGCCTACTGCGCCGAGGTCCGTCTTGGCGTGACAACTGATACATATGACGCAGCTGGGAAGATCACCGGCACCCACTCGCTCGATCACGTCACGCTCGATGAAGTGAAACAGGCACTGGCTCGGTTTACTGGACGTATCCAGCAACTCCCTCCCATGTATAGCGCGGTGAAACAAGGTGGGCGGAAACTGTACGATCTGGCAAGAGCCGGACAGACTGTGGAGAGGGAACCGAGATGGGTCGAGATCTATCGTCTCGATCTGCTGGCCTGGGAGCCCCCGTACTTGACCATCAATGTGGAATGTAGCAAGGGCACCTATATCAGATCGTTAGCTCACGACCTCGGGCAGTTGCTGGGTTGCGGCGCGATGCTGCAGCACTTGGTGCGTCTGCGGAGCGGCCCGTTCACGTTGGAGGATAGCCTTACTCTGGACGAACTAAGACTGGCGTTCGACTTCGGCTACTGGTCCAAGCTGATCTGGGCGATGGACCGTATCGTCCTGCACTGGCCTGCGGTTATCGTGGGAAAGGAGAAGGAAGAGGCGATCCTCCGCGGTCAGTCCATCGACCTCGGTGGCGACGGTGAGCTACAGGGACTGTCGCGAGCCTACACCACCGATGGACGTTTCGCCGCCATCCTGCGAGGTAGCGGCGGGCCCAAAAGATGGGTACCTCATAAGGTGTTCTCTGCTGCTGTATTGCCAGACGACGAAGAGAGGTACGCTCCAGGGCTCCCTGAACCGGATGACACGGAATCCAGTCGCCTCTCCTGATTGGTCTTGTCAAAGGAGACTCGATGCATACGATAGAAGAGTTGTCTCGCTTGACCCCGGACCGGGATATGGTTCTAACCATTGGCGTGTTTGACGGTGTACATCTGGGCCACCGCCATCTGATCCAGTCGGTGACCAAAGCTGCCGCCGAGCTGGGCTGCCTGAGCGGGGTGATCACGTTTCACCCACATCCCAAGCTGGTCCTCTCGCCATCTTTTAGACCCCGCTACTTGACGACTGTACGTGACCGGCTGGAGCTGATCGAGGAACTGGGAGTGGACATCATCACCACGCTCACGTTCACGCCGGAGTTGGCACAGATGACTGCGGAGGAATTCGTCGTTCTTGTCCAGCAACACCTCCGCATGCGAGCACTCTTCATTGGCTGGGATTTCGCCCTCGGGCGTGGACGCGAAGGAAACGAAGAAGCGCTTCGCCAGATCGGCCTGCGCCGCGGCTTTCAGGTCTATTCCGTGCCCAGGCTGGTGCTGGGCGGTGAGCCGGTCAGCAGCACCGCGATCCGGCTTGCCCTGGCCGAAGGCGATGTGACACGCGCGGCGAAGTTCCTCGGTCGCCGTTTCACCTTGAAGGGAAAGGTAGTACATGGCGCCGAAAGAGGCCGGTCAATTGGCTTCCCGACGGCGAACTTGGGTGTAGACCCAGAACAGGCCTTGCCGCGCGATGGCGTTTATGTCACGCGAGCCGTGGTGCGCAGTCGCATTCACGAGGCTGTCACCAATATCGGCCGGCGTCCCAGCTTCGATCACGGTGATCGCTCTGTCGAAGTTCACCTGCTCGGTTTCGAAGGCAACCTTTATGGTGAGGAAATAAGCATCGAGCTGTTGCAGCACCTTCGGGGCGAAAAGAAGTTCGCCAACATAGATGAATTGAAGGCCCAGATCAACCAAGACATCGCCTTGGCTAGAACGATCCTCGGCAAGAACGACTAGAGACTAGGGAGCACTGAAGCTTATGGAATTGGAGCAGATCCTCAATCGCGCCGTGGTGGAGATTATCGTCCGCGAGGAGCTAATCGCCCGCTTGAAAGAGGGCCGGCCCTTACGGCTCAAACAGGGCTTCGACCCGACTCGCCCCGATATCCATCTCGGCCACGCCGTGGGGCTTCGCAAGTTACGCCAGTTCCAACAACTGGGGCACAAGGTCGTGCTGATCGTCGGCGACTGGACGGCGCAGATTGGCGACCCATCTGGTCAATCGGCGACCCGCACAATGCTTTCTGCTGAGGAGGTGCAGGCCAATGCGCGGACCTACATGGAGCAGTTCTTCAAGATCGTGGACAAGGAAAGGACGGAGGTGTATTGGCAGAGCGAGTGGTACGCCAAGTTCGGCTTGGCTGACGTGATCGCCCTTACCAGCCGCTTCACAGTCGCCCAGATGCTGGCGAGAGAGGACTTTGCCAAGCGATATGCCGCTGGGAACCCGATCACCATCACCGAGCTACTGTATCCACTCATGCAGGCCTACGACTCGGTAATGGTGCAGGCCGATGTCGAATTCGGCGGCACAGACCAGAAGTTCAACTGCCTCGTTGGCCGGGAACTGCAAGGCATGGTTGGCCAAAGGCCGCAGGATGTGCTACTCGTCCCGATCCTTGTCGGCACCGATGGGGTTAACCGGATGAGTAAGAGCCTTGGCAATTACATCGGCATTACCGAGCCGCCAGACCAGATGTACGGCAAAGTGATGTCGCTGCCCGATCACGTCATGATCGACTACTTCACACTGGTGACCGACGTCCCGGAAGAGGAAATCGCGGCGTTCCGCACGATGCTCAGCGATCCGTCCTTCAACCCCAAGAGCCTCAAACAGCGCTTGGCCAGGGACATTGTTAGCCAGTTCCACGGAGCGGAAGCTGCGAGACGGGCTGAAGAAGAATTCGTCCGCATTTTCGAGAAGCGCGAGCTGCCAAGTGAAATTCCTGTGGTATTGCTCTCCCGAGACTGGTTCGCCAAACCGGTCTTTCCAGCCGATCTGTTGGTGGAGTCGAAGCTTGCCGCCAGCCGCGCGGAGGCCAGAAGGCTGGTAGCCCAGGGCGGCGTAAAGTTCGAGGGCCTCCGGCTGCCCGACGAGCCATTTATCCTATTGCCCGGCGGCACCCTGCAAGTTGGGCGCAGACGCTTTGTCCGACTGCTCGAGAAGGAATCTTGAAGGAAATGGGAAGAATAGGTATTACTGAGACAGTACTGCGCGACGCACACCAATCCCTTCTGGCTACCAGAATGCGCACTAGAGACATGCTGCCAATTGCCGAGCAACTCGACGAGGTGGGATTCTTCTCTCTAGAGATGTGGGGTGGCGCTACGTTCGATTCGTGCATTCGGTTCTTGAATGAAGATCCGTGGGAGAGGCTCCGCTCGCTGAAACGCGCCATGCCACGGACCCCGCTCCAGATGCTGCTGCGCGGGCAGAACTTGGTTGGGTATAAGCACTACGCCGACGACGTCGTGGAGCGCTTTATCGCCAAGTCTCGCGAGCATGGCATCGACATCTTCCGCATCTTCGATGCCTTGAACGACATTCGCAACATGGAGTTCGCCATTCGGATCGTCAAGCGCGAGGGTGCCCATGCCCAGGGGACGATCAGCTACACGATCAGTCCTGTTCACACCATCGAGAAGTTCGTCGCCCTCGGCAAGGAACTGGTGGAGCTTGGCTGCGATTCCCTCTGTGTAAAGGATATGGCCGGCTTGATCTCTCCGACCGCGGCGAGTAACCTGATCCGAGCGCTGCGCGATGAGACGTCCATTCCCATCTCGCTCCACAGCCATTGCACTAGCGGTGTGGCGCCGATCAGCTACTATGCGGCCTGCGAGGCCGGCGTATCCGTCCTCGATACCGCGATGTCGCCTTTCGCGTGGGGCACTTCTCAGCCGCCGACGGAAAGCATCGTCTTCTCTCTACGAGGTACACTCTATGACACTGGGATCGACGTTGGCAAGTTGGAGGAAATCAAGCGGTATTTCGACAAGGTGCGTGAGAAATACCAGCCCCTGATCGATCCCATCGCCGAGCGAGCTGATACGGGCGTGTTGGTGCATCAGATCCCAGGCGGCATGCTTTCGAACCTCGTCTCTCAGCTCAAGGAGCAAAACGCTTTGGATAAGTACGATGAGGTCCTGCGCGAGTTGCCAAGAGTGAGAGCAGAGATGGGTTATCCCCCGCTGGTCACGCCTACTAGTCAGATCGTCGGCACTCAGGCTGTGTTCAATGTGATCATCGGGGAACGCTATAAGATAGTATCCCAGGAGACCAAGAACTACTTCAGGGGGCTATACGGGCGCCCTCCGGCCCCGGTAGACGAGAAGATCAAGCAACTGGTCATTGGAGACGAAGAGCCGATCACCTGCCGTCCCGCAGACCTTATTCCGCCGCAGCTAGCGTTGCTGGAGGAAGAAGGTCGGAACCTAGGGATCATCCATTCGGAAGAAGATCTGCTCACGTTTGCCCTCTACCCTGCGGTAGCGCCCAAGTTCCTGCGCGGTGAAGCCCGAGAGGAGGAAATCGTCGCTGTGCCCGGCCCCGTCCCAGACCCGATTGAACCTCCCGTCGCTCCCCCAGTGGCCAGCACGATGTCGTTCACCGTGGACGTCGACGGCGACATCTATCACGTGCGTGTGTCTCCTACTAGCGAAGTGGAGGTTACGCCGAGCGTGGAAGTGCAGGCGCCTGCCAAGGCATCCGATGGGGCCGTCGTGGCCCCGATGCAAGGCGTGATCCTCAAGGTCAAAGTGAAAAGGCACGACCACGTCGAAAAGGGCGACATCGTCGCGCTTCTGGAGGCGATGAAGATGCAGAACAATGTGCTGGCGCACAAGGCCGGCACGGTCGGAGATATCCTCGTGCACGAGGGACAGACCGTTCTCGCCGGACAACCCATTCTCCTCATTGAGGAGGACAGCTAGTGTTCAAGAAAATACTGGTAGCCAATCGCGGCGAGGTCGCCGTCCGTATTATGCGCGCCTGCAAGGAACTCGGCATTTCTTCCGTGGGCGTTTATTCCGAGGTAGACCGCAAAGCGTTTTTCTCCCTCTATGCCGATGAAGCCTACTGCATCGGTCCCGCGCCGAGCCGGGATAGCTATCTAAATATCGAGCGCATTCTCGACGTGGCCAAGCGCACGCGTGCCGAGGCTATTCATCCCGGATATGGGTTCCTGGCTGAGAATGCCGAGTTCGCCCGAGCCTGTGAGAGCGCTGGCATCCAGTTCATTGGGCCGCATAGCGACGCGATTGCGGCCATGGGCAGCAAACTAAACGCGCGCCGGCTAATGGAGCAGGCCGGCATACCTGTCGTACCTGGCACTGGGCCTCTTCGCGACGAGGAACAGGCCCACGCCGAGGCCGAACGAATCGGCTACCCAGTAATGGTGAAGGCCTCGGCCGGCGGCGGCGGTATTGGCATGAGCGTCGTGGAGGAGGAAAGTGACCTGCACCTCGCCCTCGCGATGACGCGGTCGTCTGCGGCCTCCGCCTTCGGCGATCCGACCGTCTACATGGAAAAGTACCTTAGGCATCCTAGGCATATCGAGTTCCAGGTAATGGCCGATGCCTACGGCAACATTGTGCATTTGGGCGAGCGTGAATGCTCGATCCAGAGGCGTCACCAGAAACTGCTAGAGGAGACTCCATCGCCGGTCATGACGCCCGAGCTCCGGGAAGAAATGGGTGCCGCCGCCATTCGGGCGGCGAGCGCCGTGGACTATGTAAACGCCGGCACCGTGGAGTTCATCTACGCCGGGGGCAAGTACTACTTCCTCGAGATGAATACGAGGCTGCAGGTCGAACACCCGATCACCGAGATCGTCACTGGTGTGGACGTGGTCAAGGAACAGATCCGGATTGCCGCCGGGGAGCGCCTATCGTTACGACAAGAGGAAATCCGCCAATCTGGTTGGGCTATGGAATGTCGGATCAACGCCGAAGACCCACTCGCGAACTTCGCGCCGACGCCAGGCCGCATCAAGGGATATCGCTCCCCCGGTGGGATCGGCATCCGCGTCGATAGTGGCGTCCACATGAACTACAAGATCACGCCCTTCTACGACTCCTTGATCTCCAAACTCATCATCTGGGGTCGGGACCGGGCCGAGACTATCGAGCGCGCTCGACGAGCCCTCTTCGAGTATGTGATCCTGGGAGTAGTGACCAACATTCCCTTTCTCAAGGCAGTGGTCGAGAACCCCGACTTTCAGTCCGGCGACTACTCAACTCACTTCATCGAGGAGCATCCTAACTTGCTCGCAGATGTGGCCCGCATCAAACGAGAACGATCACTCGGTGGGATCTTTTCCGGCCTACAGAGCAGCCGCGGTGTTGCGGTCGCCGCAGCGGCGGTACAGGCCTACCTAGCGGCGCAAGGCAAGGGATAGGGGGCAGCCGGTGACCAGAGTCACAAACCAACCCTAACCAGTTGACACGACCTGCAAAATGTGGTGCAATGCCCTTACCCTGAACAGGTGCAACAGGAGGAGGGTCGGTGAAGATCCGTGTTCTTGGCGCTCACCAATGTGAGTCGATCACGACCAAGTGCTTTTCGCTGCTCATCGATGAAGTCCTGGCTGTCGACGCTGGCAGTCTGACATCGAGCCTTTCGTTCGACGAGCAGCAGCGCATTCGCGCCATACTTCTCACCCACTATCATTATGACCATATCAAGGACATCCCAACCCTCGGTCTGAACACGCTGCGTTCAGGCAAGACCAGGGTCTTCTCTACAGAGGTCGTGAAGGAAGCGCTCTTCCAGCACATCCTGAACGGAGATATCTGGCCGGATCTCACGGAGTTGCCAAGCGCCCAGCAGCCGACGATGACGTTTCACAGCCTGGAGCCAGGCCAAGCGCTAGATGTAGACGGCTATGAAGTCTTGCCAGTCCCCGTGCGGCATGCGGTGCCGACGGTTGGCTATCAGATCGCCTGCAACGGACGCAGGCTCTTCTATACTGGCGACACAGGCGGCAGACTGGCGCCAGTCTGGAAATGCATCGAGCCCGATCTCCTGATCACCGAGGTCACCTTCGCTGACGTCCTAGTTGGCCTTGCTCATCAGGCCGAGCATCTAACGCCCTGCCTTCTGAAGGAGGAACTGAAGTCCTTCCGCCGCATCAAGGGCTATCTGCCCGCCGTGCTCGTCGTCCATGTCAATCCGGCCTTCGAGCAGGAGATCCGTACGCAGATCGAGAAGGTGGCAGCAGACCTCGGCACCAAGATCACTGTGGCCCACGAAGGCCTACAGTTGGACCTGGCATAGGATATGACCAGCCCAGAGCCCGCCGGCAAAAGCACCCCACAGTCGGATCTGCCTATTGGCACCAGTGGCCGTGACGCTTTGACGGTGGCCACCCAATTGGCTCGTCAGGCAGCAAGATTGGCACGAGGTCGTCTCGACGCTGAACATCAAGTTCACTACAAAGGTAAAGCCGATTTGGTTACCGAGGTCGACTTGGGTGCCCAGCAATTGATCGTCGAGGGCATCTCTCGAGAATTCCCCGGTCACGATATCCTCGCCGAGGAGAGCGCGGCAAGGAAGCGGTCCTCGCCGTACGTTTGGATCATCGACCCTATCGACGGGACCTTGAACTACGCCAGAGACATTGCCTTCTTCTGCATATCCGTGGCCTTGGCCAGGCACGATGACACCATTTGTGGCGTCATCGTGGATCCCATGCGAGACGAGGTGTTCTTCACTCAAAGAGGGTGTGGTTCCTACCTCAATGGCAAGCCTATTTCCGTCGGCAGCAACCACACGCTCGGCCACTCGACAGTTGGCATTGATCTGGGGTACGACGAGGAAGGGCGGCGGCGAGCCCTGCGCGATGCCGGTCAACTGCTCCCGTATATCCAGACCCTCAGATTACTCGGTTCGTCGGCGCTTGGCCTGGCCTACGTAGCCTGCGGACGGCTTGATGCCTATCTACACCACTGGCTCTTTCCTTGGGACCTCGCCACGGCGCGGCTTCTCGTCGCAGAGGCTGGCGGCCAAGTGACCGAGCGGGATGGCAGTTCGTGCTCGCTCTCTTCCCACACCGTCCTCGCTGCAAACGCCGAGCTTCACGGCCTGCTCCTCGCCGCGCTGAGATAGGCGACCAAGCGTCTATGGCTGGGGACTGCTGCCGCACGCTTCACGGGCGAATTTGGCCATGGGCGCATCCTGGGCACCCGCGGTGCCACACAAACATGCAGCCTGCGGCTCCATCATCCGCTATTTGTGGCTTCGTGAGCGGGGCCCGGAGCCAAAGTCGCCGAAGGGGTCGTCCCGCTCGCGTACGGCCTGCCGGAAACCCACCGCCATCGACCTTTTCACGAAATCCAGGCCTTCTTGGGAATGGCGCGCCACGCCGTCGAAAAGCATGCCCAGCGTTCTTGCCGACCGCACACCCATGTTCTCGGCCGTCTCATTGCAGTATAGCTTGATCATCTGCAACTGGTTGAGGGGTAGCTGGGCCATGCGTTGCGCCAAAGCCATCGCGCGTTGCTGGAGTTGATTCTCGGGTACTGCTTCGAGGATCAGACCAATGCGCGCTGCCTCCGGCGCTGGAATCTCGTCGCCAGTGAGGAGATACCGTTTCGCCTTCTCGAAGCCCAGGCGGTACACCCACATCGGCGTGGTGGGCACGCCCCAGGCGCGAGAGGTGGGATAGCCGAACACGGCCGTCTCGGCGGCGATGATCATATCGGCCCATAGGACCATGTCTGTGCCGCCACAAATACACCAGCCTTGTACGGCAGCGATGCTGGGCTTGGAAGCATACCAGAGCTTGCTGTAAGCATTCACGAAATACGATATGCCTTGCAGATCGGCGGCCGAGTCCCAGACCCTTTCCTGGTTTTGCCGATCGGCCTGCCCTCGCACCGCCCAATCCAAGCCGTAGCCAGCGCAAAAGGCTGGGCCTTCCGCGCGGAGAAGGATCACTCGCACGTCCGGGTCGGCCTCGGCCTCGTCGATCGCCGCAGCAAGCTCTTGGGCGAGCTGTCTAGTGATCGTGTTGTACGCTTCCGGGCGGCAGAGCACAATCGAACGCACGCCCGCCTCAGTCTCTGTGCGTGTAGCCTTCGGATCACTCATGCGCTGACCTCTTCTATATCAACTGGATAATCTCCTCGTCCGTCATAGCGAGACCTCCTCCCGCGCCCTACTTCTTGAGGATGTGTACGGTGGCTACGCCGCCGTATCCCGAGCACTGGGCGATGCCAACCTTTGCATCCTTAACCTGCCGCGGGCCGGCCTCTCCTCTTAGCTGGGTTACTACTTCGTGGATCATCCTGATGCCGGTCGCGCCAAAGGGATGCCCCATTGCTTGCAGGCCGCCATCCGTGTTGACCGGGATGCGTCCGGTGATCTCGGTCTGCCCTTCCAGTTCCAGCTTCCAAGCGGTTCCCCTTGGGGCGAGGCCCAATCCCTCAAGGCCATTGACTTCGCCATAGGTTGCTGCATCGTGGACCTGTACCAAATCCATGTCCTCCGGTCCGAGCCCGGCCATTTCATAGGCATCTTTCGCCGCGAGGAGGATCTGCCCGTGCTCATCTCCTTCACCACCGGAATAGAGCGCGGTCGAGAGCGCTGCGCCAGCAATGCTGATTATCCTGTTGGTGTCCTTCAGATACTTCGGGGCCACTTCCCTGGCGCAAAGGATCGCTGCCGCTCCTCCTTCGCTAGTAGGACAGCATTGGTAGAGGGTGAGTGGCGTGGCGATCATCCGGGAGTTGAGCACTTCCTCCAGCGTGAAGACCTTCTTGTAGTGGGAGTATGGATTGAGGGAAGCGTTCTTGTGCGCTTTTACCGAAACCTGAGCAAAGGCTTCGATGGGCGCGCCAGTCTCTTCCATATACCTGCGCATACCGAGGGCATAGGCGGCCATCATGAAATCGGCGCCGATCAGCCTTTCCAAACTGTCCGGAGGCGTGGCGCCTACCGGCCCCCGCGGCACCTTCTCGGATCCAAAGGCCAGGGCCACGTCGAACATGCCCGTCGCGATCCCCCAAAAGGCCAGCCAGAAGGCCGACGAGCCGGAAGTGCAGGCATTCTCGACGTTGATAATGGGAATTCCGGTATGGCCCAACTCGCCGAGGATAATCTCGCCGGGTGTGGCACCTTCGCGCGCGACGTGTCCGAAGTATGCTGCCTGAATATCCTTGAACTTCATTCCCGCATCGTTGAGCGCAGCGAGCACTGCCTCCGTCGCGAGATCGTATACGGTCTTGTCCGGGAACCTGCCGAAGGGGTGTAGCCCCACTCCGGCGACCACTACTTCCCGTTCAGGCTTCTTTACCATGGTCTTCCCTCCTCAACTGTGCCTGAGCTGTAACGCGGGGCGTGTCCCTCGCCTTGCTTCGGGCGGTTAGAGCCGACCGCCCCTGCATCTGGTTGCCTACGTTGTAGCGTCCCGACTCCGTGCCGGACGTTGCCGCGCCAGCAGCATCCTCCGTTCATGGCTGGGGATGCTCTCCGGGACATGCAATAGGTGCTCATCAACCAGCCTTGGGCTTCCACTTGTAGACCACTATCTCATTGCCTTCCTTGTCCTTGCCGCCCACCCTCAGGGTTAGCTCCAGGGGCATGCCGATCTTGACGTCCTCTTGGCGACAGTCCACAATCTCCGATGTGACACTCGGCCCCTCGGGTAGCTTCACGGAACCAATGATATACGGCACCGGCCCTTGCCAGCCTGGCGCGGGCAGATGAGGAATAGTGTACGTATAGAGGGTTCCTTCCGTGCTCAATTCTACGTCGCGTAGGTCGCCCGACGTGCACCTGACGCAGAAACGCGGTGCGCCGAAGAAGGTCGCCCCGCATTCTTGGCACTTTCTGCCCAGGAGAACCCCGTTGGTCCCATCTTCAGACATCCGCATACGCTTGCCCGACACTGGGATGCGTCGGGGCGATTTCTGCTCCTCGTCGCTCATCCCCTGTTCTTCCTTCCCTTCTTGGCCAATCAGATTTTTCTGGCCACCTCGTTGGCCGTGGTGATCGCCTCCAAGATACCCTTCACCTGATCGCAGTCTCCGATCTTATAGACCTCCGCCACCTTGCCCTGCAGTTCCTCGAAAAGGGCGTCGTTGGCCTTTCTCTCACCAAACCTTCTGGACAGAATCAGGGTATCGTAGGGCAGAATCCGCTTCGTCCCTTCGTTGTCCACCGTATGGATTCCTTCGGCGGTGATCTTCTCCACCTGGATATGGTACATGACCTTGAGGTTGTTCAGCCGTTGCGCCTCGGGCGTGCCTCTGACCAGATTGAGGTCGGTGACCTTCCTTAGAATCCAGAACCGCCTTGCCGATGATATATCGCTCGCCAGCGCGCCCTCGCCGCCTCTGCCGATCAGGACGACGTCCTTGCCCTGCTCCGCGAGCCAGATCGCCAGTTCAACGCCAAAGAACCCCCAGACGACTACCCTCTGACCGATCGCCATCCATGCTCGCGACGCCTGGCTGTGAGTCATCACGCCCGGTTTGCCTTGGGCTGCTTCGGGAATGTGGTCCGCGGAGCCGGCAGCCAGGATCACCACGTCAGGGCGCATCGCTTCCACGTCTGCGAGCGTGGCCTCCTTGCAGGCTCGCACGTCCACGCCCAGCTTCCTCATCTGACTACCAAGGTAGTCCACGATGTTTCCGAATTCCGACGTCAGCGGATTGAGCGCCAGGACACCCACCATGCCGCCAAGCTTGGCGTCCTTCTCCATCAAGGTGACCCTGTGGCCCCGCAAGGTCGCCACGCGGGCAGCCTCCATGCCCGCGACCCCGCCGCCGATGATCAAGACCCTCTTTGGCTTCTCTGCCGGCTCTAGGGGAATGGGGTTGTCCTGGATATCGTAGTTGATCGTGCATGGCCTGCCACATCCCGCCGCACAGCCGATACATTTCCTGATCTCGTCGGTCCGGCCCTCAAAGTACTTCCGCGGCGTCTCTGGGTCCGCGGTAGTCTGGCGGCCCATGTAGATGATATCGGCCTTTCCTTCCTGGAGGAACCGCTCGGCCATTTCCAGGTCGAAGATCGCGCCTACACCAATCACCGGGCGCTTGGTGACGCCCTTTACTGCGGCAGCGTGATGAATGAAGCAACCTTCATGATAGTAGGTGGGGATGGTGATCCCCTCTGGGGCGTGCAGGATGGAGCCCTGCGAAACGTCAAAGCAGTCCACTCCGGCCGCTTCCAGCGCCGGGACGATGTACTCGACCGTATCTGCTAGAGTGATGCCTCTCTCCCCCAACAATTCGTCTGCGCTGATGCGGACAAAGATCGGATAGTCCTCGCCGACCGCGGCCCTCATCTTCTTGATCGTCTCGGTGGGGAAGCGCAATCTCCCTTCCCAACTGCCTCCGTACTGATCGGTCCGCCGATTATAAAACGGGGAGATCGCGGCGCAGCCGAGAGTGGCACCGCCGTGGGCGCAGTGTAGCTCGACGCAGTCGATCCCCGCTGCCTTTGCCCTGGCCGCGCAAGCGGCGATATCGTCTTCGATCCGCTGCAACTCTTCGACCGTCAGCTCCTTTACCGGAATACGTATCCCGGCAGCTTCCATCCTGGAATCCTTGGCATGGGTCGGATCAGGATAGGGGCCGGGCGACATGCCTGTACCGCCCATGGGGCCGACGACCGCTATCTGCACGCCAATCTTGGCACCGTATGAATGAATCACCTCTGCCAGCTTCGTAAAGCCGGGGATAAACCGGTCCTCGTAGAGCGCAAGCCCTGGCAGCCTTCCCCCCATTAGGAACTTCACGGTGTCCTGGGCGAAAGTGGTGGGCGAGATGGCACCGGTCATGATTAACCCGCTTCCGCCCTTTGCTCTCGCCTCGAACCACCGGATCGTCAGATCGGTGACCTCACCCCCGTCCCCGACGGGATTGTTAAGGAAGGGAGCCATCCCGATCCTGTTCTTAAGCTCCATGCTCTTGATCCGGATTGGTTGCGCAAGCATCTTGTCCACGGTTGTCCTCTCCATTCCTTTCCCTAGTCGCGGAGAAGAAGCCACGGGCACCGTCCGTTCCCTCCGGCCTCCCCGGTGTCGGCGTACGCGTGAACCGGACGCCGTCGACGCCCGGCCCTCAACTCGGCGCTCTCCCCCCAAGGAGAGGGCGTTCGCCCTCACCCAGGCTCTCTGCCAGGGCGCAGCCGATTCCCTCTCCCAAAGGGAGAGGGTTAGGGCGAGGGAGGGTCGCCCGGAGGACGAGGGGTTCCACCTCTCCGACCCCGCTTCTGATCCCTGGCTCCCGCTTCGCCCTACTGTGCTAGCCTCTGCGCCCCGCCAAGCGCTAGAGTCTCGTTGACGCCATCCTCGATCATCGAGGCTCTGGCATCGCGGAAGATCTTTTCGATGTGGTAGTCCTTGCTCAGGCCGTTCCCGCCGAAGATCTGGATCGCTTCGCTCGCGACATTGAAGGCCGTCTCTGTCGAAAAGATCTTAGCGGCAATCGAGTATTGCAGCAACGGCTGAGCAGCCGTGCGGTTGAATAGGTTCACCCGGCGAGCAAGGGCGCGAGCGGCTTCTACCTGGGTGAACATTTTGAAGAGCTTTAGCTGGATATTCTGGTGCTCGATGATCGGCTTGCCACCCTGCACCCTTTCCTTGGCATAGGCCAAAGCCTCGTCGAAAGCGGCACGTGCCAGGCCGGCGAAGGTCACGCTCATGCCTGCATTGGCGGCGGTTAACGTTCCGCCGATCAGGAAGGGAAAGATGTCCTTGTTCGCCTGCACCATGAAAGCCTCGGGCAGGCGCACGTTGTCAAAGAAGATCTCACCCTGATTGAGTGCGCGCTGGCCGATCTTGTTCAAGGGCTTGCCCTTCGACACGCCCGGCAGGTCCAGAGGAACGACAGCAATGCCACCGCCGGCCATGCCTGACGAGGGGTCCAGACTCAAGTAGAGAGCCGCGTGGGTGGCGATGGTGCCATTACTCACCCAGGCTGCTTTCTGACCATTGATGATGTAGTATTTACCGTCCTTGACTGCCCGTACCTGGGGGGCGCACTTTGGGTTCCGGGACTCTGGCCCATCGAAAAGGATCCAGTCGGACCCATGGTCCGGCTCGGTAATCGCCCAGCAGCCGATCAGCTTGGCATCTTCGTCGGCCAGCCACTGGCGAGTCAAGTTCTGCACCTCGGGGTCTGGCGACATCATCGCGGCACGGAATGGGAACCCATCGCAGCCGAAACTGATCGCCAGGTCAGAGGCCCAGTAGCCCATCTCCTCCGAGAACAGGAGCCCGCCTAGCACATCATCAGATACGCCCAGCCCGCCGATCTCCTCCGGATACCCTCGGCGGTGGAAGCCCAGCTTTCGGTATTGGCGATAGACGTCCCACAGAATCGAATCCTTGGCAATTACTTGCTCGGGATCGGGCAGCTTGTCCAGCGCGATGGCTGCCGGCCGCATTACCTCCGAGCCGAACTTCCGGCCTAGGTCGCGGATAGCCTGTTGTTCTTCCGTTAGCTCGGTCAATTCTGCTGTACCCACGTTCATCCTCCTTACTCTCTACTTGCCTTGATCGTCTTCGACCTGTAGGCACACCACCTATCGGTGGGGCCTGCTGCGGGTTGAGTCTTCCCGCTTAGACCAGTGAAGCCGCCGCTGCGAGAGACAAGGCGCTGTTCTCGCCGTCTTCGATCATCGCCGTCTTGGCGTCGCGGAAGATCTTTTCGATGTGATAATCTTTCGATAGCCCGTAGCCGCCGAAGATTTGGATCGCCTCGCTGGCGACCATGAAAGCCGTCTCTGTGGACAGGACCTTCGAGGCTACGGCGTGCGCTGCCGAACCCGGCATGGTTACGGCGTTGTAGGCCGACACCCGCCGTGAAAAGGAGCGTGCCGCTTCGACCATGGTGAACATCTTGAACAGCTTTAGCTGGATATTCTGGTGCTCGATGATCGGCTTGCCACCCTGCACCCTTTCCTTGGCATAGGCCAAAGCCTCGTCGAAAGCGGCACGTGCCAGGCCGGCGAAGGTGACGCCCATACCGGTGTTGGCACCGGTGAGCACACCTGGCATCATCATCGTATGCACTTGCGGATTGGGGACGACCATATACTCCTCGGGGAGTTCGACGTTGTCGAAGAAGATCTCCCCTTGGTTCAGCGCGCGCTGGCCCAACTTGTTCAGCGGTTTTCCCTTGCTGATCCCGGGCAGATCCAAGGGTACGACGGCCAGTCCCCCGCCGCCCATGCCCTGAGAACGGTCGAGGCAAACGTGAAGCCCAGCGTGAGTGGCAATGGTTCCGTTCGAGACCCATGCAGACTTCTGGCCATTGAGGATGTAGCGATCGCCTTTTTTGACGGCACTGACCTGAGGTGCACACTCTGGCTGCCGAGAGCCACCGGCGACGGCTAGAACCCAGTCTGACCCGTGGTCGGGCTCGGTAATCGCCCAGCAGCCAATTAGCTTGGCCTCGGTGTCTTCCAAGTACTGTCGGGCCAAATCCCGAACTTTCGGATGTGGTGACAGCGATGCCACGCGGAATGGGTTGCCCGCGGCGCCGAGGGAGATGGCCAGATCCGACGCCCAGTAGCCCATCTCCTCACCGATCAAACAACCGGTCAGCGCATCCATGTTACCCAACCCGCCGAGCTCCTCTGGATACCCCCGGCGGTGGAGCCCCAGTTGGCGGTAGGTGCGGAAGACATCCCACAAGACGGAATCTTCGGCGATCACCTTCTGGGGGTCGGCGAGCTTGTCTAGCTTGATCGCCGCGGGCCGTGCCACCTCGGCGCCAAACTTCCGCACGAGGTCGCGCATGGCCTTCTGTTCGTCGGTCAGGTTCAGGTCTAGTTCGACAACAGCCACAATACCCTCCATTTCTTATGCGCTTGGTTGTTTCGCCCATCCGGCCGGGTTCTTCTTGCCGCCGGCAGAAATACAAATCCCTACCAAGCATCTCTGCCGTTATCGAACGCGGCGGTGAATACTTTCGCGGTGTCTTCGGTCTCCTCTACGTTTGGCAAACGGACGCCGCCGACGCTGGCTAGACCTTTCGGAACGTAGAGCACGAAGTCGAGTGCCGGCGCGCCTTCTGCCACGGCGGCCAGGTACTTGTCCAAGGAATCTACCCCGGACCTTGGGCCGGTGCCTCCGGAATACGCTCCGCCGTTCAGGACCTTGTCCGCATACTGGAAGGCCTGCCCGTACAAGGATTGCAGGCTGAGCCGCTGCGGGAACTCCGCACCGAAGGCGGTGCGGCCCGTGGCGACGAGGAGCGCGTATTGAAGACTGGGCCATTTCCCTTGCCCCCAGGTGATGGTCGGGAAGAGGCCATCCTTGGATTCGACCTTCGCCTGAGACATGCCAAAGGCGACCTGACAACCGGTAGGAATCAGCGGTGCCACGTCCTGGCCTCCCGTGCTCCGGATCAGGCTGGAGGCTCTGATCTCCTCAAAAGCGGTGAAGAATCCCTGCCGTAATGGGTTGGCATTCTTGGAGCTCTGGCCGCTGCCATTACCGGCGGCGCTTTGAACGGCAGGGGCGGGTCGGTTCTTTCCTGTTTCCTCGTAGTCCAACACGCCATCGCCATTTTCGTCGAAAGCCGCGAGGAGCTCCGCCAGATAGTGGGCCCCGGTGAGACGATCATTGGCACGCAGGTAGCCGAAGACCGTGGTCTGCATGTCCCAAAGCAGCTTGAAGAGGCCGTAGTAGTGAGTGGCGGTGATCAGTTCCTCGAACTTCTTGCCCTGTACCCGTCCGAGGTGGCCCTGCACCGAGGCAATGGGAGCGCCGGCGACCGCGTCCCACCCCGTGACGTAGTAGCTCCTTTGCCCGAAGCCCAGCTTCTCAGCACTTGCCAGTAGGTTGCAGCGGGCGATGGGCGCGTCGAAGCCTTGGCCGTTCACGATATTGTGCCCGTCCACCCGGGGCGCAGGCACCCGTTGGACGAAGTCTATGGGCACCGTCCCCTCCTCCCGCAGCTTTCTGGCCTCGGCCATGGGCACGGTCTTGAACAGATACCGCGCGCAGAGAAGGTCCAAGGCCACCGGATCGAGGGCCGCGAAGGAATACCCTTCCACCGTCGTCTTAGCAAAGGGCATGGTATCGTGGCTGACGTTGGTCGTCTCCACGGCATCGACCACATGAATCGTAGACACGCTCTGCTGGCGCACCGCCGCTAGCAGGTCCAGCATCGCGCCGTTGATGCCAGAGGTCCTGACCATGACGTTGTTGCCGTTCTCATCTTTCAGTGGTAGGCCGGTCTGGTCGTCGAACTGGACGTGCCACCGCCGGTGTGGGATCTTTGTCTTGAACTCGGGGCTGGGGCCGATGGGCAGGGCGTATTTCCATTTGGTACTCTTAGGATCGCGATCGATGGTGGCCCCCATGGGGAAGAGGCCGATCCCGAGGTTCTTGATCGCGTTGGTCAGGAGGGTGCTGCTGTGGATCTTCAGTTTGGGCACGTTGACTAGGACACAGCCTGGGTAGTTGCGCCGGTCCTCGGCGTCGTTTGGGTCACCCCCCACCACGGCCTTATGCAGGGTGATCTCCTTATAGTACGAACCATTCGGGACCGGGACATCCCTTCCTCGTGGTTCCTCGTCGTCCACGTGGTTCAAGTCGTAGACCATCAGCCGATTGCCCGCTCGGCCGGGAGGGATGTACTCCCCGGCGACGCTCTCGGCATAGCCGCTCAGCGGATCGTCGACGTGCCCGGGCTGGTGCGCCTCGGCGAGGTATTTCCGGGCGAAGTAGAAGCCCCACCCGCCGTAGAACTCTCCCGATTTCCCTTCGATTAGGCCCTCAGGAGTGATCGTCTCCCCTTTGCCGAAGATTCTGGTGTAGCCTTCGGCGACAATGGTCACGCCCGTTCCGGCTTCTCCCAGCGCCATCTCGTGATACGAGATGTCCAGCTTGTCGTGGAACCAGCGCATCAGGGCGGCAACGAACGCCCAGTGGGTACAGGCAATGTACCCTCGCCCTTTCCCGTGGTGCGATGGCTGGATCATCGCCGGACTCACGATGTTGGGCTTGAAGAGGAGCTTCTTTCCTTCCTTGACCTGGGCTTTCACGCTTTGGTCAAAACCACTTTCCCGCTGCAGGGCACCGAGGGAGTAGTCCAGGTTCTCGTAGACGTAGTCGATCGCCATCCTTATCTGCTCCCAGGCCTCCAAGTTTCCCTCATTGATGAAACTCTGGAGCAGTTCGGCCACGCGCACGTAAGCTTGCTGAGGATCCATGCGCACGACCCCGATGGGAGAACCTCCCGCATCGACGGGCACCTCGCCAATGGTCGACTCCACCATCACGCCCTTGTTGTCCTTAGTCACTTCTCACCTCTCCATGGTCTGTTCGAAAAGAACTCAACACTCCTTTCCTCTCTCCGTTTCCGTGTTGAGACCCGTTCCCCTAATTCACCTAGGCCGGATTGCCCAGTCTGGCCGCCCCGGCCAGGGCCAGGGTTTCGTTGACCCCATCCTCGATCATCGCCGCGCGAGCATCGCGGAAGATCTTCTCAATATAATAGTCCTTGCTCAGCCCGTAGCCGCCGAAGATCTGGATCGCCTCGCTAGCCACCTGGAAAGCGGTCTCGGTGGACAAGACCTTCGAGGCGGTAGAATACTGGAGCAGGGGCGCTCCCGTCGCGCCGTTGTAGGCCTGCACCCGGCGGGCGAAAGACCGCGCCGCCTCGACCATCGTGAACATCTTGAACAGCTTGAGCTGGATGTTCTGATGCTCGAAGATCGGCTTCCCGCCTTGCACTCTCTCTTGTGCATACTTCAGCGCCTCGTCGAATGCCGCTCTTGCCACCCCGGCGAAGGTCACCCCCATGCCCGCGTTCGCCGACCCTAGCACCCGGTCGATCGTCATTCCATATAGGTCGGGGCCGCTGATGATCATCATACTCTCGGGAATACGTACGTTGTCGAAGAAGATCTCTCCTTGGTTGAGCGCGCGCTGGCCCAGCTTGTTCAAGGGCTTGCCTCTGGAGATACCAGGTAGATCCAGCGGGACGACCGCCACAGCGCCGCCGGCCTGTCCAGTCGACGAGTCCACGCTTAGGAAGAGGGCTGCATGAGTGGCAATCGTGCCGTTGCTCACCCAAGCCGACTTCTGGCCATTGATCACATAGTACTTCCCATCCTTGACCGCTCTGACCGAACCGCCGCATTGCGGGTCCGTCACGTTCGCCCCGTCGTACAGCAGCCAGTCCGAGCCGTGATCTGGCTCTGTAATCGCCCAGCAGCCGACCGTCTTTGTCCCTTCGGTATCTTCCAGATACTGCCGAACCCAGCCCTGAATCTCTGGGTCGGGAGAGAGCTGGGCGAAAAAGAAGGGAAAGGTCAGACACTGCAAACTGATGGCGAGGTCGGCGGCCGCATAGCCCATCTCTTCGAAAACCAAGCAGGTGGTCATTGCATCAGAGGGAATACCGCCCATCTCTTCCGGATAGCCCAGGCGGTGCAAGCCCAGTTTCCGGAAGGTGCGGTGAACCTCCCAAAGGACGGAATCCTTGGCAATCACGTCCTCCGGATCGGCAAGCTTGTCTAGCTGAATTGCCGCCGGCCTCATCACTTCGGCGCCAAACTTCCGCACGAGGTCGCGCATGGCCTTCTGTTCGTCGGTGAGATTCAGGTCTAGCTCGACTAAGCCCATTGTTCCTCCTCGTTTCTCTTATAGCCGTTTTTCCTCCGGTCAAAGCCGGTCGTTACGCCAGAGATTGGATCCGACCTAACCACCGCCCCTTACCTATTAGGGGAAGATACGTCATTCCGCAGCACAATGATCAGCGCACCTTAGGTGCCAAGAAGTTTCCGGCTACAAAGCCGCAGAAGCTTGCGCCGCTTGGGCGGAGGCTTGCGCAACACGAAGCCGTTCAAAGTGATGGCCACCCTGACCTGGCCCTGCACTACCCGACCTCCCATCGCCCGCCGACCGATCGCCCAACCGGTCCCCAGTGGTAAATGGAGCGTAACACAAGCGCAAGAGAACGTCAACAGAGGCCCAGACCGAGATGGTTTCGGCAACCAACTCGGTCTGGGCAACCACGATGGCGACACGGTGCAAGAGCGTGAACGCCTGGGTCAGGCAGGCAACGATCGACGATCGTTCGTCCTTGTGATTTTCTAGGGCGTGCGGTGAATCGCCTGCTCCCGCCATTGTGGCGCGTCGTTGACGACGACGGTGCAGGCCAGGCGGTCGCTGATGCGGCGGGCGATGCGCGGGCTTAGGTCGGCCACGTCCTGATTGGTGGCGATGATGGTGGGTAGGCATTCGCGGTACCGGTAGTCGATTAGCTCTTCGAGCGTGCTCCTCGTCCAGGGAGTAGACTGCTCGACCCCAAGGTCATCTAGCGCGAGGATGCTCATCCTCTGCCAGCTCGCCAGAACCTCGTCGTAGCGCGCCTGCTCTCGTTCGGGGCGCATCGCCGCCTGAAGCTCTTTGAGCATCGCTGGCACATAGGCGTAGACGGCATGCACGCCGCGGCCGACGAAGGAACGGACGATCGCTGCGAGCAAGTGGGTCTTGCCGTTGCCGTAGATGCCAACGAATACCAGCCATGGCGTCTCCAGCCTGCCGGTGATGAACTTGACCGCGGCCGCTTTGGCCTTGGCATTGCCCGGATGCCTCGTATCGAAATCCTCCAGACTCTTCTCCTCGAACCGCTCTGGCAGTCGCGCCTCTGTCCAGAGCCAGGCGGCGTAGCGTTTCTGATGGCGGGCCAGTGTGCAAATGCACGGAAAGGCCTTCCCAAACCACGGGTGCCCGATATCCGCCTCCAGCCGGTACCAGCCGAGCCCTTTGCAGATGCAGTGCTCTGGCGGCTCCGGCGCCGCAGGCATTTCCTCAGGTGGATTCGAGCTCCAAGCTCCGGCGATAGTACTCGCGCGGGTCTGCCCCGCGGCTCGGTCCAGGATATCCTTGATTGTTTGCATGCACCTTCCCTCCATTGCCGCTTCCCCGCTCGGGGATGCCGTTCACGTACCAATCTAGCAGCCAATCGAGATTCTGCGGGCTATAGTGCCTTGCTCGCCAGTGGGACCAGCACGTCTTCATCCGGCCGACGTCCGGCTCCGGGCCCACCGTTTCGATGATCACGTCGAAGGTGTCCTTGTGAGGCATGCGGCCGGTTACCGCGTGCACGGCGCGCACGGCCGGAGACCGACTCCGAGGGTCGACCTCGGCGGCCGCCCGGCGTGCCTTCTTCCCTGGCCCTTTCGCCGGCAGGAGAGAGACCACCTCCGGCACGCCCGGCGGGAAGAGAGGGGCAGCCTCCCCTACACTTGGTGAGGCCCCGGGGACAGAGACGTCCTCTTCCACACTTTGCTGGGCAGCGAGAACACAGCTGCCCTTGTCTACATCGTCCGGGCCCGGGAGGACGGGCCGGTCCTCATCAGCATTGCCTGAGGGCTCGAGAACAGCGATGCCCGCCCCTACGCTGGCTCCTCCGAACAAGGGTTGCTGGTCGGTATCTGTCAGCGCAGGCGCCAGAGCCGTCCTTCGTCCGAAGGACGGCGATCGGTCACGGACAGACCTGTCCGTGAGGGCCTCTATCTCTGTATCTGTCTCTGTATCTGTATCTGGATCTGTATCTGTATCTGGCCCGTTTCGGAAACGTTTCTGTAACGTTTCACGTGTCTGTACCTTGCCCGTTTCTGAAACGTTACGGCCCCGTGTCTGAAACGTTTCCCCTCTCCCTTGGCGGTGTTGCCGCACACGTGCAGTGCTGCTGTCGCTGGCATATTGGCGCTCCGGCCAATGCGTGACGGTAAGGGTGCCATCCTCGCCATTCAGCATATCGAGGGCAAGGAAAGCGTTCACCAAGACTGCCATCTTGCCTTGTTCGATCCCTACTTCCTCGGCCACTTCGTCCGTCGCGACCGGCACGCCCGGGGCCAGGTATAGACTCCCCCGGCATGGGGACTCACTGGCCAGGCATAACAGGCCGGTCCACACCCCCAAGACCGTCGCTCGGTCGATGCCGGTCAGCCGGGAGATATGGGCGATTTTGCGATCCCGCAGGGCCTCGGAGTAGAAACGAAACCAATTCATCCATGGGCCTCCATAGCATTCCCGAATCAGGACACAGGCGCCATCTTCACCTCCTTCAGTCAGATATTCCCTGCCAAACGGTAGCTTGGTACCCTGCTGCATAATAGCACACCTGTTCTATCTCGTCAAGAGGTGATCGACCCAGATCTGTGATCGCGATCACTAAAAAGAACACGCGTTCTTATCCATGCTGCAGGAGCCCACGTCTCTGTGGCGTCAGCCAGACCCCCTTGACGAACTTCCTTTCTGCCGTCATAATAGCGCCTGAATGCGCGATCGGCGGGCTGCGATCAGGAGGCGAAAGCAAGTGATCATTACCATAACCCTGAATCCGACGATGGACAAGACCGTGGAGCTGGAGCGCCTGTTGGTTGGCGACGCCAACCGGGTGGTCTCCAGCCGGACGGATCCGGGCGGGAAAGGGATCAACGTATCCCGAGTGATCCGAGAGCTAGGCGAGGAGAGCCTGGCGATGGGCTTCGTCTCCGGGAGCATCGGCCGCTTTGTGGAAGCCAGCCTGAACGAGATTGGCATCCGCGACGACTTTATTCACACGGCGGGGCAGACCCGGACCAATATCACGATCGTCGACCTGGCGGCGGCGATCCACACAGCGATCGACGAGAAAGGCCCGGACACGGAGTTGCGCCATGTCGGTGAGCTCAAGACCCGGCTTCGCAGGCAGATCAAGCCGAAGGACTGGGTGGTCATCGCCGGCAGTGCGCCTCCACCGCTCCCCGACACGACATATGCGGAGTTGATCCTCCTAATCCATGAGCAAGGCGCGCTACCAATACTGGACGCCGACGGCGGCCTTCTGGCAGAAGGCATCAAGGCCCGCCCGTATCTGATCAAGCCCAACCGCCAGGAGCTGGAGAGGCTGGTCGATAGGGATCTGCCGGCCAGCGAGGACGTCGTCGACGCAGCACATCAGCTGCACCAGGACGGGATTGCGGTTGTCGTCGTCTCCATGGGCAAGGACGGGAGCATCGCGGTGAGCGCCGAAGGAACCTGGAAAGCAGAACCACCTGAGGTGGAGGTAGTCAGTGCGGTCGGCTCTGGCGATTCCTTGGTCGCCGGCATCGTCCTCGCGCTCAGCAAGGGCCAGGGGCTAGCCGAAGGGCTCCGTCTGGGGACCGCGGCCGGGGCGGCCACCGCCTTGACGCCTGGCACCATGCTCTGCCGTCGCGAAGACGTGCATCGCCTGCTCCCACTGGTGAAATTGGAGCGACTGGACTGAAGAGCCAAGAAAAGGAGCACCGATCTGGAAGAAAAGCCTTCCCTGATCATCTTCGTCGGCGGTATGGGAGGAAGTTGGGTTGAAGATCTAGTCGCCGAAGCACAGCGGGCGATCACCCTCGACACGATCGACCGGGCGCGGCAGACCGGCAGCTTCAGCAAGATCATCCTCGCCACCGACTCGCTCCCACTGGCCGAACGGGTTGGCGGCGGGGTCGAGATCGAGATCGACCCCGCTCCCTTTCATTTCGGCGAGCGCCTGCGAGAGATCGTCCAGAAGTATGCCATCAAGCGGCCGGTCTACATCGGCGGTGGCAGCGCAGCGCTGCTGCCGGCGTCTGACCTCGCCCTTCTCGCCGCGCAGATCGCCGAAGCAGAAGACGCCGTGATCACCAACAACCTGTTCTCTGCCGATCTCGTAGCCTTCACGCCCGGCGAAGCGATCTCCCGCATCGATCTACCGGCTTTGGACAATCCTCTCGCCCAACTCTTGCGGCGGCAAGCCGGACTGCAGCACATTCCGATGCCGCGCACGGCCGCCACGCAGTTCGATGTCGACACCCCAGCCGACCTCCTGGTGCTGAAAGTCCACCCCTCGGCCGGAGAACACACCAAGGCCTACCTAGATTCCTTGGACCTTGACGTCTCCCGGCTACAGGCGGCGATGCGCTACTTTGTAGATACCGAAGCCGAAGTGCTGGTAGCCGGGCGCGTGGGCTCATACGTGTGGGCCCATCTCGAAAGTGAGACTGCCTGTCGGGTGCGGCTGCTATCCGAGGAGCGAGGCATGCGCGCCGACGGACGCGAAGAGCGAGGAGAAGTACGCTCCATCTTGGCATTCTACCTGCAGGAGGTAGGGTTAGAGCGCTTCTTCGGTACGATTGCACAGTTGGGCCAGGCGGCGTTCATCGACAGCCGGGTGATCTTCAATCATCTCGGTCTCAAGCTAAGCGCCGCCGATCGCTTTCTATCAGATCTTGGGCAAAGCGAATCGATTGCCGATCCCTTCGCCAAAGCGTTCACCACAGCGGCGCGAGAGGCGCCCATTCCGATTGTCTTGGGCGGCCACTCGCTAGTCGCCGGCGGGCTCTGGGCGATTGTCGACGCGGCGTGGCGAGAAAACGACGAGCGGCTGACCGGGTAGCTGGGAGACATAAGAAGCCCCGTCACTCCGGCAGTCGCCGTCATGCCGGCCCATGTCGGCACGACCACTGATAGACAATAGCCACATCGCCCGCTTGCCGCTGACGGAGAAACCAGATATACTACGACCAATTCATCCGGGGAGGGAACATGGAAATCCTGCCACGTACTGATCCTGAGGTTGCGGCAGCTATCGTCAACGAGGAAGACCGGCAATGCAGCAAGATCGAACTGATCGCATCTGAAAACTACGTTAGCCCAGCCGTCCTGGAAGCACAAGGCTCGGTGCTGACCAACAAGTACGCTGAGGGGTATCCCCACAAACGCTACTACGGCGGCTGTGAGTTTGTCGACACCGCCGAAGAGATCGCCATCAGACGCGCCAAACAACTCTTCCATGCCGAGCACGCCAACGTGCAGCCCCACAGCGGCTCCCAGGCAAACATGGCCGCCTACTTCGCTGTGCTACAACCGGGCGATACGGTAATGGGCATGAGTCTGGCCCACGGTGGGCACATGACGCACGGCAGCGGAGTAAACTTCTCTGGCAAGTTCTTCAACTTCGTTCCATACGGCGTTAGTCGTGAAACGGAGCGGCTAGACTACGACAATATCGCCGCGTTGGCCAAAGAGCACAAACCAAAGCTGATCGTCACCGGCGCCACAGCCTACCCGCGCCTGATCGACTACGCCCGCTTCCGGGAGATTGCAGACTCGGTGAACGCCCTGCTGATGGTGGATATGGCCCACGTTGCCGGCTTGATCGCCGCTGGATTACACCCCTCCCCGGTGCCACACGCGCAGATCGTCACTTCGACCACCCATAAGACCCTCCGCGGGCCACGTGGCGGGTTCATCCTCTGCACAGCCGAACTGGGACCCCAGATCGACAAGACCGTCTTCCCGGGCTTCCAGGGCGGGCCGCTGATGCATGTGATCGCCGCCAAGGCCGTGGCGTTTGGCGAGGCCATGCAGCCCGAGTTCGTCGACTACCAACAGAGCGTTCTAGACAACGCCCGCACGCTCGCCGAAGAATTGCAACGACTCGGCTTGCGCATTGTCTCCGGCGGCACCGACAACCACCTTATGCTCGTCGACCTCTCCTCCCGGGGTATCAGCGGCAAGGCCGCCGAAGAGGCGCTAGACGCAGTGGGGATCACCGTGAACAAGAACGCGATCCCCTTCGACTCGCGTCCCCCGAACATCACCAGTGGCATTCGGCTCGGCAGCCCAGCAGTGACGACCAGAGGATTTGGCGCAGCCGAAATGCGGCGGGTCGCCGCTCTGATCGCCCGCGTCCTGAGCAACATCGGCGACGCAGAAGTCTACCGGCGAACACGCGCCGATGTACAGGAGATCTGTGCCCGCTTCCCAGTGCCCGGCCTCAACTGCCTGGTCCGGGCCTAGCTTGTCCGCGCAATAGGATCATGGTATAATGCGAGCGGAGTAAGGCCAGGAGCTGGCCTCAGAGCCTCGTGATCGGTTGAGAGCACCTGGCAACGCCGTCGCAGTGCGGGGGCTCGCCCCCGCCCGGACCCAGAGGGGCGGGCATCACCCTTCGGCCGGAACGAAGCCCGGCCCGGTACCAAGGCGGTGTGGCTGGGCGGCCAGAAAGCCCGTGGGGCGCTCAACATTGCGCCCCTTCTTTGATCACCTCTGAGCCTCGGCTCCGCCCGATGTCCTTTCTGCTCTGGGGCGCCTAGCGCGCACACCGCCGGGAAGATCGCGCCCAGGGCAATCCCGAAGAAAGGAGGTGTGCCATTGCGCAGCTATGAGCTAGTCTACATTATCAGTCCCGAGGTGGCGGACGAAGACGTGGAAGCAGTCGTGGACCGCGTAAACAAGTTTATCACTGGCCGCGGCGGCGAAGTCACCAAAGTCCAGCCATGGGGACGGAAGAAGCTGGCTTACCCCATCAACCGTTTCCGAGAAGGAAACTACGTCCTCACCGAGTTCAAAAGCGAGCCCAACGCAGCCAACGATCTCGAAGCCAGCCTGCGCCTCTCGGAAGAAGTCTTGCGCCATTTAGTGATTAGGAAAGATTAGGATTGACGTGTACGAAAGGAGTGGAAAATGGCGGGACTATGTAAGGCAATGATCATCGGCAACCTGGGAAGAGACCCTGAGATGCGCTACACCCCAGCGGGGAAAGCGGTCACCACCTTCTCTGTGGCCGTCAACCGAAACTACAGCGCCACAGATGGCACACGCAAAGAGGAGACCGAGTGGTTCAGGGTCACTACTTGGGGAAGACTCGCCGAGATATGCAATCAGTATCTTACCAAGGGACAGCGAGTCTACGTAGAAGGCCGCCTGCACATGCGTACCTGGGAAGGGCAGGACGGCGTGAAGCGCAGCGAACTGGAAATCACCGCCTTCAACCCTTCCGAGCTGATTATGCTCAGCGGGCCACGGGCCCAAGGTGTGGAGGATGCTGTACCAGGCGAGATAGAGGAACCCGATGACCTACCGTTCTAGTCACGCTCATTCACTCAGGAGGGTAACTTGACTACAGAACCCGCAAAGAAACCGCCCGCTCGCCGGCCCCGCAAGGAAGGTGGCCGCGGCAGATACACTCCCAAGCGAAAGGTCTGCGCTTTCTGCGTCGACAAGATCGACGACATCGACTACAAGGACGTTTCCAAGCTCCGCCGGTACTTGTCCGATCGCGGCAAGATTGAGCCACGACGAAAGACAGGTACCTGCGCCCGGCACCAGCGCGTACTCACGATTGCCTTGAAACGGGCCAGGCACATCGCCCTACTGCCCTTCACTGCCGAGCACCTTCGCGAAACCGGCGGCGTGGGTGTCCGCACCTAGGCACGCCCAACCATGAGCAAGAAGACACGGCTGGTCCCAGAGCGCACTGTCACAAAGCGCCAGCTCACCCGCTGGCAACGCGAAACGCGTCTCCAGAAGATCATCCTCGTCAGCGCCGCGGTGGTCCTGGTCCTCGTGATCGGCATTCCACTGTTCGGTTACTACCGGGAGATATACGCTAAGGGGCAAGAGACCGTCCTGAAGGTCAACGGCAAGGCCTTCAACGCCGACTACTACGTCAAGCGAGTGTACTTTGGCCTCTATCTGCTCGACCTCCAGGACGCCTCCACGCCTAGCCAGCAAACCGACCCGTGGACGAACGCGCGGACCTCTCTCCCATTGCAAATGCTGGACACCCTGACCCAAGAGGAGCTGATTCGACAGGGCGCCCAGAAGCTCGGCATCACGGCCACACCAGAGGAAATAACCAAGAGCATGCAGGATCGCATCCTTCCCCCCGTCGGACCCGACGAGAAGGTAGATCAGGTCAAGCGAGATGCCGACTTCCAGGCAGCGCTGAAGGGCATTCTGCAGAAAGGCCGGCTCTCCGAGCCCGAATTCCGAGCGATGGTCGAAGTCGACGTCCTGCGCGACAAGATCGACGAACACCTGAAGAGCCAGGTCACATCGCCCGCAGAGCAAGTGCATGCCAGAGGCATCCTCTTCACCACGGCAGACGAAGCCAAGGCGGCGCGTGATAAGATCGCCGGCGGTGCCGACTTTGCGGCAGTGGCAGACGAAGAGGCGAAGAAGAACACCCCCGAGCCGACTCCGACCCCCCAGCCCTCGCCGACTCCGTCCGCTCAGCCAGGTGAACCGACGCCCACGCCGCAGACCGGCGCACCCACTGCCACTCCTCAGGCGGGCCAGCCAAACCCGAGCGGCGCCGACCAGCAGCAACCGCAACAACCTGTCCTCAACGGCGGTGACCTAGGCTGGTTTCCCCGGGGCACTCATTCCTGGGAGTTCGATCAGGCCGTCTTCAAGATGAAACCTGGCGACCTGAGTGACCCGATCTCCACGCCAGAAGGGTACTGGCTCGTCAAGGTGGAGGAGCATGCCGACGCCAAGGACATCGACGAGACTACGCTCACAACGGTGAAAAACAACGCCCTGCAGTACTGGCTCGAGCAACAGCAGGGGTCCAGCCAGATCGAGCGCTACTTCGACTCGGGCAAGTACAGTTGGGTCATGGACCAAGTCAACCAGATGCGCAAGCGGTACCTTGGCGCTACCAGCTCGCAGCTTCCGTAATTCGCGCGGCGGCGGCCACATTCTCGCTTGGCCGCCGTCGCCCGGGGCTTGTCCCCGTTTCACCTAGCGGAGAGCAAGCCCCTGCGCTAGGTCTGGTTGGTCCGTGCCAACCCAGAAGGTTGAGTCAAAGCGCGGATCACGTCGTCGAACCGCACGAACGGGTGGATGGCGATGCCCTGCTCTTCGCAGTAGCGTTGGAGCTTCCCTTTTGCGAATACCACGTCGGCCTCGGCGGCTGGGCAACGGTCCGAAAGGCCGTCGCCAATATACACGATGCGTTCGCAGAGTGTCCTATAGTCTCGCAGGACGCTCCTCTTACAGTTGCCACACCGGTCACAGGTGGGATCTTGACTAAGGAAGTCAAAGGTCATCTCACCATCCACGAAGCCGAGGCGGTTCGCGACATAGCGCACCCGCTCTAGTCCGTTGGCCGCCAGAATGCGGCTGATATAGAAGTCGAAGCCGTCGCTGACGAGAACCAGAGGCCAGTGCCGGGACTCGCACAGAGCAACGAAGTCCCCAAAGAACGGGTCGAGGCCGACCTGGCTCACGAGATCCCCCAGCTCACGTTCTGTAGTGTGGAAGAGCGCGAACTGTCGCCTAACTCTCTCAGCGGTCGAAATCTCGCACCGGTCCCACTCTTCGTTGATCGGAATCCACGCGTCACCCGCGAAGTGATTCAAGATTACATGACTAAGGTCGGCTGCTGCCGCCGTTCCATCGAAATCACAGAGGATGCAAGTATCAAAGGGCTTGGTCACTCCATCCGCTCCAGCGGGGCGAAGCTCAGCAGCAGCCGCTTCACACCGGCCCCGCCCTTGAAGGCCACGGCAACCTCGCAGTCTCCGTTCTTGGCGGTCACACTCACTACGATCCCCTCGCCGAACTTGGTATGGCGGACCTTATCTCCAGCCTTCAGCAGGTCCTGGCGCTCCTGCGCCCGCACGAACGGTACCGGGCGCGGCGCCGGATCGTCGCCTCGTGCCCCACTCCATGTGGATTCTGCCTCACCAAAGCTTGATATGCCGCCTTTGCTGCGGAGAAGATGTGGCGGAATATCCTTAAGAAAACGAGACGGCGGGTTAGGCACGCTGTTGCCATAGAGGGTGCGCCGGAAAGCCCGCACTAAGTACAAGCGATCCTTCGCCCTAGTCACCCCTACGTAACACAGCCGCCGCTCCTCCTCCATCTGGTCAGGGTCGTCGAAGGAGCGGATATGCGGGAAGACGCCCTCTTCCATGCCCACGATAAAGACGATTGGAAACTCGAGGCCTTTTGCCGCGTGCAGTGTAATTAGCGTTAAGGCGCGAGCATCCTGCTGGTAGGTGTCGACATCCGAGGCCAGGGCGACGCCCTCCAGCAGCGCTGTCAGGCTCTGGAGAGGGCTCATGTCCTCATATTCCTTCGCCACAGTCCGCAGCTCCTGGATATTGTCCCAACGGTCTTCGCCGGTCTTGGTTCCGTCGTCGATGTACTGGCGATAGGCCGTTTTCTCAAGGATATAGTCGAGAAGGTCGACCACGCCCTTCTCCTGACTGGCGGCGATCAGGTCGTTCAACAGCCCAAGAAAGCCGAGAAGAGCGTTCTTGGTTCGCGCACTAAACACCGCGGGTGCTCCACGCGGCGCTGCACCGCCACGCTCATCTTGGCCCTCTGCCGGTTCGGCGAGCAGTTGCAACGCCGTATAGGGAGGCAGATTGCGGGCCATCGCCAGACGCATCAACTCATCGACCGTTCGCTGACCAATGCCCCGGTTCGGCACGTTGATCACCCGCATTAAGCTAACAGTGTCAAACGGGTTATGGACCAACCGGAGGTAGGCAATGATATCCTTTACTTCCCGCCGCTCGTAGAAGCGAGTGCCACCGACCAGCCGGTAAGGCATACCGTAGCGCACGCAAGCCTCTTCTAGGGCTCGCGACTGCGCATTGGTCCGGTACATCACCGCGCAATCCCCGGGCGAGTATCCATTCCCATTGACCAGTCTCTCGACCTCGGCGACAACGAACTGCGCCTCCTCCAACTCGTTGTAGGCCTCCACCACCGTCACCGGCGGACCGCCAGTCCGGTCGGTCCACAGCCGTTTCTCTTTTCGCTGAACATTCGCGGCGATGATGTGATCGGCCGTATCCAGGATGGTCTGGGTGGACCGATAGTTGCGCTCCAAGAAGACCACTTTGGCATCGGGGAAATCGCGCTCGAAATTGAGGATATTGCGGATATCAGCCGAGCGCCAGGAGTAGATGGACTGATCCGGATCCCCCACGACACAGACATTCCGGTACTTGCCGGTAATCTGCTTCACTAAGGCATACTGCACCACGTTCGTGTCTTGGAACTCGTCTACTAAAACGTGCACGAACCTTGTCTGATAGCGCTCCAAGACATCCGGACGGTCCCGGAACAACTGCACTGTCAAGAGCAACAGATCGTCGAAGTCGATTGCCTGATTCTCCCGCAGGCGTATTTGGTATCGCTCATAAACCCGACCCACGATGGCTCCGAAGTAGTTCCGGTGAAGGTCAGCGTATGCCGCAGGCTCGACCAGCTCGCTTTTTGCTGCCGAGATCGCCGACAAAACCGCCCTGGGCGCGTATTTCTTCTCGTCAATGGCCAGTTCCTTCATCGTCTGGCGGATGAGACTGAGCTGATCATCGTCGTCGTAGATCACGAATTTCGGGTCGATACCGATATGGGGAGCCTCGATCCGCAAGATGCGTGCACAGGTGGCGTGGAAAGTGCCTACCACCAGCCGCTCTGCCGCCGGGCCGATCAGACTCTCCAGCCGCTCCTTCATCTCCTTGGCGGCCTTGTTGGTGAAGGTCACGGCCATAATCGCGCCTGGCTGAACGCCGCATTGCCGCACCAGATAAGCAATACGATGCACGATCACGCGGGTCTTGCCGCTGCCCGGTCCGGCGAGAATCAACAGCGGCCCTTCGGTAGTCTCCACCGCCTCCCGCTGGGCTTCATTCAGTTCGTCGAGGATCCTCATCTGCCCTCCGGTTGGCTATCGGCCATCAACTGGCGGGGGCCCTCGTCGTTCCGGCCTACTAAACCAACAGCCGCGAAAGCCGGAATCCCAAACCCACACGAGGCCTGGATTCCGGCTTCTGCCGGAATAACGACCGGAGCTGACGGCTTGCCGCTGACAACTTGGGACACTCGCCCATTATACCATCTCCGGGTCCCGGAAATAAAGGACGACGATCTCCTCGGCTATCTTGCCCTGTGGCGTGTAGCCGCTGTCTTTTGGCCCTCCGGCCTGCGGGTCGGCGTCCCAATGCCAGATATAAAGACCGCGGAACTCCGGGACCCCTCGCCAGAACTGAAACAGCGCTAGATAGAGCTCTGCCTGCAAGGCAGTCTGAACACCGGCGTTGCCGAGGTAGTCCCAGGGATGCATGGGCGCCGAGGCCTCGCTGCGGTACCCAACTTCGGTCAGCAAAAGGGGCTTGCCCACCCGCCGCAAGACAGGGGCAACCCGATTGTTGTACCATCGACCCCAGTTGGCCATCAGCGTAGTGAAACTAGGGTCAGGCGTTTGGGCCAGCTCCACATAGCACGAGATCCCTACGAAGTCCAGCAAGGGCCAGAACTCTATCTGCGAGAACTCCTCCAGTTGGTCCAACCCCTGGTTACCTATAGCGCTACCGCCCCAGTTCGCGCTATAGGTGAGGAAACCACCAAAGCCGGCGCGCGCCATGGCAATCAGATCAGCCCAGTAGGCGGTATAGGCGGGGCCGCTGAGCGAGACGAACTCGCCCCCGATTACCAGTCCCGCCACCCCCATTCTGTCGGCCAGGTCCACGTAGTGCTCAAGCATTGTCCTGTAGTTGGCAAACCAGGCGCTCTTGTCGTAGGGGGCGAAGTAGGCTCGCCAGGTACCGTCGAGGCTTTCCACTCGAACGCCAATCACGACGGCCAGCCCCAACGCATGGGCTCGTTGGACGAAGACAACAATCTCGGGGTCTGTGGGAGTCGTCGGACCAGGCCTAATGTCCGGATCATAGGCATTGCCCACAAACCAGCTAACCACCAGCATCACCTGGTCCGCACCGGTCTCACGAAGGCTCTGAAGCGACGTTGCCGCCTCGTCCGAGGACAAGCGGCTCTGGGGTCCCCAGAAGGCAAACCCATTCTGCCATCGTGGCGCTGCTTCCGCTCTGGGAGCCGTAGTGCCCACGATGCCGACCGCCAGGAGGGACAACATGAAACACACTTTGACATTCATTGTTCTGCCTACCAGCCGCTTCTGCGCAAGTGCCGTGCCAGGCGCCGCGGCTGGACCCAGCCTCATCGCCGGCCCAACAATTCCTTGCTAAATTTCTAATATAACTGTACAATAAGGAGATCAAGGCTTGTCGGATGAATGAGCATCGCAGGACCATAGTCGACGTGATGACATAGCAACATAGCATCAGAAAGGTCGGACCGACAGGAAAATGCAGAAGCAGAACAACGACGCGGAACACCGATCTGGTCAGAGTAGTCCTCCAGCCCGCGAAGACGATATCGACCGACTCATTCGCCGGCTGGAGGTCGTCAACGAGGCCTCGCTGATCATTACGGCGGAGCTCTCTTTGGAAGCGGTGCTGCAAAAGATTGTCGATTTGGCGAGAGAGATTGCCGGCGCCCGGTTCGCCGCGCTTGGCGTGCCGGACAATCAGGGTGGTCTTGCGCAGTTCCTAACCTCCGGCATGACGCCAGAACAGATAGCGGCCATCCCCCACCTACCCAAAGGGTTGGGGCTCCTCGGCGAGTTGCTACGCGACCCCCGCCCGCTGCGGGTCAGCAACATCGCCGACGATCCAAGGGCCGTGGGCTTTCCGCCCCATCATCCACGGATGACCAGCTTCCTCGGCGTCCCGATCATCTCCAAGGGAATCATCCTCGGCAACTTCTATCTTGCGGACAAGCTTGGCGCCAAGGAGTTCAGCCTCGAGGACGAGCGGATGATCGAAATGCTCGCTTCTCACGCTGCTGTAGCGATCGAGAACGCCCGTTTGTACGGTCAGACCGACGAGAAGCTCCGAGAGCAACTAGACCGCCTGGCACGGTCGGAGCGCCGCGCCCAGTTTATGAGCGAGGTGAGCCGCCTGCTCAGCACCTCGCTAGACGTTCAGCCGCTGCTACACCAAGTAGTAAAGCGATCAACCACTGTGCTGGGAGATGCTGCCGCCGTTATCTTGTGGGAACCAGGAGCCGAGAGCCGCACGAAGCTCACGCTAGTACATCATGACGACCCCGCCCGCGTCACCGCGGCAGAGCAACTTCTCCGGCAGGCAGCACCCCTGCTGGTCGATAGGGCGATCGATCGCGGAGACTACATCCTGGTCGCGCCAGCCGTCGTCTTGCCGGACAACGAGACCGAGGCCGCTTTGCGGCCTCGGTTAACGGAGGAAAAGTTCTCGGCGTGTATCGCCGTACCGATCAAGGCGAGTAGAGGGTCCTACGGAGCCTTCATTTCGCTGGCGACTCAGCCAAATCCACTCGACGAAGCCGACTTGACCCTCGCTTTGGGCTTAGCCGAGCGCATCGGTCTCGCGTTGGAGAACGCCGATCTGTATGCGGACCTCAAGAAAGCACTCAAGCTCCGAGAGGAGTTTATCTCCATCGCCTCGCACGAACTGAAGACGCCGATCACATCGCTAAAGATCGCGTCTCAACTGGCCCAGCGCACGATAGCCAAACGAGTCTCAGAGTGTGGTTTGGAGAGTGTCGCCCAACATCTGGGGACGCTGGTTAGGCAGATCGATCGCCTGGCGAAGTTGACCGACGAGTTGCTCGACGTATCACGCCTTCAGGCTGGGAGGCTGGAGCTACATCGAGAAAGGATCGACCTCGTCCATCTGAGTGCCGAGGTAGTAGATCGCTTCCGGGCGGAGGTAGCATCCGAAGGCCGGCACCAACTGCACCTAAGTGCAGCCCACCCAGAGATATGGGGGGACTGGGATATCGATCGAATCGAGCAAGTGCTGGTCAACCTAATCAGTAACGCGATCAAGTATTCGCCGGACGGTGGGGACGTGACCGTCACCATCGATCAGGCTGCGGACGAAGTGGAAGTGACCGTCGCCGATCAGGGGGTGGGCATTCCCCAGGACCAGCTGGGCCGCATCTTCGAAGCGTTCCACCGTGCAACCAACGTCGAGAACCGTCAGGTCCCCGGCATCGGTCTGGGGTTGCACATCACGAAGCAGATCGTCGAATTGCACGGAGGCCAGATCTGGGCCGAGAGTGTCGAGGGCAAAGGCACGACGGTGCGTTTTAGTCTCCCACTGGCAAGCGCCGGATTCGCCGATGCACAGAGAGCTTAATCAGCCGTAGCTTCGTCATGAATTTGACACTACCCCAAACGGCGACTAATCGGCCGATGTTCGAGGAAGCCTCCATGTTAGTGTCTGCGGTGCTCCCGCCAACAGCACGAGGTGTCCTACTTTGGTTCCTGGCCCCAAACCAGCTTGCCCTTCTCGTAGAGGCCGATCTTCAGCGATTCAGCCAGGTCCTTGCTCGGGGCATAACTGTAGTCGTCGCTCTGCACGTAGGTTGCGCCGTCGCTGCTCCGCAAGCGAACCGTAAGGCGGGCGAAGCCATGCTCTGGGACCATGCTCCCGGCCTGCGGGCCAAACGTGAGAGAGATATAGTGCGTCTGCTTCCCGGCGGCCGGCACCTGAGCGACGACCTTTGCCGTGATCTGGTCTCCATTGATACCGATGCTATAGTCGGGGCTGCCGACGGTGGCCCTTTCCACCTCGACGGTTCGTGTCGCATTGGCGGTGTTCGCGGCGGTGAACCAGTAACGCAACTCCAGATCCGAGAGCGGCAGCTGTCTCTGATAGAGATTGGCGACCTGTAGCTCCATGGTCGGCGTACTGGTCCGCTCCTCAGTGTTTATCGCGCGATAGTAGACCTTCACGTCGGCAAACAAGGTCGGGGCGGGCGGCGGCGGCGAAAAGGTCTGGTCGACTTTGGTTGGATTCACGCTGCTCAGCTTCGTCGCCTGATAGGCCGAGAGCATCGCTTGCTTTTCTTTGTTCACCGTGAGCCAATCGTCGAGGAGCAGGCCACCAGTATCACCCGAATTGGGATTGATTGCCCAATACGTGTAGCTAATACCGTTTTTCTTTAGGTAATCCAGGAGACTTCTCTGCCAGACCCCTTCCTTGTCCACGCCTACGGACTTACCGCCAAACTCGCCGAGGAGGACGGGAGCGATCCCTTGCTTGGCGATATAGCCCCAGTGCTTGTCCCAGACTTGGGGCAGATTGGCGGGAAAGGCAGGATCGTTGAACCACCCCTGGTTGAAAACCCCCGGCCCGTAGTCGTGAGCGCTGTACACCAGCTTGTTTGGCACCGTGAGACGCACGGGGGCTTCGGCCACGCCGCTCAGATCGCCACCCATCCAGAACCACTGATTACCACGCTTCTCGATCCCTTCGACGATGATCAGCCAGTGCGGGTTAACACTCAAGATCGCGTTCCCGGCCCGCTCGGCGGCCAACCGCCAATCGGTCTTCAGGTCTCCGGTACCCCAAGTAGCATCCCCGGCTGGTTCGTTATGCAGGTCGGCGCCGATCACCACGTCGTTACCCAGATATCGCTGGGCGAGCATCTTCCAGTCGGCGATCCAGCGGTCCTCACTACATTTCGCGGTGTACCAGAGCTTCGCCTGAGCCTCTGAGGAAGGCCGGTGGCGGTCGAGGATCACCTTGAGCCCGCGCTCACCAGCGCCAGCGATAATGCGGTCCATGACCTGAATCCCCGTCAAACCCTTGAGATCGGGGTTGGCCTTCCAGTCGATACCGTTTGGCCGGCTGGTGGGCTCGAACATCTCATTGCCAAAAGGCAACCGAATGGTGTTGTACCCCAACGCCGCGATCCAGTCGAGCATCGTTTCCCAGTTGCGAATCCAAAGGCCATGCGGTGCGTAGGTGCCGGTCTCCATGCCAAACCAGTTGATCCCGGTCAGCCGGACTTCTTGGCCGTCGGCATCGACAATCTTACTGCCCGACGTCGAAAAATAGTTTGGCTTCGTCAGCCCGCCCGTCGCAAAGTGCGGTGGCAAGCCTTCTCCCGGAGCCTGCCATCCTCGCCTTAGCTCAGAAGCCGGCACCGGCAAAACCGAGGACAGGAGAATGACGACAAGAAGCAGCATCGACTGTGCGGCATGGATCTGGTGCGCTTTCAGCGGGCGCCACGCCAAGCTGAATCGGCCAGGCAAAGGCCAGCAGAGAGATTGTGCAGAATACATGGGGCACCCCCGTTTCTAGTTCACCCCCAACGGCGGGGACGGTGACAGAGCGGTGCTGCTCCATCTGGAAGAATCCGAAATAGGGGAGAGCGAGAAGAAGGCGGTAGGTATCTCTCGGTCTCGCCGAAGCAGTGCTGTCCACCGCCCCACCCCTAGTATTGTCTTCCTCCACGACGCGTTACTCCGGCAGAGAATACGCGAGAGTCTACCATTGCGCTAGCGACCGCGTCAATAGCACCTTAGTACTATAAAGAGAGTCAAGCCTTCGCGGCAAAGACCGGCAACTCTTGACAGGAAGGCGTGGTCATGGTATGAGAACAGTCAATCTAGACTGCGAGGTACTCTCGGATGACGCCAAACATCCTGGTCACCCAACTAGTGCCCCAGCCGGCGATTGACCTGCTGAAGGCCGCCGGAGAGGTCGAGCTCAATCCCGATCCCGAACACGTCTATTCTCGGGAAGAACTGCTGGAAAGGGTAGCACGCAACGACTACCTTTACTCCATGCTCACCAACCAGATCGACGAGGAGGTCATGGCGGTCAACCCCAACCTCAAGGTGATCGCCCAAATGGCAGTAGGCTACGACAACATCGACGTCGCCGCGGCCACGGCGCGGGGTATTCCCGTGACCCACACGCCGGGCGTGCTAACCGAGACCACCGCCGACACCGCTTGGGTCCTTCTGATGACCGTGGCTAGACGGATCGTCGAGGCAGACAAGTTTATGCGCGCTGGCCGTTACAAGGCTTGGGGGCCAATGCTGCTGATGGGCACTGATGTGCACGGCAAGACATTAGGTATTCTCGGTTTCGGCCGGATCGGCAAGGCCATGGCTAGGCGGGCAAAAGGCTTTCACATGAAAGTGATCTACTACGACGAGGTAAGAGCTCCCGCCGAGGAAGAGCAGGCGCTATCGGCAGAGTACAGACCCTTCGACGACGTGATCGCCGAAGCCGACTTCATCACGGTTCATACCCCCTACGCCCCCTCCACCCATCACTTGCTCGGAGAACGGGAATTTGCGCGCATGAAGAACACGGCCTACGTCGTGAACACCGCCAGAGGACCGATCATCGACGAGAAAGCGCTAGTGAAAGCCCTGAACGACGGCCAGATCGCCGGCGCAGGACTCGACGTCTATGAGCGAGAGCCGGCCATGGAACCTGAACTCAGAGATATGAACCAGGTGGTCTTGCTACCTCACATCGGTAGTGCGAGTCTAGAAACTCGCACGGCGATGGCTCTTATGGCCGCCCGCAACTTGATCGCCGTAATCAGAGGCGAAAGGCCACCCAACTTGGTCAACCCTGAGGTTTGGGATCGACGCTAGCTTGACGAAGACATTCGCTTATAGTAGTATCTCTCTTGATTGTCAACCACGATGAGAGAGGAGAAGGGGATCATTGCCGATCAGTAGCCTAGCAGTTTCCCTAGCACCAGCGATCGTGTCCATCGTTCGTCCGCGCGAAGGTGGCCACGCATGAGCTCAGTAGTTAAGAAGAGACGAAAAAAGATCGCGCACCACAAATACCGAAAACGATTGAAGAGAGAACGCTGGCAGAAGCGGCACAAATAGGCTCCTCTCAAAGGTAGATCACTTCGCCGGCGATTGTCTCGTTGAGACGAAGCAACCCATAGGAAGGTCGTCGGGAGTGGCGTTGGTCGGTGGGAGAACCCGGGTTGAAGAGAAGCACCCCGTCATGCCTGGCCAGATAGGGCTGGTGGCTATGGCCAAAGACCACGGCATCCACTTGGTCACCAGAAAACATGCCAAGCGCCCGCACGGGGGGTGAGCCCCAACCTTGGTCACCATGGACCAGGCCGAGCCGCCATTTGCCGGACGAGATGATCCGCCTGCGGGGCAAAGTTCGGCGCGTCTCTGGAGGGTCCACGTTACCATACACCGCGACTACGGGTGCCACGCACGCCAGTTGCTCCAACACCGAAAGCGTCGTGATGTCCCCAGCGTGCAGAATGAGGTCCACGCCGAAAAATCCGGCCAGGACCGGTTCGGGAACGCGGCCAGCACGATAGGGAATGTGTGTATCTGAAAGAACACCGATGATCAAGAGATTTAGACCCTCACCAGCGGTGAAATCGCCAGACCAGAACGAAAACCACACTGTCGTTGTCCAGTGAAAATGTCACGTTAACGGTTCAGTGAATTTGACACCACGTGCGGTCGACGCCAAGGATGATCGGCTGCTGGTCGATGCGACTTGCGGTTGCCGTCGTTCGCCGCCTTGTT
>Ga0315298_1000291_pt1 | contig 100569 bp, 76 predicted proteins | sample WHS_1_MG_FD_203077 | JGI IMG/M metagenome (GOLD analysis project Ga0315298, IMG submission 203077) | Extremophilic microbial mat communities from Washburn Hot Springs, YNP, Wyoming, USA - WHS_1_MG | ecosystem: Environmental > Aquatic > Thermal springs > Hot (42-90C) | place: USA: Wyoming...
GCGACACGATTACTGGCATCGTTTGCTCCATAAGCACGGTTACAGAGGGAACATCCTCGGCTCTTGGATGCTTGTATAGCTGGAGCGAGGGCGGGAACTGCAATGATAGTGATGATGTAGCTGATACAGATGCTACGGTTACCGGGACGAATTGCAGTAAGGTTGGCACAAATGGAGCATGTTCAGAGGTATGCGGTAATGACACGGGCTGGACTTGCACGATTGGTTCAGCAAAGACATCAGGGACAGACACCTATACCTGTAATGATGATGGCGACACGATTACTGGCATCGTTTGCTCCATAAGCACGGTTACAGAGGGAACATCCTCAGCTCTTGGATGCTTGTATAGCTGGAGCGAGAGCGGGAACTGCAATGATAGTGATGATGTAGCTGATACAGATGCTACGGTTACCGGGACGAATTGCAGTAAGGTTGGCACAAATGGAGCATGTTCAGAGGTATGCGGTAATGACACGGGCTGGACTTGCACGATTGGTTCAGCAAAGACATCAGGGACAGACACCTATACCTGTAATGATGATGGCGACACGATTACTGGATTAGTTTGCTCCATAAGCACGGTTACAGAGGGAACATCCTCGGCTCTTGGATGCTTGTATAGCTGGAGCGAGGGCGGGAACTGCAATGATAGTAATGATAATGCTGATACAGATGTTACTGTAAGTGGCACCAATTGCAGTAAATCTGGGACAAACGGCGCTTGCGCGGAATTGGACTGCGACCGGTCTAACTGGACCTGCAATCTGGATTCTACAAAGGTAACAGGTTCTCCGGATGATAGTTATTCCTGCTCTAATGATGACAGCATAACTGCAGTTGATGTAAAGCCAGAGGGACCGATTGCAGTGACCAAGCCGAATACGGTTGACTTTGCAGTAAATAGCAGGGTTACCTGGAGTGAGGGTGCTTGCTCTCCAGAGGCTATGTGCAATAATCCGGACGGCAGCTGGACAGACCCGGCTGGATGCGGCACTCTGGATTCCAATTGTATCTATCAGACCAGCGGGGCAAGCGCGACTTGCTCTGAAAGAATCAGCTGGACTTCCTATAATAGCATTACAGATGGTGAGACTGTTAATGTGACGGTTCCGAGTGGGGCTCAATGTGCGATTGGTTCTGTTTTCCCATCTGACTTTGCGAGCAGGTTCTATAATAATGCTCATACGGACCAGGGGATTACCCTTCTGTTCAATGACACCACTGGAGACGCTCCGACACTGGTTACAGCATCCTGCGTGCCCACGAGCGGTCCGACTGTGACTTACACATGCACCGGGAACTGCTCAGGGGCTCCGAACTATCCGGATTGCAATTGCACTCCAGGAGCAACTTTGCAGGGTCTGATGAGCTACACCTGCACCATCACCTGCGATAATGCATACGGCACTACTGTAACAGTGAGCAAGACATTTAGAACAGGACTTAGCCAGGCTCCTGTTTATGATGGCGCAGTGGGCGGTATGGGTGGAGGTTATATTGGTGGAAACAGCTATAGCCGTGCGAGCGGAGTTGCACCTGGGACTGTGACACTGCAGGTGGTTGATATGGATGAGCTTGACTGGCAGATTGGCGCTACTAATCGTGGTAGAGCGTATGTTCAGTATATTCAGGGCGCGAACAAGCGCGAGTTATACACGAATGTGGATGGCTCAACGGTTATTTCTAATGTTACTGCATTACCGTTTGATGAGTTGACCATTGGGTTTAAGTGCGGTGCGAGAAAATGCGACCTGAACAACCGGACCAATAACTATAGCAACTATCAGTATTACACAATGACCAATGTTGACGCTAGGGATTTGGTCGTGAGATTGACGCTGATGGCTAACTCTGCAGGAGGCTGGGTCAATAAATGGAATACAACCAGGCAGGGACGGTATCGGGCAAATGTTACAGGCACGATTCCACCAGCAAACTTCTCAACCTTTATCTATCCATTGAACCGCGCTGCGGCGACTGCTGTACGGGTGAGACCGTTGTTTGATAAGCCGAGCCATCTGAGAGCTGGCTTGACGCTCTTTACTTTCAGAAGCGTGTATTCGCTCCTGGATGTAGTGTCAAGCCTGTTGGTTGCAGGCGATGACGAGACTTCTATATCTCTGTGCGCGGCAAGTGAAAGCGCGATTGATATAGTTACAGCAACTGGTTTGCCCGGTCTTTTGGTTGCGCCAGAGATCATAAGGTCTGACTGGGTGAATCCGTGCCAAACCTTCAGCGCCAATCCTGGGAAATATCGTTATAGGGTCTGGAACTGGATTCCGGGCAATACTCTGCCCTTGATGGTTGTAGGAGCGTATGCGAATGTGAGTAATTTCTCGCTTTCAGTATTGTCTGGAGGCTTGAATTTGTTTGTGTTCCCGATCTATGTAACGGGTCTGGGAACATATGTAGTGAGCATACCTGATCCTATGACAGCGGACACCAATATCGGGGTCGGCAACACGCCATTTGAAAGCGACCTTCGTGAAGTATGGGTTGCGCCGGATTTGCAAGCGCCTGGGTATAATCCTGCAACTCCAGCGGTTGATATGAGAATCACGGTAAGCGCTCAACCCGTGCTTCCAATTGACCCGGCAAGGCTTAATGCTGGTGTAGGAGACACTCGCGGATGGTATGTTGCGGGTCAGCATGTTCCGAACTCCAGTGACCGTGAGATTGAAGCCAAGTATGCGAGTGCCTATGGTATGGCCGCAGGCAGTTGGGACGACCGGTTTGTGCGGAATAGCGCGGGTGTTATCTCTGGAGCTTTTACAGGAGTTAACACTGGAATGATGGTTTTTGGTCTGCAATTGAATGTTGAGATAGATGACCAGGAATTCACGACCTTTGAAGTAGGATATATGGCAAGCGCGGCGCAGGGAACTTATGGAAAGAAGATGGGACAATCCAACTGGCAGTATTGGAGCAATGCTACTACGGACACGGAGCGCTGGGGTCGTGAGGTGACATTTACGCCGAGCAATAACAGCACAGACACCACGATTAACTGGACTGCGACAGAGCAAGGTGGCAGGACAAATTACGCGGCTCTGGTGTTATTGACCCGTGGATTGTTTGTGAGTACGCCAAGGGATTATCCGAGAGGAACTAATGATGCTAATAATGATGGCTGGGGAGACCTTACTGGTGAGGATTGCACACATTCTGGCACTGGCTCTGAAACTCAGCCTGGAATAGCTCTCAAGATACAGCATGTTGGTCCGATCCAGGACTATACGCAGACGATTACAGCTAACAGTCAAACCACCAAGGCGACTTTTGTGCAGAGATTTATGGAGCTTCCGCGAATACTTAGCCCCGCGCCTGATAATTACTTCTATCCTGCTCCGCAATGGTCATCAACTCCAGAGCTTGGAAGAGGCACCAAGACAAATCGGAATGGAGAATTGCGGAGACAGCATACTTATAGCACTGCGGCTGGGTCAAATAAGTGGGTTACCAGAGATTCTGGGTCTTTCAACCGGCTGAAGTTCAAGTTCTCTGTTCCGGGCTTTGTGCCAGCTGGCTCAGAAACTCCAGACCTCTGGTACTTCTCAATGAGCACGGTTGGAAATGGGCGCTCTCTGAAATACGCGCCTAAGGATACAGATGCAACAGTATCTTACACTGCGCCCAATGGCACACTTACAGACCTTGATGCTAGGTTCCAAAGCTGGGGAGTGACTGCTGGGGACATCGTGTATATCCGCAAAGGCAACGCCGCGGCAGTTTCTTGCACTGTTTCATCTGTTCCTAGCCAGACGCAGATCAACTTCAATAGTTGCTCTGCGGCTCCTTCCACAGGGAGTTATCGTAGGTACTGGATTGACCGGAACCTTGCCACAGCTAGAGGCGAGTGTCTGGTTGATGAGTGGTATGGTGGAGACTCTGCGGATAAGGGTGGCGGTGGTTGCAAAGGAATGGCGCTGTATGCGGCAATGGGACCGATTCCGTCTGGGGCTACATCAGTTGTGGTTCATGTCCCGGAGATGACCCCAGGCGCGGCAACCTTGAACGGAGTGGCAGGGTATATACCAGACCTCTGGGATGGCGTGACTGCTAATCCATACTTTAATAAGGTCTGGTTCTATAAGCCGAAGTTTGAGTGGACAGCGAGCATAATCAATATCAACTCTGCCGCGGTCACTCTGAGCGGACTTGGCGGACCTCTTGATTGGAACAACCAGAACTTCTGGCAGACTGAGTTTGCAATCAATTACAACTCCCAGGATGGCGCATACTTCCTGTACAACTTTGCATACTAAAAAATAAGTGCGTATGCAAGACGCCCGAATGAGTTGAATTGAAGCGCCCCGGGGAAAACCCCGGGGCGCTTTTTTTTGCTTCTGTCATTCCTGTGAAAACAGGAATCCAACATTACAAACAGATTTGTGTTTCGCGGTGGTAATGGACTGGAAACATCATTCCTGTTCAGGTCGGGAATGATTCTTTTTCCTTTGCTCCTTTCTCGCTTTTTCCTTTCCGGGGAATTAAGCTATAATATTTAAGCTGGAAACTATTTTTAAGGAAGGTTATCAAAATTTGAGGGATGGATAAATTAAATAAGAAGTTTTCTGTAGTGATTCCGGTTTATAATGAGGAAGGGTCGCTTGCTGGTTTATTTGATGAGTTGATAGGAGTAATGAGGGGTTTGAAAGGAGATTTTGAGATTATTGCGATAGATGATGGTTCCACAGACCGTAGCTGGGAGATAATCAAGGGGTGTTGTTCTCGGTATCCAGAGATAAAGGGGTTGAAGCTTGGGAGGAATTTTGGTCAGACATCTGCTTTAAGCGCTGGTATTTCGTTTGCGCAAGGTGAGTTGATTATCACTATGGATGGGGATGGTCAGAATGACCCATCAGACATTCCGCGACTTCTGGAGAAGTTGGATGAGGGATATGACCTTGTGAATGGTTGGAGGAAGTCTCGGAAGGATAACTATTTTACGAGAATAGTTCCCAGCAGGATAGCTAACTGGCTGATAGGCTTGTTCACTGGATTAAGGCTTAAGGATTTTGGCTGTTCTCTTAAAGTGTATCGCGCGGAGGTGATTAAGGGAATTCATCTTTATGGGGAGATGCACAGGATGATTCCAGCGTTAGGGTTCTGGGGAGGCGCAAGGGTTGCTGAGATAGAGGTTAAGCATCGTGAGAGGAAGAGCGGGAAATCCAAGTATGGTTTGTTTCGGATTTTCAATGTAATTTTTGATCTGGTGACATTGAAATTTTTTGTTGGATACTTCAGGAGACCGCTACATTTTTTCGGAATTGCAGGTGTGATTTTATCTTTTCTCGGGGCATTATCTTATGTGGCGCTTATTCTGATGAAGTTGATTCAGAATATAGACATGACCGGGAACCCGTTTCTGATTCTGGGCACATTATTTTTAATCCTGGGTATGCAATCTATTGCGCTTGGACTGCTCGGAGAGATCGGGATAAGAACCTATTACGAGACGCAGAGCAAACCCACCTATATCATCCGGGAAAAAATCGGCTTTGAATAATGAGAAAAGCGCTGTTTGTGGCTCCTACACCTTTTTTCTCGGACAGAGGCTGTCATATACGGATTTATGAAGAGGCGAGATGGCTGAAAAGGCTGGGGGTTGATATAAGGATTTTGACTTATTCATCTGGAAGAGATTTGCCAGAGCTTGAGATCAAACGCGCTGGTTCTTGGGTGAAGTATAAAAAGCTGGAGGCAGGACCTAGCTGGAGAAAGCCATTTATAGATTACTCGCTTTTATTATTGTTAAGGGAACAGATAAAAGAGTTTCAGCCGGATTTGATTCACTGCCATCTTCAGGAGGGCGCTTTTCTTGCTATTTTTTCTGCGGCAAAGTCAATCCCGATTATTCTTGATTATCAGGGCAGTTTATCTCTTGAATTGTCCCAGCATCAGCGCTTTTTTCGTGTTCCTCCAATCCCAAAGCTTTTCAAGGGGATAGAATCCTGGATAAACTCCAGAGTTGACTGGATTTTCTTAAATTGTTCCTCTCTTAAGAGCGAGCTGAATTTACAGGCTAGGTCCAAGAGCACGATTGTCCGGGACGGAGTGGACACAGAGAGATTCTCGGCACAAAAGCCAGACCCGGAATTGAGAAAGATGCTGGGATTAAAACGAGGCAGTCCTGTTATTGTTTATCTGGGGCTTCTTAACGAGTATCAAGGTGTGGATTTGCTTTTGCGTTCTGCTAAAATTGTTCTTGCCAAGAATCCCGGAGCGCAGTTTTTGATTATGGGCTATCCTTTAGTGGGGTATCCGAGGAAAGCGCAAGAAATGGGTTTAGGTGATTCTGTGAAATTTTCCGGTCGTGTGGATTATTTTCAAGCTGAGAAGTTTCTTGCGCTTGGAGATATTGCGGTTGCTCCGAAGATTTCGCGCACAGAAGCGAATGGCAAGCTTTTGAATTATCTGGCAATGGGCTTGCCAGTTGTTTGTTTTGATCGTGAGGTTAATCAGGAGCTTGCAGGGGAGTGCGCAGAGTATGTTAAGTATTTGCCAGAGGATTTTGAAAAAAGCGCTGAGGGTCTGGCGTTTGGGATATTGAATCTTGTTGAAAATCCTTCGCGGAGGCAAGAGCTTTCTGAGAGGGGCAGGGAGCGCGCTGTAAGAGAATTTGGCTGGGATAAAGTGGCGGAAAGGATTTTGAGATGCTATGAGGAGATTTTGGTTAGATGCCAGAAGTAAGCGTGGTGATTTTGAACTGGAATCGGTTTGAGCTAACCCGCGAGGCTGTGTGGTCAGCGCTGAATCAGGCTGGGGTAGAGGTTGAGGTTATTGTTGTTGACAATGGTTCAGAGGATGGCTCAGACGAGAGACTTGCTGAGGAATTCCAGGCGCGAATCAATCTGATAAAAAATCCTCAAAATATGGGTTTTTCTCCTGCAAATAATCAAGCATTTAAAATAGCTAATTCCGACTGGATTGCTCTGCTAAATAATGATGCAGTTGCAGACCCTTTATGGCTGAAGAACTCCCTAAAGCTCGCGTTTTCAGATGCTAAAGTCGGGATAGTGGTTCCCCGTATAATCAATTATTATCACAGGGAGAAGCTGGACGGGATCGGCGTTGGCTTCTGGCTTGATGGTTTGAGCAGGGCAAGGCACAGGGGAGAGATAGATAGCCAGAATCTTGACAGGGAAGAGCCTTTGCTTGCAAGCGGTTGCGCGTGTGTTCTTTCGCGAAAGATGCTTGAGGAATTGAATGGATTTGACCCGGATTTTTTTGCTTATAGCGAGGACACGGATTTGGGTATTCGGGCGTTTATTTCTGGCTGGAGATGTCTGTTTGCGCCAACCGCGATTGTTTATCATAGGTATTCTCAAACCTCAGGCGCTAAACGCGGATACAGTGCATTGAAGCTATATTATGTTGAGCGGAATCGGCTCTGGATACTGTTCCGATATTACCCACTTTATCTGATGCTGGCATCTCCAATAACCAGCCTTTTACGCTTGATTTTTCAGGTTTTACAGGCTTTTTTCAGTCAAAGGGGACATCTAGCTTTATCCTTTTTCCCAAGCCTTTTAAGCCTGTTAAAAGCGTTTATAGATGCTTTTATTAGCCTGCCCAGGCAATTGAAAATACGCAGGAGATGGCTTAAAACCGGTTTTGAAAAGTCTGCTCTCTGGAGAGAGATTTTTGAGCATTTTATTCCTTTGAAGCAAATCTCACGGCTGGATTAAAATGAGCATAGAGGTTCTCCTGATCAATCCTCCTATTCCTGAGAAACATCCAGGTCTTCTGGTTCCGCCTCTTGGCATAGCATATCTAGGGTCTGCTTTGAGAGAACAGGGGATTGAGACAAGAATTATTGACGCTCCAGCTCTGAATCTTGATGTTTGTGCTGTTGCAGAACAGGTTAAACAGCTAAAGCCACAGATTGTTGGCATAACCACAACCACTCCGCTTGCTAATTCAGCTTTTGCATTGGCAAAAGAGATTCGTCCGCTTACACGATGGCTTATTCTTGGCGGAGCGCATGCGAGCGCGGTTGGGCAGAAAATTTTTGAGCAATGCCCTGTGATAGATTTTGGATTTCAAGGAGAGGCTGAGGAGCAATTTCCTGCGCTTGTGAAAATGCTTATATCTGGAGAGAGCAATCCCGCGTGTCCGGGATTGATTTTACGAGATTTTTCTCAAGAGCCGGTTTTGATTTCAGAGCTTAATAAAATTCCCTTTCCAGCCTGGGAGCTCTTGCCAATGAGCCAATACCGGCATCCGCTTTCTCCTGGCAGAAAAGTCGCAACTATTATGTCCTCCCGTGGATGTCCGTATCAATGCATTTTCTGCGACCAGTCTGTTTGCGGGACACGGTTTCGCGCAAGAAGCCCGGAGAATGTTGTTGAAGAGATAGAACAGCTTTACAGGAACTGGGATGTCCGGACAATTATTTTTTACGATGACTTATTCACTCTCAAGCCAGAGCGAGTGATAGAGATTTGCAAATTGATAGTTAGCCGGGGGCTCAAAATAAAATGGAAATGCGAGGGTCGTGTTAATCTAGTTAATTCGGAGATGCTTTTCTGGATGAAGCGTGCGGGGTGTGAGATGATTGCTTATGGGATTGAGAGCGCTCATCAGAAGAGCCTGGACTGGCTCAACAAGGGTGTAACCCTTGACCAGGTCCAGGATGCAGTCAAGCTCACCAGAAAAGCCGGGATCAAAGTCCTGGGCTATTTCATTTTCGGGATTCCGATTGAGAGTTATGAAGAGGAATTGGACACAATAGATTTTGCCATCAGGCTTAAGTTAGATTATGTTCAATTTGCGAGCTTAAGCCCGTTTCCTGGGAGCAGGCTTTATGAGATAGCGATTAAGCAGGGATGGTATCGTGAGGGCAAAGCGCTGGGACCAGAGGAATACGGAGAAAGCCGTCCACTCTTGATTACTGATTACTGGACAGAGGAAAAGCTGAGCCAGATTTTGAAACAGGCTCATCGCAGGTTTTATTTAAGACCCGGTTATATCATCCGCTCCGGGCTTCGGATTCGCGGATTGATAAATCTGGTAAAAAGCGGTTTAAGGTTGATTAGATGGCTATTGAAAAGCGGATAAAAATTCTTTACTTCGGCACATACTCGTCTGGCGAGGAGTATGCGCGCAATCTTGCTCTGATAAACGGCTTGAGACAATGTGGCGCTCATGTCTTTGAATGCCATACCGAGCTATGGCAGGGGTTTCAGGACAAGTTTAATGCTGTAAAGCGGGGCTTGCTCGGAAATTTTCTTGCGCTTGCAAAAGCCTATTTGCGTTTGATATGGCAGTACAGGAAGGCGCCGGAGTTTGACTTTATGTTTGTGGGATATATCGGTCAAATAGATGTTTTTCTGGCGCGCGCTCTAAAAATTTTTCATCGCAAGCCCATTGTGTTTGATGTGTTTTATTCTGTTTATGATACAATGGTTAAGGACCGCGGGCTTTATCCCGAAAGTTCTTTGATGGCGAGAGTGTTGAGAATTCTGGACCGGTTTAGCGTGAAGTGCTCGGACCTTGCGCTTCTGGACACGAATGAGCACATCAGGTATTTTTGCAATGAGTTCGGGCTTGAGCCTGAGAAATTTTTAGCGGTTCCGCTCGGGGTTGACCAGGAGAATTTTTATCCGCGTCCAGAGATGGGAGAGGATGAAATTTTTGAAGTGCTGAATTATAGCTCCTATATACCTCTCCACGGGATAGACACGATTTTATCAGCGGCGAATTTGCTTAAAGAAGAGCCTGGTCTTAAATTTACACTGATAGGCAAGGGACAGCTTTATTCAGAGATGAGGGCATTAGCAGACAGGCTTGGGCTTAAGAATGTTAATTTTATTGAGTGGCTTTCTCACACGGAGCTTGTGAACAGGGCTGTGAATGCGGATTTGTTGCTTGGTATTTTTGGAACAACGGAGAAAGCGTCTCGCGTAATTCCATATAAGGCGTATGAGGCGCTTGCGCTGGGAAAGCCACTGATCACAGGCGATAGCCCTGCTGTGAGAGAGTTGCTGGAGGATGGGAAACATTGTTTGTTAAGCCCCATGGGAGATGGAAAGGCATTGGCAGAAAGGATTTTGCTTTTGAAAAATAATCCGGACTTGAGAAGGAAAATCGCTCAAGAGGGGCATCAGTTATTTTTAGAGAAATGCACCTGGGAGAAAATAGGACAGGCGGTTTTGAAAAAACTGGATGAGAAATTTTTTGTAAAATAAAACTTTCCAGTCTCCTTTGCAGGAGCGGGAAAGGGATATATTCAGGAGGATATATGAAGAAGGTTTTGGTGACAGGTGGTGCGGGATTTATAGGCTCGCACATAGTAGATGTTCTTCTGGAGCACGGCTATGAGGTTGTAGTTCTGGACAATCTTGAGCAACAGGTTCACGGAAAGAGAAAAACAGCGCCGGACTATTTGAATCGGAATGCTGAATTTATTTATGGAGATGTTCGCGATAAGAAATTGGTGGACAGCATAGTGAGCCGGGTTGATGCTGTTATTCACGAAGCCGCGCTTGTTGGGGTTGGGCAGTCAATGTATGAAATTGATAGATATGTCCTTACGAATGATGGCGCTTCTGCGGTTCTACTTCAATCCGTAATAGACCATCGGGAAAGGATTCAAAAGCTCATAGTTGCCAGCTCTATGTCAATTTACGGGGAAGGAAGATATATTTGTCCTAAATGCGGACCGGTTGCGCCCAGGACAAGGAAGGAGTCCCAGCTTTTGGCTCATCGGTGGGAGATGGAATGCGAGAACTGCGGTTCGGTTTTAAAGCCAGCGGCAACAGACGAGGACAAGCCAACCATCTGCGAATCTATTTACGCCATCACCAAAAAGACCACAGAAGAGCTTTTCATTGTAACTGGAACCGCGTATAAAATTCCGACTGTGGCATTACGCTATTTCAATGTTTATGGGCCCCGTCAGGCATTGAGCAATCCATACACAGGCTTGCTCGCAATAACTGCCAGCCGTGTGTTGAATAAAAAGGCTCCGATAATTTTTGAGGATGGTCTGCAGACGCGCGATTTTGTGAATGTCAAAGATGTTGCCAGAGCGAATCTATCCGCGCTTGAATGGGAAGGCAAAGACCAGGTCGTGCTAAATGTTGGAACTGGAAGGGCTCTTAGCGTGATGGATGTTGTGAACGCGGTTATCAAGGGACTTGATGGCAAAGAGCCTCCAATGGTTACTGGGTATTTCAGGGTTGGAGACATAAGGCATTGTTATTCTGACCCTTCTCGCGCGAAAAAGATAATCGGGTTTGAGCCGAGGATAAAATTTGAGGATGGCATTCTGGAATTTTTGGATTGGGCGAGAGAAGAGGAAGGCGTGATGGACCTTGCGGATAAATGCCTGAAAGAGCTTCAATCAAAAGGACTGATCAAATAGAATGAAACTAGTTGTCCAGATTCCAGCTTATAATGAGGAGCAGACTATTGCGCAAACCATTCGGGAAATCCCTCGTCAGATTCCCGGGATTGATAGTGTGGAAGTGATTGTGATTGATGACGGCTCAACTGATAAAACCGCTGAGATGGCAAAGCTGGCTGGCGCAGACCAGATTATTCAGACCAAAACCAGGACAGGGCTTGCTAATGCGTTTCGGTTAGGAATAGAAACTGCGCTCAAAAGAGGCGCGGACCTGATTGTTCAAACAGATGCGGATAATCAGTATCCGGGCTCGGAAATACCTAGGCTTATTGAACCAATTCTGAATTCAAAAGCCGAGATAGTGATCGGAGAGAGAAGGCTAAAGGAAATTCCTGACTACCCTGTTTTTAAGCTGATGCTTCAGAGGCTCGGGAGCTGGCTGGTCGGGGTTCTTGCTGATGAAAAGATAACAGATGCGGTGAGTGGATTCCGGGCGTTTTCAAGAGAATCCGCTCTCAAGCTGAATGTGCTTTCAGATTTTTCCTATACAATTGAAACCCTGATTGAAGCTGGAAGAAATCAAATCCCTATTGCCTGGGTAGCTGTATCTGTGAATGTCCAGCCTGGCAGGAAAAGCAGGCTTTATCAGACTCTCTGGCAATATCTGACAAGGAGTGTTGAGGCTATGGTAAGAACTTTTTCTCGGTATGAGCCCCTGAAAATTTTTCTTACGATCGGGAGCATAGTTTTTTCAGGGGGGCTTGGCATCGGCATCTGGTTTCTTTATTATTTCTTCACTGCAGGCGGCAAAGGGCATATCCAGATTCTCATCCTCTCTGCAGTGCTTCTCATCATTGGATTCCAGATTATGCTCATAGCCCTTGTCGCAGACCTGATTGCAGGAAATCGCAAAATGCTGGAAGAAGCCCTTTACAGAATCCGAAAGCTGGAGTTCAGAGAAAAGGATTCAGGGCAGAGATAGCTTTGCCCTTTCAATTCCCCCGGAGACATATTTTATTGCGCTCCGGTTTTCTTGGCGCAAATCCTCAAGATAAGATAAAATGAGACCAGGGATAAAATGAAGGGAAAGCCCCGGCTATTGATCGTGTCCACTACTTTTCCAAGATGGGAAAATGATACAGGTCCTGCGCCTTTTGTGTTTGAGCTTGCGCTTCATTTGCAGAGGTATTTCCATGTTACGGTTCTTGCTCCGCATTTTAAGGGCTCTGCTTCGCATGAGGTCTGGAAAGGTCTGGAGGTCTTTCGGTTTAAATATCTGCCTGAGCAATGGGAATTCCTTTCAGACGGACAGGGGATTCAAAACCATTTACGGATGAGAAAATCAGCATATCTTGCGCTAATACCTTTTTGTCTTGCGGAATTTTTCAGTGCGAGAAAAATTTTGCGCGCAAGAAGGTTTGACGCGGTCAATAGCCACTGGCTAATTCCAAGCGGATTGCTCCTTGCGCTCCTGTGCAGGCTCTTCAGGATCAATCATTTCATAACAGTTCACGCCGCAGACTATTTTCTCCTTACACGGATTCCGCTCGGGAAACTCATTATCCGCCTGCTCGCAAAATGGTCAAAAGCTCTTTTACCTGTGAACCAGATGATGGCAGATGGCATCAAATCAATCTGGAGCAATGCCAGGATTTTTGTTTCGCCAATGGGATTTGACCCTCAAAAATTCCGGAAACCAGAGCAGGAGGAAATACAAAGGCTGAGAAAAGAGATTGCGTTTGAGGCAAAGCAGACCCTTGTTTTTGTGGGCAAGCTTACTGAAAAAAAAGGCGTGAGGAATTTGATTGAGGCAATGAAAATTTTGGAAAAGGATTTTCCAGACTTGAAATTGCTGATTGTGGGAGAGGGCGCAGAGAGAGCAGAGCTTGAAAAGAAGGTAAAAGCAATGGGACTTGAAAAAAACATCAAATTTCTCGGCGCGGTTCCTCATCAGAAGGTCTGTCTTGTGTATCATCTCGCGGATGCTGTGGTGGTTCCGTCAATGCCAGATAAATCTGGAGAGAGCGAGGGGATGCCGGTGGTGGCTCTTGAGGCTCTGGCTTCAGGCAGACCTGTAATTGGAACTGTTTATTGTTCGGTTCCAGCTCAATTAAAACAAGCTGGATTTGTTGAGATTGATGAATCAAGCCCGAATGTAATTGCTGAAGCAGTCAGGATGGTTTTGAAAAACGGGGTTTGCGTGGAGACCGAGAAATTAGATAGATACAGCTGGAGCGAGGTTGCCAGATTTTATGCGGAGGTAATTCAAGGCTGATGCGCGTGTTGCATTCAGTTCCGTATTTTTATCCTGCCTGGGCATATGGCGGAATTCCAAGGTTGAGTTATCATCTTTGCGCGGAGCTGGTTCGGCTCGGGCTGAAAGTTGATGTTGTCAGCACAGATGCGTTTGACCGGGAGAAGCGGAGGCGGGAGTTGAATTTTTCTGTGGATGGAATTTCGGTTCGGGCTTATAGGAATCTGAGCAACAGGCTTGCCTATGACTGGCAGTTATTTCTCCCGCTCGGGCTTTACAGGGAGCAAGCAAGGATAAGCGAATACAACCTTGTGCATATTCACGGGCACAGGAATCTACTCAATGCACAGATCAATTTCTGGGCGGTAAAATCCGGAAAGCCAGTAGTGATTCAGCCAAATGGGACTCTGGTGAACATTGAGAGGAGGAGAGCGCTTAAGTCAATTTATGACATAATTCTGGGAAAGCGAGAGATAAGGAACGCGGCGATGTTTATTGCAGTGAGCGAATCTGAGAAGAGGCAGTTTCTGGGGCTTGGTATTCCAGAGGATAAAATTAAGGTTGTGCCGAATGGGGTTCGGGTTGATGAGCCGGATCCGCGGGAGAGTTTCAAGGAGAGATTTGGCATTAAATCTGATTACATTCTTTATCTTGGCAAGCTCACACCGCGCAAGGGCATTGAATATGTGATTCAGGCGCTAAAGTTTTTGCCAGAAAATATCTATGCGGTGATTGCGGGAAATGATATGGGAGTTTTGCCCGGGCTTAAGGCTCTGGCGCAACAGCTTCAGCTTTCAGATAGAGTAATTTTTACAGGCATTCTCAACTCTCCCTTGAAAGAGTCGGCTTATCGCGAGGCGCTCGCAACGGTTTATGCTGGCGAGTATGAGATTTTTGGTCTGGTTCAGTTTGAGTCCATCCTTTGCGGAACCCCAGCAATAGTTGCGGATGATTGCGGGGCAGGGGAGTGGATAAAAAAAAGCGGAGGAGGGTTTCTGGTTCCCTATGCTGATGCAAAGGCGATTGCAGAGGTTGTGAAAAAAATAGATAAGGAGAAGATGAGGGATGAGATAAAAAAAGCGCAGGAGTGGGTCAAGGAAAATTTAAGCTGGGACAAAATCGCAATTCAGATAAAAGGAATTTATCAGGGGTTGTTGCAGGGGAAATGATAGAGGATGTTTTAATTATAGTGCCTGCTTTTAACGAGGCAATGGTGATTGAGGACACGCTTGGTGAGCTAAAAAAATTTGTGTCGCGAGTGGTTGTGGTTGATGATGGCTCTCAGGATGACACAGGAGCAAAAGCGAAACGCTCAGGCGCTATTGTTTTACGGCACTGCGCTAATGTTGGCTATGGCGCCGCGCTTAAAACAGGCTTTACATTTGCTCTGCGTTATTGTCAGGAGCCTTTTTTTATTACATTTGACGCGGATGGACAGCATGACCCAGAGTTTCTGCAATTGCTTGCAGATACTCTCAGGAAGGATTGTGCGGATTATGTAATTGGTTCCAGATTCCTTAAGCGTGGGAGCTCGCGGTCGCCTGTGGCAAGAAAAATAGGCTCTAAAATTTTCAGCATTGCAACATCAGCATTGATCCGGCAGAGAATCACAGACCCGACCAGCGGGATGGTCGGGCTTACAAGAGCAGTGGCAAAAATTTTTACGAGCAATCTCTTTCCGCTGGACTTTCCGGACGCAGATGTTTTGATTATGCTGAGCAGGATGGGATTCCGTATTGCAGAAGTCCCTGTAGAAATGCGTCCTGCAAAAAGACCCGGAGGCATGCACAGCGGAGTTCTTAAACCAGCTTATTATCTGGCAAAGATGAGTGTTAGTATGGTTCATTTCGCATTGAGAACAGATTTGAAAAAGAAGAGGAGGGAAATAGAAGATGCTGTATAAGCAAAAAATTTTCGCGATTATTGCCTCAAGCGCGCTTGTGCTTTTGATAGCTGTTCTGATAAAACGGAGGAAGCTTCGTGAGGAGTATGCTCTGTTATGGCTTGCTACCGGGATAGGAATGCTCATTCTTGTAATCGGCTATCCTATCCTGCTCTGGCTGTCCAAACTGATCGGAGCTGTTGCGCCTACGACTACGCTGTTCCTCTTTGCCCTCCTCTTCATTATCCTGATCAGTATTCACTTCTCGGTTAAATTCACCCGCGTCTCTGACCAGATGCAGAGCGTGATCACAGAGCTTGCGATTTTGAGAAAAGAGCTAGAGGACTTGAAAAAGGAAAAAGCGCAGGGCTGAGAGAATTTCAATGAAGGGCTCAAGAGCAAAAGAGCTGGTCTTGATTGCGCTGATTCAATTGCTTCTAGTTGGAGCTTTTTTTCTCAGTTTGCGTTATCGGCTCGGACCTTTGTATGAAGTGGTTTTGATTGAGCCTGCGGGGCTGATTCAACAGCGTCCGTGGATGGACTTCAATGGAAAACAGCTCAAGCAGGGTTTATTTCCGCTCTGGAATCCTCACACAGGATTTGGTCAGCCACATTTAGCGAATATCCAGACTGCTGTGTTTTATCCACTAAATTTTGTGGTTTATATTCTAGGCTCAAAATTCGGTTATGAGTTATGGCTATTTTTGCGATTATGGCTTGGTAGTTTTTTCCTTTATTTGTTTCTGCGTAAGCTCAAAATTTTTATTCTTCCCAGCCTTGCAGGCTCTTTTGTCTGGTCTTTAGGAGGATATGGGTTATGGTTTATGCAGTTGGTTGAACTTAATTCACAAATTCTTTTCCCTCTATTATTATTTCTTTTCCATAACCTAGCAGAGCAGGCAAAATTAAAAACTTTTTTGTTAACTATCCTTGTGGGCGCTGTTATTATATTAGGCGGTCATCCTGAGCCAATATTCAATTCATGGCTGATTGGAATTTTATATTTTATGTTCAGACTATTCCGACAAAATATGCCTGTTAAAATAAAATTGAGCCGGCTCGTGTTATTATTTTTGACCGCTGTTCTCTCATCTTCTCTAGCGAGTTTGGTTTTGATTCCTTTTTTTAATTATTATCCTCGCTGTTGGACCCTGCATTATCCGGGTTTTGGTTTTTTTCATCTGGACATTACAACCATTTTTTCTCTATTTGTTTCTGGAATAAATTTTGTTGCGCGTGGACCAGGGAAATTAGCAGTTGAGCTTTTGTCCAGAGGTGCTTCTGCTGTTTTCAGCGCAGGATACGCGGAGAGCACGAGCCCGGGAATGATTCCGGGCGTGGGACTTATAACAATGGCTCTGACTTTGTTCTCGTTATTTAGGCTGAAAAGGGCTGGTTCTGATTTTAGTTTTTTTTCTATAGTGCTTATTTTACTTTTAGGCATCACCTATGGTATTGCTCCTTTTAGATGGATAGCTTTTCTTCCCTGGTTCAAAAGCGCGTCAAATTTTAAGTTCTATTATTCGGAAATAAATTTTATTATAGCGATTTTGACCGCACTTGGTTTGAGTATAATTTTAAGCTGGTCGCGGATAATTTTATCATCAATTTTATTTTTATTTTTCATTAATCTTTATTTTAATGTTTTTACAATTAAACCCTACATTAATTTGAATCTAAAAGATATTGAAAAACAGGAATGGCTAAAAGAGATAAAAACAGACCCAGATAGCAAATACTATAGGATCGCTTTTATAGGGGACCCTCCGGCTATTGCTCCTAATTTATGTATGATGTATGGTTTGAATGACATTGCGAGTTCAGACGCTCTATTTCCAGAAAAATATGTGGAAAAGATGATGGCTTTGAATTCTATTTCTAATGATGATTTGCTTTCCTATTTTTATCCTAGATATTATTTTCGGCTTTATGAAACAGCTTTGTTAGATGATAACATCTCTCGGCTGGCTGATGAGGCTGGGATTAAATGGCTGGTTGGAAGGGATTTATCATCTAAGTTAGGGAATAATCAGATGGTTTCAATAAATAGACGAGGTGGTTTTGAAATCGCGATTTTGAAAAAGGGGCAGGAATTGAAAGTGGACAGGGCATTTTTAAGGCTTAAAATGATTACGGCACAGGATTTTCGGTTGGGGCTATGGGTTAGTGTTTCAGGTCTAATAATGCTTTGTATTTTTTGCATTGTGGGGAGGATGAATGTCAAGAAGGGTTGAGCATTTTTTTGCAGGTATGGCGCTCTGGTTTGTGCTGGTTGGTGTATATTCTGATAAATTATTTGGGTCAGGATTTATTTTTACAGAGGTTATTCAGGATATTACTAACATTTATGGTTTTTATCCGTGGGATATCTTTTCCGCCCAGCAGATTCGGGCTGGGTATTTCCCGCTCTGGAATTCTCACAATGGTTTAGGTGTTCCGCATCTTGCAAATATGCAGAGTGCGATTTTTTATCCGCTCAACTGGCTGAAGTTTATATTTAATTACTGGCTTATTATTGACTGGTTATTGATTATTCGGCTCTGGTTAGCAGGGTTTTTTCTGTATTTATTTTTAAGAAACGCTCTTAAGCTTGAGGTTATTTCAGCGATTTTTGCGGGATTGAGTTATGCGCTGTCAGGATATTTTATGAGATATGTGTATATGTCGCATCTAAATGTAGAATGTCTGATTCCGCTTCAATTGTATTTATTTTATCAATTAAGCCAGAAAAAAAGTTTTGTTTATTTTATTTTATGCGGACTTGGCATATATCTTTTAATTGCAGGTGGATTTCCAGAAGCAAGCCTTTATGCAATCATTTTTTGTGCTATTTATTTTATTTCAGGTATAAAGAGCGAATTGTCTTTCTGGCGCAGGATTTTTATACTCGGGGCAATAATGTTTTTTGGTTTTTTGCTTGCGAGTCTTCAATGGCTCCCTTTTTATGAGTATCTTGGTCAGGCATGGACTTATCATCAGGAGGGCGCGGGCGTAAAACATTTAGACATAGCTTATGCGGTGTCAATGCTTTTGCCCTGGTTTTTCGGAAAGAATTCAGAGAGCACTTTAATAAGTTTTTTAGTTCCTGGAATGGGCGTGGTTGCGATGATTTTTTGTCTGCGCTCTATTCTTTCAATTGGTTCGTATTTTGGTAAAATTATTTTCTGGCTTTGTTCTATTATTTTTCTTCTGGGGTTAATTTATGGCATTCCGCCATTTATCTTGCTTGGAAAGATATATCCTTTCAGTGTGAGTTATAACTATAAATATGCGGTTCCAGTGCTAAGCTTATGCGTTTCGGTTCTTGGGGGATATGGTCTGGAATTATTTTGCAAAGGCGCTCGGATGAAACTGGATTTGATAGCGCTGGGTCTGGTATGGCTCTGGGCAAGTGTGAATTTAATTATTGGTCTTATGAACGGGTTTGAGCCATTTTATGGCTTTGGCGCGCATCTGGAGATGGCAAGGCTCTTTGGGGTCATTTTGGCAATGCTATTGGCTTTGAGCCTGATCAGGCGCGGCTTTGTTCGTTTTGTTTTAGTCTGGATGGTTTTGATACTCTGCGGTTCAGCGTATTTTGATTATCGGATGAATCGTGGTGCGGAGCTTTCCGGGTATTTGTCTGCGCAAATGAGAGAAGCGGAAAATCTCAGGGATATATTTGCGGAGCCTTATCGCTATTCTGCTGAAGGGGACATTCTATTTCCAAATCTATTACTTCCGCTCGGTGTGGATGAGCTTCGCATATATGATCCGGTTTATCCGAGAAGCTATGTTTATCTGATGGCTAGCATCAATGGTCTTTCCGGGGATGAAGAGATCAATGAGCATTACAATTCTCATAAGTTATTCCAAATCGGTCGCGCAGGTTTGAATTCCGCGCTTACGCCTGTTCTTAATTTGATGCTTTATTCCGCGGATTATGAGCTGAATTCCAGACCGATTGCGAGAGAGATGCTCAAGGAGGGAATTGAGACAGGAGATTATGCGGGCTGGTCGCGTGAAGAAGTTGTTGGTATTTCGGATGCTTTCAAGAAGTGTTTAATGACTCATTCTAACGGCAAATTAAGTGCGGAGCTTAACAATCATCCTGCGGCTATGGAGCTTTATTTTGAAGCTGGCATTGCGTCAGAAGATAATAAATCTCAAAGCGACGGAGCGGAGTTTGGGTTATTTTTTTTAGAGAGGAACCAATTACGACTGGGATATTACAGGTTTTTCAATCCAGTTCTGCGGGTTGAGGAGCGGGATTGGAAGCCAGTGAAAGTTAAGCTCTGGTCTGGCGGAGAGCGTATAAAAATTTCTTTGGTTAGTTTGAGCGGACCGCTTGGGAATAATGAGGGGGATTATCTTGCCTGGGGGGGCTTGAGGTTATATTCAGAAAGGTATCAGTTGCCGAGTTATGAGAACTGGACAGAGAAGGGGGAGTTGAGTTTGAATTATTTGCGGGAGGCATATCCTCGGTATTTTTTAGTTCAAAGGGTAGGGGTGCTTCCGTCCGGGAAAATAGAGGATGAGATGCCAGCTTTCCGCAAATTAAGCACTGCGCAGAAAGGTTTTTTTCGGGATCAGGTTGTGGTTTCTGAGAAGATGGAGATTGAGCGGAGCGGAAGGGATTTTGGCGGGGAAAGCTGGGTAAAGGTTGTTCAGAGGGAGTCGGAGTTAGTTGAGCTTAAGTTGCGTTCTCCTGTGGATGGTTTTCTTCTTGCTTCTGAGCAGTATTTTCCGGGCTGGCGCGTAATGGTTGATGGTAAAGAGAGCAGGATTTATCGGGCTGACCTTGCACTCCGGACGGTTTTCATTCCTGCAGGGGAGCACAAGGTTTTGTTCTGGTATGAGCCGTGGTCATTTCGTGTTGGGTTGATGGTTAGTTTGGTCTGTGTTTTTAGCTCAGGAGTTGCTCTGGTTTTCTGGTGGAGGAAGAGAGAATAAGTGCTGGAAGATGAAGATAACTAAAGCGATTTTTGTAAAAAGCGCGAAGGATTTAGCTGATTATCCTTCAGGTGGATTTGCAGAGGTGGCGTTTGCTGGCAGGAGCAATGTTGGTAAAAGCTCAATGATAAATTGCCTGGTTCAAAAGCGAGGTCTTGCGCATACGAGTTCCACTCCAGGGAAAACGCGTTTGATAAATTTTTATCTTGTGAATGGCGAGGTCAGTTTTGCGGATTTGCCAGGGTATGGTTATGCAAGGGTTTCCAGAGAGATGCGTTCTGAGTGGAAGCGTATGGTAGAGGAATATTTTCTGCATCGGAAGGAGTTGCGGCTGTTGATTTTGGTTGTTGATGTCAGGAGGGGTTTGGAAGAGGATGAGAAGGCATTTTTATTATGGCTCAAGCAGAGAGGCATTAAAGCGGTAATAGTTGGGACCAAGATAGACAAGCTGAATCGGTCTGAGCGGGTGCGGGCTATGAGGATTTTAAGGGAACAGGCTAAAGAATTCGGGATGGATGTTTTTGAATTTTCCAGCCGGAGCGGAGAGGGAAGGGATGAGCTCTGGTCGCGGATAGTTCAGGTATGTGGTGAGGGTTCTTGGTCCTTTTCAGGTGAAAATTTCTTCAGTCAATAACTCTTCGCTCAATAGGTATTCTGGTAACTGTTCCGGTTGCGGGATTGATCCGGAGCCTGCCTGCATATGAATTATTCAGGTCTCGGTCAAGGATGACTGAGCTTTGAATAATAATATCTCCGCAATTGATATTTCCCTGACAGTTTGGTGTGCCCATAGGAGAGTTAAACACGATGGAGCGGACAGGGGTAGAGAACTTATCTCCGAAAATTTCAGCGAAGAAATGAACAGGGTTCAGTGTATGGACAATTGAGGTAACTGAAACAACTCCGGTTCCAGGATCAACACGGCGTCCGCCGTCAATAGGGTCTTCTCCGCTTATGGTACAAGCAGTCCCGTTTACTATCTCTCCAATTGCCTCGCATTGCACAAGAGGATTTCCATCCAGGTCTGTGAACGAGTTATCAGAATTCGCATCCCGGAATATAAAATAATAATATGTATAATTGGGTGCGGTTCCCTGACGATAAAAAGCGACTCCGAAGTTGCTATTCTCGCTGATGGCTCTCATCCGGGCATTGGTCAAAGCCTGGTTGACATCCCAGATGTCTCCCCGAAGACGGATTCTCGGCATAGAGCCAAAGAGCGAGTTAACGGCAAGCCCAGCCATTATCGCGATAATGGCAAAGACCACCGCCAATTCAATCAAGGTAAACGCGTGAAGAGATTTTTTGTTTTTCATTTTAGTCCTCCTTGCTTTGTTTCTGTTTCTTCTCCCAGCTTCTCCTCTTCTTCTAATTTTATCCTTGCTGGCATAGTTTTGTCCAGACCGTATTCCTTGATTTTATAAATCAGGGCGCGATGGCTGATTTCCAGGAGCTTTGCGGCGCGGGTGCGGTTTCCTCCAGTTCTTTCCAATGCCCTTTTAATCAGTTCCTGCTCCATTTGCGCAGTGACCCTTTTGATGCTCAGTTCCTGCTGAGGTATAAAAATTCCCGGATGAGTGTTCGCTTTTTCTGTGAGGTAAGGCGGTAGGTCTCCGAGCTGAATAAAATCTCCTTCTGCCATAGCAATTGCTCTCTCCATCGCATTTTCCAGCTCTCTGACATTTCCAGTCCATTCATTATTGAGAAGCACTTCCATTGCGGTTTTGCTCACTCCTTTTATTTGCTTGTTGAATTTTGGCGCGAATTTTTCAATAAAATGATTAACTAGGATAGGGATGTCCTCTTTTCGCTCCCGCAAGGGCGGGATATGTATGTTCAAAACATTCAGCCGGTAGAAGAGGTCTGGTCGGAACCTGTTAGCTTTTACTTCTTCTGAGAGGTCCCGGATAGTTGCGGCTATCACGCGGACATTTATCGGGATCGGTTTAGTGTCTCCCACTCGTCTGATTTCCTCTTCCTGAAGCACCCTGAGCAGTTTGACCTGCAATAGTTGCGGAAGCTCTCCAATTTCATCCAATAGTATGGTCCCTCCATCCGCTTCTTCAAATAAGCCCTTCTTGGTATAGGTTGCGTCTGTGAAGGCTCCCCTGATATGACCGAATAACTCGCTTTCCAGCAGGTTCTCTGGAATTGCTCCGCAGTTAACTGCGACAAAAGGCATATCCTTGCGGGAGCTTGCAGAATGAATTGCGCGCGCAACCAGTTCCTTTCCAGTGCCGCTTTCTCCGCTGATTAGAACCGTGGTTTTATAATCCGCAATTTTTAATATAGTTTGAAGGATTTCCTGAATACGGGGATTGCGGGTCACGATATTATGGAACCCGAATTCCTTGATCGCCTGCCTTCGTAGAATACGGTTCTCTCTAACCAGCCGTTCTCTCTCCTCGGCTTTACGCAGTGTCATCAAAATCTCGTCCTGGCGGAATGGCTTGCTAATATAATCATAAGCGCCCATCTTCATCGCCTCCAGCGCAGTGTCCTCTGTGCCATACGCGCTCATCATTATAACTGTTGCTGGAATCTGTCTCCGTCTCATCTCCCGGAGCAATTCCTGACCATCCATCTTTGGCATCCGGATATCGCACAGAACAAAATCATAAGCATTATCCTCAAATTTCTTCAAGGCTTGCTCGCCATTTCCTGCCTCGTCAACATCATAGTTTGCGTCTGTTAAAATTATTTTCAGCCAGTGGCGAAGATTCTCCTCGTCATCCACCACGAGAATTTTAAGTTTATTCGGCACCTTTAGACCCTCCTGTTTTTAATTTAATGCGGAAAGTTGACCCCTGACCAGGCGCGCTTTCCACTTCTATTTTTCCATTCATCGCCTCAATTAGATTGAGCGAAATGCTTAATCCCAGTCCCTCTCCTTTGCCCGGCTCCTTGGTGGTGAAGAACGGGTCAAAAATTTTAGTGAGGTTTTCAGGTGGAATACCAATACCTGTGTCAATAATTTCTATGCAGACCTCGTCAGAAGGGTTGTCAGAGACAAAGGTTTTAACTTTTAGATTGCCTCCGTCTGGCATGGCATCAAGTGCATTGAATAGCAGGTTAATCAAGACCTGCTTCATCTGGTTGCGGTTTGCAAGGACAAAAGGCAGATTCTGCTGGAGATACAAATCTGTTTTGATCTTCTGGAACCCCTTCTGCGCTTCAATCAACATAATGCTTTCCATAATTACCCGATTAAGGTCTATCATCTCCTTTGCCTGGCTTGGAGGACGGGAATAGTCCAATAGCTCCCGGATGATCTGATGAATCCTCTTTAGCTCGCTTTCAACCCTTGAAAGGGAATCCTTCTCGCGCTCATCCAGGTTTTTGGATTTTGAGAGCATTTCCAGATAACCACTGATTATACTGAGCGGATTTCCTATCTCGTGGGCGATTCCAGAGGCTAGTTTTCCAACCGAGGCGAATTTTTCCGAGATGATCAGCTGGTCACGGGTTTTTCTCAGCTCGTGGTTGATTGCTTCAAGCTCAGCAAGCTGTTGCTCAAGATGCTTCTGCCGTTTTGCCAATTCTTCTGCCATACGGTTAAATGCTTCTGCGAGCTGTCCCATCTCGTTTTCTGCATCTGGCTGAACCTGAATGTCAAAATTTCCCTGCCGGATCTTATCTGTTGCGTCAAGCAATTTCTTTAGCGGCCGGATAATAGTGCGGGAGATCAGTAGTGTGCCGAAAACCGCGATGACCACCGCAAATAGCACAATATAGGATACGAGAATAACTGGCGTTAAATTTTTCTCTGCGCCTGGCAGGCGTATTGTCCAGAGAACAGTAAAGGAGATCAAGGCAGTGCTTGCGAGAGTCATCACCACAAGACCAGCCACGATCTCGTTAATCACACTGGTTTTCTTCTTTCTGCTCATATTCCTAAAATCCAGTTAAATGCTCCAAGTTGAACGCGAATATTCCCGGTGGAGATAACGAGATAGACCAGACTGCCGACTGATAAAAATGGTCCAAACGGTATTTTATAGAACCTGCCTTCCTTGCTCAGGAACAGGAAAAAGATTCCAATTATGGTTCCAAGCATAGAGCCCGCGAATATAACCAATGGCAGAGAGCGTAATCCGAGGAAAGCGCCTATCATTGCTAGGAGTTTGGCGTCTCCTAATCCCATTCCTTCTCTTCTGGTGATGAGATAGTAAAGCTCCGCAACGATAAACAGGATAAGGAATCCAGCAATGGCTCCAAGAAGGCTGTCAAACACAGGGATTCTTCTTTCAGGCAAAAAACTCAAACCAATCCCCACAACCATACCGCCAACGCTGATTTCATCCGGGATAAGCCTGTGCTCAATATCAATTATACTTGCGGCAAAGAGCGATGCCAGAAACGCATAATAGATAAAATACCATCTGCTAAAGTCAAAGAGCCAGAAAGCCAGAACGCTTAATAGCCCGGCTAAGAGTTCAATCAGAGGATACCGGAACGATATTTTTTCCTTGCAATGACGACATTTTCCTTTCAGGAGAATGAAATTAAGAACCGGGATATTGTCATACCAGGCAATTGGCGACCCACATTTTGGACAATGAGACCCCGGCTGGATGATGGACTCTTTGCGAGGCCAGCGCCAGATAACCACATTCAAAAAACTTCCGACAGCTAATCCAAAAACGAAAACCACTGCATAGAAAAAAATGTCCATACCTGCTCTCAGTTCCATAAATTCTTTTCCTTTAACAGCCTTTGATAAAGCTGTTCCTGGTCCTTAACCATTTTATGAATGTCAAATTCCGCCACCATCTCCATCCCACGCTGTCCCATTTTTTTCCTCTTCTCGTCATCCTCTAATAGTTCAATCACGCGCTGGCTGATCCCCTGATAATCGCCTGGCTCCAGCAAATACCCGTTCTCGCCATCAATCACAGCCTCAGGTCCTCCGTCAACCCTCGTGCCCACTATTGCAAGCCCGGATGCCATTGCCTGTGGATAAACTCTGGGCAAGCCTTCCCATAAAGAGGTCAGGATCAAAAGGTCTGATGCCCAGAGGATTTCCGGAATGTCTCTCCGCCAGCCAAGGAGCTTGACCCGGTCTTTGATCCCAAAATCCTCAATCATTCTCTCAAGCTCCGGTCTCAATTCTCCGTCTCCGCATAAGATAAACCATGCGTCTGGAGTTTTTTTCAAAACAAGATTCGCAACCCTGGCAAAATCCAGCGGATTCTTCTGAGGCTTGAGGTTAGACACCATCACCACTAATTTCCCAGAGCCAACTCCGAGCTCCTTTCGCTTTGCTAAAATATCTATCTGCCTGGGCTTAAATTCATCAATACTTATCCCGCTTCTGATCAAGTTGTATTTAGAGGGCTTGCCAATGCCAAGTTGAGAGGCTTTTTGTAAATTGGCGCGACTAACGAAAATGAAGCTGTCCGTGATTAAGCCAGCAATTTTTTCCGCAAGGATATAAGCCTTGCGCACAAGCCACGGCTGAAAGTCATTGAAGCCGAATCCGTGGAAACTGTGAATGATAATCGGCACTCCAGCTAAAAATCCCGCAATTCTTCCAAGAATACCAGCTTTACTGCTATGCGTGTGAATGATTAGCGGTGTCCCTTTTGATTGCTTTTTCGCAAGCCTCAGCATCCTCCATAATTGAACCAGAGCCCGAAGGTCGTTAATAGGGCTTATCTCGCGAATAAGATTCGGAACGACTTCAAAATTTTGTCCCAAAAGCTTTTTCGCCTCCTCAGTCAAAATCCCTCCGGGACCGCTCCATAGGCTAGGCTGAAATTTTTCCCGGTCAAGATTGCTTACAGTAAAAATTGTATTCTCCTGCGCGCCCCCTAGTTCCAGCATCGTGATAATGTGTATGACATTTGCCCTCATTTTAAGAGCTTCTTCGCGGTTTCTCTGCCATCCCTTAACGAATCCTCAATCGTGGAATAGCCCCATCTGCCATATCTGCCAATACTATAAATCCCGTTATCCTCCAAGAACCTCAGGATTGAGGGAAGAACATTCTTCCGGTGTTTATCATAAATCACATATCCACAGGGAATCTTCATAGTGCCAGAGTATTCAATCTTATGCTCATCCTTTAAAAGACCACTCTTGCGGAAATCCTCTATTGCCCGCTTTATATATTCCTTCTCATTCAAAGGCTCTTGCTCAGGAAGATAAGTCAACTCCAGAACCACGGACTGGGACTCAGATGTCCTGTCTAAAAAATTGCTGTAAAATCCCGCGCGATAAAAAATAAATCTATCTTCAGGGAAATAAATCCAGTGAGATGGCGTAATAGAAGGTCCTTTTATCCCGAGATTAACGCACAGAACCGATAAATACCTTAAACCCTCCCCTGCAATTTTAATCTCTTCCGGGCAGTCTTTTATCCTTAAAAGCAAATCCTTAAGAGGCATTGTGCTCACCAGATTATTATACTCCATATCCTCCCCATTATCCAGCAAAATTTTCCTATCTTTTAGATTCAGCGCAATTATTGCACGATTCAGGATAATTTTTTCAAGCCCCCGGGCTAAACTCTTTGCAAGGGTCTCTACGCCCCCCTCCTTGGGATAATAAAAATAAACATTATACCCGAAATCTTGCACATTTAGTCCCAGCGCGCCATCAACGACATCCTTGATCGTGGTTTTAGGAATAGACCATTCTGCCCATTCACTATCCAGCTCTGCAAGCGGAATTTTCCAGAATTTTTCATTAAACGGGAAAAAGAAATGATGGGCAAATCCAGCTCCAAAATGGTATAAAATCCAGTCCCGGAAGTTCTCTATTTTAATATGGCTACTTTTCAGCTTAACATCAAAAAACCCGAGCAAGCAGTCCCGAACCACCTCCCTTGGCAAACCAAAAGTGTTAACCTGAAAAGGGTACGGAGTCATAACCTGATTGTAAAAAATAAACGCTCTACGCTTTATATGAACCAAATTGTTTTCTCCAATCAGATTCTTTACTAAATCCTCCATATCTGCGCTCCGGAAATGAAGAAGATGACCCCCATAGTCAAAGCTGTAGTTTCCGAACCTCTCTGTTCTTAACAATCCTCCTACGCGGGATTCCTTTTCAAAAATCTGGAACGGAATCCCTAGCTCCTTCATATGCATCCCACAACTCAAACCAGCAGGTCCAGCCCCGATGATTATATTCATTTCTCTAAATCTCCTCCATCTTTCAGTATTTAATTTCCAGCTTTTATTTTATATACCCAACTGCCTTTAGCTTTTCTTTTTCCTCCTGGCTCATTGCCTTGGGCTTCCAGCTTACTGGAATTTTTATCTTATCCGCATAGTCCGCAACATATTTTATTTCTTTCTCCGGCAAATTAAACGCATACTCCAGAACTTTTCCCCGCATCTCTTCTCCAATCCCCGCATCAAACAGCCATAGAATTGTGGGCGCAACATCATAAATAGATGCAGAAATTCTCTGTCCAGCTACAGCATTCTTTCCTGAAATAATAATTATTCCCTCCAGAGAATGGTCCCCGCTTACATCCTGATAAGACCATAAAACCTCAGGAATATAAATCGCGGTTTCAGCCTTAACACCGGTTCCATAAATAAAGCTCGCCCATACAATCTCAGGGTTAAATTCAACAAATATATCCGGAGCATCAATCACGCCTTTGCTAACTGGCTCTTTCTCCGGATTTTCCTTTACCATCCTGAAAACCCTGTCCCCTCTATCGCTCCTAAGAGATTTGAGCAATTTAACAGCCTCTTTTCTGAAACGATAATAGTCATTGTATTCAACAACTCCCTCTCTATCCCGCGCTTTTAAATTTATATAAACTCCTCTAACATTTTTATGAAAATCGTCAATGTTGTAAAGCTTAGTCCTAGACCAGTTTATTTCTTTTAAGGAAGACCTTTGAGCCAGGATGTTTAAAAGCTCGTCAATGATAGCGCGATTGGATTCTATCTCCTCCGGCTTGATACGCTTTTTCGCGAGCAGAAATTCTATCAAGGCTCCACTGCTCACAATCCCCCTCCGCATCAATTCCTGGCAATCAAAAAAATTCCTCTTCTCAGCCTCAGGGTAATTCTCTTGAGCTTGTCCGAGTTTTGCTATCACATCCTCGCATCTAGGATATTTATATGTAAGATAACCAAGCCTGTTTAATAAATTGTTAATCTCCAGAAAGATATTTTTCGGCACATAGGTCGCAGATTGACCGTGGTCTGAAAAAACCATCACAGTATAGCCAGGGCTTGCATCCAATAGCATCCCCACAAGCTCGTCTGTAAATTCATAGTATTTCTCAATCACATCTCCTAAGCGAGCCTGCTCCTCTCCCGAAACCGAAAATTGATACTCTAGCCCAATGGGCCAGCGGTATTTCCAGAATAAATGAGACACCATATCAATATTCCGCAAATAAATCATCACCAGGTCAGGTTGCTCCCTTTTCAAAATTTCAACTCCTGCGGATGCGATAAAAATGTCCTCTTGATAACCCTTTGCAGGCATCGGATGATTCCATTTCTTTAATTCCTCTTCAAACCACTCAATTCTTAGTTCCGGCAAAGCCTTTAATTTCTCAATCCACTCCGCAGGATAAACATTTTCCGGGCTTAAATTGTCCCTGCGCGCTCCATCCCCAATGAATAAGCCATTCACCTTCTCCGCAGGAGACGCAGAGTTCCAGTTAATCACAGCAACCTTTTTCCCATAATGACTCAAAATCTCCCAGAGCGCTGGCGATTCCCTTACCCTGCTGTCCATTGTCTCCGTCTCATAACTGCCAGCCGGCTTGAACACAAAATTATCTATTTTATGCTTCTCGCGCGGAACCCCGGTGGCAAAACTAGTCCAGAGAGCAGGTGAGATCATCGGCTCCTCAGAAAGCATTATCCCGCGAGAGCCTTGCTCTATCAGCTTTCGCAGATTAGGTAGTTGATTCCTTCCGATCAGGTCTATGATGATCTGCCAGCTTGCACCATCCAGACCAATTATCAGAAGTTTTGTATGATTTGACTGAATTGTCTTAATGAGCGCCGCATCATCAACAGACAATGCCTGTGTTTTTTTTAACAGCCCTTGATTCTCCCGGAGCCATACGATAATTCCAACTGCCAGCGCCAAAAGCAGAACCGCTATCCAGATTTTCCGCGTAGATTTTGAATCCTTTATCATCTGGGTTCTATTTTAACCCTTAGCAGGATGATTGCGAATAGAAGAAGCACAGAAAAACTAACAATGAGCAAAATCAATGCTGATTGAAATCCAATCAGCATCACTGCTAATCCTGCTCCTGCTAAAATTACTGACATCAGATAGTGCAAACCAGTAGCCCACTTTAAACTAAACCCCATTTTCTTTAACCGCTTTACTATGTGGTCCGGAGACCCTTGCATAATAGGCTTGCCAGAGATGAGCCGGGCAAAGCTGGTGAAAGAAATCTCCATCAAAGGAACGCCCAGAATAAGAACTGGAGCAAAAAGACCGAGAACGCTTTTATCCGTGTAACTCCCGATCATTGCCAGCGAGCCAAGCATCAATCCGAGAAACAAACTGCCTGCGTCTCCAAGATAGATTTTTGCACGCGGAAAATTATAATAAAGAAAACCCAGAATCCCTGCCGTAAGTGCGCAGGTAAGAGAAGCAATCACCAGATGATTGTTAATGATCGCAACTGCGAGTAAGCCAGCCCCAGAAATTAAAGCCACTCCTCCGCAAAGCCCATCTTCTATGTCCAGAAAATTAAAAGCGTTCATCAGAGTGATTAGCCAGAGCGCACTTAAAAAATAGCTCAGCACAGGAAATTCCGGGACCGGCTCAATATCTAAAATCGCCTGAATCTCCAGATGAATTCCGCTTTTTAACAAAGCCACAACCGCCAGAAGCTCGCCAAGTAGCTTCATCCAGGGAGACATCACTCCAAAATCGTCAATCAATCCAACCAGGAGAATAATAGTTCCTCCCAGAAGCAAGCCCAGCACCTGCTTCTCAAACCCGAATCCAAAAACCAGCGCAAGAAGAAACGCCAGATATATAGCCACGCCTCCAAGATAAGGAACAGGTTCAGGCTGTAATCTGAGCCTGCCATCTGGCTTTGCAACAAGACCAAATCTCCGAGCCGCTTCCGCCATCAAGGGAGTAAGGTAAAGAGAGAGGCTAAGTCCAAGAATAAAAATAAAAATCAACTGAATGGTTTCTGCTTTCATTCTAGTTTTTCATTCTGCCCAGTTTTTAATTTTATCCCGCCAGAGTTGCAAGAGCAAGATGCTATAAAGCTGTTGACTGTTATCCTCTTTGCCGGATAGATGTTCAGAGAGCAAGCGCAGAACCGGTTTGGAATCAAAAAGCCCTGCTTGTCTGAGCTCAGACTCGCTCAATCTTTCAAGGATCAATTCTTTCAGTTCCTGGCGAAACCATTTTCCGAGCGGCAAAGTGAACCCGGCTTTTTGTCGCGCAATAATTGAATCCGGAATTAGGCCTTTGGCTGAGCGTTTGAAAATTTTCTTGCCAGAAAAAAATCCGATCTTCCATGTCCCTGGCAAAGTAAAAACATATTGCACCAACCGATGATCCAGATACGGCACGCGAGCCTCAAGTGAATGAGCCATAGACATCCGGTCAACCTTAACCAGAAGATCGTCCGCCAGCCATGTGCCAAAATCAGCCCAGAGCATTTGATTGATATGGTCTGAGTCCTGAGCAAAAAAGGCGCAAAACCGCTCGTTCAGTTTTTCAAACAATTGCCCACTGCCAGAAAGCAGTTCCTGGGTCTGGTTGGGAGGAAAAACTGATGCCCAGAGAAGATGTCGTTCTGAATTGCGTTTTTCTTGCATCGCCCTAAGCGCTTTCCGAATCCGTCTGCTACCCGGGACTCCAGAAAGAATTTTTTCCAAAAGCAGAACCCCGGGCTGGAATGTGAACAAACTCAAGAGAGAGGTCAAACGCTCCAGCCTATAGCGCAAATATCCTCCGAACAACTCATCCGCTCCCTCTCCGCTTAAAACCACGGTGACCTCTTTTCGCGCGAGTTGAGAGATGAGATAAGTAGGGATACAAGCAGGGTCAGCAACTGGCTCATCCAGATGAGACACCACTTTATCCAGACAATTTATAGCGTCATCAGCGCTCACGCATAGTTGATAATGCTCGGTCTGGAAATACTCTGAGGCAAACCTGCTCCAAAAGGTCTCGTTCACATCATCCGCGCCACCTAGCGCGGAAAAGTCCACAGAAAAAGTCTTCACTCCCCTGCCTTTGATTCTTTTCATCAGGGACACGATCACAGATGAGTCAATGCCTCCAGAAAGAAACGCACCCAGAGGCACATCCGCAATCAACTGGCTTTTAACGCTCTGCTCAAGAAGAAATCTGATCTCTTCCACAGCTTGCGCTTCTGCTGGTTTTTTCTCAGGAGAGGAAACAGAAAGTTTGAAGAATTCCCCAAGCCGAACTCCGCTGGGATCAGCGATAAAAAAAGTTCCAGGCAAAAGTTTTTTAATGCCTGAAAAAATGGTCTTTGGTCCCGGAACATATTGAAGCATCAAATAGCTGAAAATAGACTCCGGGTTTAAGTCCGGCAATCTGCCAATGCCTTTAATAAGCGCCTTTAATTCAGAGCCAAAAATCAAACGGCTGGACTCCTGAAAATAAAAAAGAGGCTTGATCCCAAAAGGGTCCCGCGCCAAAATTAAGCGCTGGTTCTTTTCATCCCAGAGCGCAAACGCAAACATCCCAACCAGCTTCCTGAATCCTTCAACGCCTTCCTGCTCATAAAGATGAATGATAACCTCAGTGTCAGACCTTGTCTTGAACCGATGCCCCTTTGACTCAAGCTCCGCTCGCAATTCCTGAAAATTGTAAATCTCGCCATTAAAAACAATCACGATTGACCCATCCTCATTCGTCATCGGCTGGTCGCCAGTGGCAAGGTCAATAACCTTTAGACGGCAATGACCAAAAGCAAGCCGCTCATCCGCGCTTGAAAAAAAACCTTCCTGGTCAGGACCCCGGTGCTTAAGCAAACGCGTCATCGCCTGAATTTTTTTCAGGTCTGCTTTGCCTTGAGCCCTGAGATAAAATTCTCCGCAAATTCCGCACATCAGGATTTTTCTCCCATCAGATCAAGGTAAAGTTTCTTGTAATCTGCAATCATTTTTTCCAGACCAAATTCCTGCTCGGCTTTGGCTCTGGCATTTTCGCCCAATCTTTTTGCCAGTTCGGGATCGTGAAGCAATCTGGAGATGGCTCGGGTGAGCATAAATTCATCTTCAGCCGGAACCAGAAGACCTTGCTGATTATCTTCCAACAACTCCGGTATTCCGCCCACTTTAGTTGCCACAATCGCTTTTCCATTTGCCATAGCCTGCATCAATGCCACAGGCATCGCTTCAATCCTGCTCGGAAGCACAAACAAGTCAAAAACCAGCAGATATTTTTCTGGCTCAGGCAGAAATCCTGTAAAATGAGTGCGGTGCTTTATATCCAGCTTCTCTGCTGAAGCCAGAAGCCGTGCCCGCTCAGGTCCGTCTCCAATGATGACAAGCTCGCTGTCCGGAAAATCTTTTGCAAGATGCTTAAAAGCGCGCAACAAAATGTCAATCCCCTTTTCACTGTGAAGACGGCTAATTGTCCCGATGATTGTTGATTCCGGGCTCATTCCCAGCTTGTCCCGAATTTCTTTTAAGTCCGAATTCCCGCGAGTGATTTTTATTCCATTTCTAATCACAATAATTTTTTCATCCGGGATACAGAATTCCTTAATGCAAAAGCCTTTCAACGCGTCCGAAACCACAATATATTTATACACCATCCAGGAGCTAAATTTTTCTATCAAAAATTTTATCCTGCCCCGGTCAAAAGTGTGAAGGGAGCAAAGGATGATTTTGTTGCCAGAAAGCTTCCCGGCAATTCGTGCGACGAAATTTCCCTGAAACAGAATTCCCTGAATTATGTCCGGCTGAAATTTGCGCAGGTCCAGGATTGCCCGGAACAGTATATAGATGAATCGGGAAAAATATAAGAGTCCTTTTGCGCTTTTAAGCTCATAGCTTTTGACCGGAATTCCCAGTTCCTCAATCATCCTTGCGAAATGTCCCTTGCCCTTTAGAGTAAAAACACAAATATGGAATTTCTCTTTCAAGCCCTGACATAAGTCAAACAATACCTGCTCAGCTCCTCCAAAATCCAGGTCTGTGATGAAAAAGGCAATTTTTTTCAACTCAGCCATCTACGGATTTGTCTCCGGAGAGTAATTATTGCCCGGAAAACTGGCGCTGGCAAAAATCCAGCAAATAAACCCAGCCAGGCAGATAAATGCATTGGGTTATAATGCAAGCAAAGTCTGGCACGAGTTCGTGCTTCTTTACTTTCAGCGCTTGCTAGAAAACGCACCATACTTTCATAATAAACATTTGCAAGCGCCATGTCCTTTAGCTTGTTTCCCAGTTCTGGATGACGGAAAAATGCCCGGTTCAGCACAGCTAAACTCATTTCTTCAGCAAGAACTGCTTTACTTTTAATCGCGCTTGCGCTGTGTTTTCGGTATGCAACCCCAAGCCAGGGATAATGAATCAGTCTGCCCTGTTCAATGGCTCTTAGCCATAGGTCCCAGTCTTCAGACGGATGAAAAGGCTCAAACCATATTCCCTTTTCAAATAAACTTTTACTCACAATAACGCTGGATGCAATGATAAAGTTTTTCAGCAATAATTTTTTCAAATCTGGAAACGGGTCAGCTCTTTGTGTATATAGTCTCTGGCTTTTATCATCAATTACTTCTGCGTCTCCATAAAATAAAATCGCATCTGAATTTTCCCGTGCAAAGGCTACTAGATTGCTTAAATGTCCAGGCAGGTATTTATCATCTCCGTCAAGAAAAGCAATCAGACCCGCGCTTGAATTCCTTACGCCAGCGTTCCTTGCAGATGCTACCCCCTGATTCTCCTGCTCCACTAGAATTATTTTATCCTTATATATTCTTAGAAATTCCGCGCTTCTGTCAGTTGAGCCATCATTGACCACAATAACTTCAAACTCAACCCCTTTCTGACTGAGAACACTTTCCAGCGTTTCCTGAATATACCGCTCCTGATTATAAACTGGGATTACAACACTTATTTCTGGCTTCTTCATTTATTACCTGAAAGAAACGCAAGATAAAGCGCCTTCAATTCCTCCCGCTTAATGTCCCCTCTTAAAAGAAGCAAGCCCGCATAGACCAGCGCCGCAACCGGACCAAAAAGAAACATCTCAAGCTGTCCCATTCTTGAGATAAACACGATTACGCTGGCGAAAATGATGGGCCAGATGGATGCTTTGAACATAATCAAGAAGTCTGAGCGGAATGATTTGAGCAATCCCGTTAATGCGACCTGAATAAAAAACGCAAAAAAAGTGGCAAAGCCTGCGCCTGCAATGCCAAAGCGCGGAATCAATATCAGGTTGAGCGCGACATTCGCAAATGCGCCAATACCGTTCACCAAAAGCCAGATTCGCTCCAGATTTTTGGACAGCGCGGCGCTGAAAAGACCATACTGGATGAAACTGAAAATCATTGCTGTGCTCAGCCAGAATAAAGCTGAGTCCGCATCCTGAAATTCCTTTCCGAACAGAAGCGTGAGCGCCTGACTTCCGAATCCTGAAAAAATTATCCAGACAAGACAGATGACAATGACCAGATATTTATAGCTATAATAGTTAGCCTTTTGATACGCCTCCGGAGATTGTCCAAGATATTTACAAATAAGCGGAAAGACCGAAAGATACCATGCGGTTGGAATCATAATCAAATAATCAGTAAGATTTGCGCAACCCCCATAAAGTCCGATTGCGCGCTCCCCAAGAATGGGATAAATCAATAACTGATCAAAGCGGCTGATGACCATTACAAAGATATTGTTAATCAAAAGGATCCAGCTCGCGCGAAAGATATTTTTGACTTCCACAAAAGAAAATTTCAGGCTGGGCTGATAATCTTTTTTCTCCAGACCGAGCAGGAGAAAGAATCCGAGTTGAACCAGACGCCACGCAAGATATAACAAGAAAAAAGGCATCAGACTAGCCTTTAATAAAATCGCGAGAGCCCGGCTGAGCTGATAAAGTATATTGCTTAACCCGTCCGCAAGACTTGGTCGTAATAAGCGAAGCTCAATCTGATGCGGAACCTGAAGAACAAAGCTGGCATTGCCAACAAGACCAAGCAGGACTATGGCAAGATAAAGAATAATGTCTTTCTGATACCCGAGCAGATACACAGTCAAAATTCCGATTGCCCAGCCCAGGACTGCAAGTCCGAGCTTGATGCAAAAGCCAGCGCCAAGATATTTTCGCATCTGCGCTGGAACCCGGACCGCTTCTCTCGCAACCACCTGCTCAATCATCCCCGGGGTAAGCACATTCAAAAAGGTGAACCAGGCAAAGACCAGGCTGTATATTCCGAATTTTTCTGCGCCCAGATACCTGACCAGCCAGATGGTCACGAGCAGTCCGAGAAAAGCGGTTGAGAGACGCTCAAACAGGACAATGAAATTATTGAGCGCGATTTTTTTTATCAGGCTCATTGCTGTTCTTTAGTATATCGCTCAATTAACTTTTTTGCCTCTTGGTCAAGGTAGTTTTCGGAAAGCTGTTTCAATGGAATAAGCATCTCCTCTCTTTGTCCTTTTGCTAGCTTGATTTTATATAGCTCCCATAATGCTGGTCGCTGGTCTCCGAAAACCTTTAGAGCGTTTGTCGCATATTTTTCCGCTTTTGTTAAATCTCCTTTCAGCCTCTGAATTTCAGCAAGCCGTGAAAGAATTTGAATGTTATTCGGATAGAGACTCAAAGCGCGCAGATATTCGCTCTCTGCTGAATTGATATTGCCTTGCTTAAAAAAATAATCCGCCAGATGCTTGTGCCAGAAGGCAAAACGCGGATTGGTTGCAATAGCTTTCTGAAAATAACTGATTACAACCTCCTCTTTTTCCCCTTTCATAGAACCGCAGAAAGCAAGCAGTCCATACGCGTAATCATCCGCTGGCAGAATTTTCAGAGCCTTTAGTGCATAAGCCTCAGCCTGGTCTGGTTGCCGCTTTTGAAAATAGGCTTCTGCTTTTTTTATCATTCTTTGCTCCGCAAACATCCAGCTGGAGATGGCAAGGAGAAGTAAGAGCAAAATTCCGAGAGAGACAATGGTCAGCCTTGAGATTTTTTTTGGTGAACCATTATTTGTTATTACCGTAAAGCCTGCAAGCAAGACCCAGAAGATAGAAGCAAGCTCCGGCGCATAAAGCCCAAAGTCCCATAGCCAGTGACAAGCCATTGCAATCAATGCGCAGAAAATGCCATCAAGATAAGCGTCATCCCTTTTTCGGATTTTTAAAAATCCGAGAAAAAAATATAACATCAGAAGCATCAGACCAGATTCCGCTATCAGCCCAGCTTCTGCAAGAATCTGAATAAAATTATTATGAGCGTATCTGACCTCGTTTGATCGCGGCTGACGATACTTCGGATAAGCAATCCAGAAATTGCCCAAGCCAACTCCGAAAAAAGGCTTTTCCTCATAAACCCTGAGACCAGCCTGAAAATTATATAACCGAAGGACTACTGGATTGTTGCGACGCTGGAACATAATAGAGCGCCGATGATAAATGAACATAGAGAAAATTACAGAGCCGATAATAAGTAATCCCATGATAAGGAATATGTGGCTTTTTCGGAGTTGCACTCTGGAAATCCTCAGTAGGATAAGGGAAATAATTCCAGTAAAGAAAGCCAAGAACCCGCCCAGGGATTTGGATAAAAGCATTGGGAGCAGAAGCAGGAGGATGAGTATTATTAAGATCAGGCTATATGATTTTTCCCTTTCCTGGGTTTCCAAAATGATCTTTTTAGCAGAGCCAATCAAGAGGATAATGCTTGCCGAGATGATTCCGGAGAAGAAATCCGGAGAAAAGGTGAAGCCAAAAATTCTTTTCAAGCTGATCTGTTCCATTTGAGCAAGCTCGCTTGAGCGGACTAATTCCTGGAGATTCTCCAAGCCAATGAAGTATTGCCGTAATCCGTAAAGCGCTTGAATCAGAGAAGCAAGGAAGATAGTAAGGATAAGTTTTTTTAGATTTTCCGAATGAAGAATTTCCATGCCAGAGAGAAAAATAAAGAGGTATCCTAGAAAAATAATCAACTCTCTGCCTGAATAAAGAGGCTGAATGCCAAAAGGCATAGAGATTATCAATCCTGCGAAAAATAAACCCAGGCTGAGCTTTAGCAGGAGAGGCACAGGGAATGATGAGCGTTTGATAAGCAGAGCCAGAATGTATGTCAGGCAGAACCAGAAGAGGAATATATAGTTTGACCAGTAATAAATTTTTCCAGAGATGAGAACTCTTAGAAGCAATCCGGCTAGGAAAAAAAATTCAAGATAATTGATGCCGGACTTTTTATTCAAAAAATCCCCTTCCCGCTATTAGGCGAAATCTCTTTTTTTGAGGATCAGGCTTGCCAGAATCAGGATCAGGGATGCGGTGAGAATCCCGAGCAGGATGGCTAGGAGGAGTTGTCGGATGGGCATAATATCACCATAAACAGCGTTTTCCAGCCAGGAATAGTTGGATAGATTTGGAAGGAGATAATAAATACCTGCGCTCAAGTGTTGGATGATGGGATTTTCAGAGCGCGCCCCAAAGGTTTTAATGTCTGTGGTCAGATGCCCGATCACGAAAAGCGAGAGCGTAAAAATTGTTGCCAAAGTAGGCGTGGTGAAGGTTGAGAAAAATAAAGCTATAGCAACGACAACCAGTAGTTTTACCAGAATAAGAATAATCGCCTGCGCCTGTGCTAATGAGAAATGTAAGCGGAGATAATAGAGCACAATCAAATATACAGCTACCATAATAACCATGTTGACCGTAATTGTAAGCACAAGCCCGAAATACTTTCCGAGCAGAAACGCAGACCGGGACAGCGGTTTGGAAAGAGGCACATAAATAGTCTTGCGCTCTATTTCCTTGCTGACCAGACTGATCCCGAGAAAAATCGCGATCAGGGAGCTGAAAATAGAGATGCTGTGTAAGCCCACATCAACGGTTATGCGTTGCCACTCTCCAGTTGAAAGCTGAACTAACGCAATTGACAAAACAATCATCAGCAGGGCAAAGACCAGAAGGTTATAGAGAATCCTGTCCCGGATATTTTCCCGGAAAGTGTTGAGGACGATGATCCATACCTTTTTCATTTTTGCTGGTTCCCTCCAATGGTTTTCCAGAAATAGTCTTCAAGGCTTTGCCGATGCCCGGAATAATCCATCAACTGTCCGCCTTTTTCCAGAATCAGCTTCACCATCTCCTGCGCTTTTTGCTCATCATTAAGTCGGATTAGCGCCTGGTCCTTCTGCCACGAGATTGAGAACTCTCCGCTTGCCCCGCGTTGTTCTAATTCTTTCTTCAGCTCCGGATTTTTTATCTCAGCTTGAATCTCCCAGCTTTGAAGCGTGGCAGAGGCAAGCTCCTGAATCGTGCCCACCTTGAGCAGTTTTCCTTGATGAATAATTCCTACCCGGTCGCATATAACCTCAACATCACTCAAGATATGCGTGTTGAAAAACACTGTTTTTCCTTCATTTCCCAGCCTGCTGATTAAATCCCGGATTTCTTTTCTGCCAATCGGGTCAAGACCGCTCATTGGCTCATCAAGAATCACAAGCTCCGGGTCATTGATCAAAGCCTGTGCCAAGCCAATCCTTTGAAGCATCCCTTTTGAATACTTTCTCAACGCAAGCCCTCTTGCGCGCTCAAGTCCCACAAGGTCAAGTAGATAGTTAATGCGTTGCTTTTGCTCCTGAGGAGTGAGCGGGAAAAACTGGCTACAGAAATTCAGGAACTCCTCGCCAGAAAGATACTGGTAAAAGTCTGGCTGTTCAGGAAGGAATCCGATCTTATTTTTAGTCTTCACTTCTCCTGCTGGTTTGCCCAAGATAAAGGCTTCTCCTGCAGTGGGTTTGATCAAACCAACAAGAATCTTGATAAAAGTGGTTTTGCCAGCGCCATTAGGTCCCAGAAATCCAAAAATTTCTCCCTTTTCAACCTCCAGGCTCAAGCCCTGAAGCGCCTTCACTGGTTTACGAAAAAAACCGGCATAAAAAGTCTTATGCAAATTATCTGCCCGAATCATTCCTGAAACTCCTTGGGCTTAAATACGCCCAGATAGTATTCCTTAGTGCTTTTCGCCTTATGAGTGTTCCTGTCAATATAGTATTGCCCTCCAAATGGGTCCTCGGGCAACTCATTTGGCGCAATTAAACCAGATTTAACAATGTCCTGAATCTCTTCAGGATATTTGCCATACTCCTGATAGTATAATTCAATTTTTTTATCCAGAAAATCCAGCCCCTTCCTTTGCTCTAAGCCTTTTTGCATATTTTGAATTTGTTTGCTCCAGCGTTGGTTCTCGCTTCCTTTGGCTAACTCCTTCAAAAGAGATTCGCTCAAATCTATATTTCCCTTTTCCGCCAGAATTCTGGAAGCCAGTATTGCATAGCCATAATAGCCAGAATACTGAGCCGCTTTGAAAAAATAGTCTGCGGCTTGCTGATGGTTATCCAGGAAAAAATAACTAACAAATCCTGCCAGAAAGAACAGGTCTTTGTTGGTTGGAAGATTTTGGATTCCTTTCTGGAGCAGAGCTATATTTTTCTCCGGATATAATTGGAACACAATCATTATCACTGATGGATAATAGTATGCTTCAAAGAACCTGGGAGAAAGGTTCGTGACAAAATTTGCATAGTCCCATATATGGTTTGGTTTCTCATGCTCTTGAATTTTGCCCCCAAGATATTGAATGGTTTTTAGCCAATAATAATCAGCGATAATGTTGATATGACCAAGGCTTAAAGCTCTTACTATAGACGGTTTCGGAAAAATCAACAGGGGCTTCTTTTGCTGGGAAAAATAATTCCGGCTTGAGTCCATTTTCATCTGCAGAAACACTAGATTGGCGAAAATAATGAGCACGATCATAATAGCCAAAAAGCGTCTCATTCTGTTTTGTCTTCCAAAAACTCCGGAAGGAAATCCACTCTCAGCTCCACTGCTTGCTCCGGCTTGAGATGCGCGAGCCAGCGAGACATCTCCTGCGCAAGAACCTCTGCCAGTTCCGTTCCTACATACAGCTTCACCTTATCTAGTGGCAGTCCTATCAGGGCTTTGATGATCGCCTCGGAAAATTCCTTGAGCGGAAAATTCTCGCGGAATAAATCCCCAATCACCAGCGAGCAATTTTTTGCGCCTGCTTGACATAGCTTTCTGCAGGTCTTTTCCAGCCACCGGCTCACTTTATCCAAGCCTAGCTCTCTGCTGTCAGGCAAAGCAGACAGAAAAATCTGCGGCGCCAGTTGTCGGTTCCCATCAATCAAGAGCCAGTCCCCATTCCCCTCAAAAAGCTCCTCTAAAGCAAGACCGCTGATCAATCCTCTCAGCCGGAAGTCTATCCTTCCGGTGTTGCCTCTGGGAGGAACCTGGTCAAGGAAAACCGGAAGAGCAAGGGTTTCTCTCAAAGACCAATCCGGAGGGTAAGCGCAGGTAACTATTTTCATTGCTTGTCCCGCTTTTGTATTTTTTGCTCCCGCATCAGGCTCTTCAGAACCTGGTCCAGAATGCCGTTTATGAAAGCGCCTGATTCGCTTGTGCCAAAGCGTTTTCCCATCTCTATCGCCTCGTCAATAGTCACCTTGCAAGGAATATCATCCATTTCCAGAAACTCTAACACCGCTATTCTCAAGATATTTCTGTCAATCCGGCTCATCCGGTTAACCTTCCAGTGCTCCGAATGCTTTTCCAGCAAATTGTCTATTTCCTTCTGCCTCCGCATCACTCCCTCAACCAGCTTTTCCGCAAATCCCTTTGTCGCCTCACTCACCTTCTGCTCCGACCAGAAAATTTTCAGGCTCGGATGGTCCTTATCTCCGTAAAAATCCATCTGATACAGCGCCTGAAGCGCCAGCTCCCGGGCTTTTCTTCTCCTGCCCATTTTAATTTATTCTCAAAATCATTGCTGAAGGAGTTAGCTTACTCGGATAATTTGACAACTTTTTGTTAGATTTGTTTTAGAACCTGCGCCATTTCCACCGCAGACATTGCCGCGGCAAAACCACGATTCCCGCTCTTGGTTCCCGCGCGTTCAATCGCCTGCTCCAGGGTATCCGCAGTGATCACGCCGTAAGTCATTGCCACTCCGGTCTGAAGCGCACTCTGGGCAATGCCCTTGGTCACCTCAGCGCTTAGATATTCAAAATGAGGGGTCTGCCCCCTGATCAACGCTCCCAGACAGATAACCCCATCATACTTCCCGCTCTTTGCCAGCTTAAGCGCGGCCTGAGGTATTTCAAACGAGCCAGGCACGCGCACAATCGTCAAATCATTTTTATTCGCCCCAAGCCGCTCAAGGGCATCTAAACATCCGTCCAGAAGACGGCTGGTGATCAACTCATTGAACCGGCTCACAACCACTGCGAATTTCAGACCCTTTGCATCCAGTTTGCCATTTATCTCCTTCAAGTTTGCCTCCTTTCCTTTTCCTTTACATTCAGATTGAGCAGATGTCCTAATTTTTCCTTCTTGGTTTTAAGATAACTGATGTTCCGATCATTAGGCTGAATCTCAAGAGGAACCCGCTCCGTGATCTCAAGCTCAAATCCCTCCAACGCAACTATCTTCTTGGGATTATTGGTAAGCTCTCTCATCCGGCGCACGCCCAGGTCTATCAGAATCTGCGCTCCGATTCCATAATCTCGCAGGTCTGGCGGAAACCCCAACGCAAGATTAGCCTCCACTGTGTCCATCCCCTGATCCTGAAGCATATACGCCTTCAGCTTGTTAAGCAGTCCAATTCCTCTTCCCTCCTGGCGAAGATAAACCAGAACCCCTTTGCCCTCCTTCGCAATCATCTGCATCGCACGCTCAAGCTGTTCCCCGCAATCGCACCGAAGAGACCTGAAAGTGTCTCCTGTCAGACATTCTGAATGAACCCGCACTAAAACATTATCCTCCGGATGAATCTCTCCCTTGACGAGCGCCAGATGCAAATCCTCTCCAACATCGCTCTTATACGCGATCACTTTCCACTCTCCCCATTTGGCGGTTGGAAGAACAGTCTCCGCAGAGCGGTGAATCAGTCGCTCTGTCTTCATCCGGTATTTGATCAGGTCCGCAATAGTCACAATTTTGAGGTCATGCTCTTCTGCAAATTTGATCAGGTCTGGCATACGCGCCATTGTGCCATCATCCTTCATAATCTCGCAGATCACTCCCGCAGGCTTTAACCCAGCGAGTCTCGCTAGGTCAACCGAGCCCTCGGTCTGACCAGCCCGAACCAATACCCCGCCCTTTTTCGCCCGGATCGGAAAAACATGTCCGGGTCGGACCAGGTCCTCGGGTTTAGCATTATCCGCAATCGCAGTCCGGATGGTGTGCGCACGGTCATAGGCGCTTATACCAGTGGTCACGCCCTCTCTTGCTTCTATAGAGACCGTGAACGCTGTTCCAAACCTGCTCTGATTATCATTCACCATCAAAGGCAGGCGCAACTTCTCAACCTGCTCCTCGGTCAAAGACAGGCAGATCAAGCCTCTCCCGAACTTCGCCATAAACGCAATCGCCTCCGGCGTGACCTTCTCCGCCGCGATGGTCAGGTCTCCCTCATTCTCCCGGTTCTCGTCATCTACCAGGATGACCATCCTGCCCTGACGAATCAGCTCTATTGCCTCTTCTATCCCGGCAAGCCTCGGATTGTCCTTTTCTTTGTCACTCGTCATCTTCTATTTCCTAGGCGCCCTTGCTCGCCTTCTGAAATAAGTTGTCCGCGTGTGCTTCAGGTTGTATTTAATAGTCTCCCATCCAGACAAGCGATGCACCTTCGTGTATTGCCACGCAAAGCTAATCAAAAATATTATATCAAACAACGGGTTTTTCGGCAACTTAACAAGAAAAGGAATCAGCTTGAAGACCAGCCGAGAATGAAAACCCAGGATGAAGAGTTTATGCAGGGTTTCTATCTTTTTGGTGTCCTTTTGCTTAAACGGGCTATACGCGAAAAAGTTAAATCCGCTTTTTTTAGCTTTCCCGGCATTCTGCTCCCGAGTATTACTCTCATCCTTCTGGACTCTCAGCTTGATGCCCGGAAAAGGCTGGAAAAGCGCACTTACCACAAAATCATTTTTCACTCTCCGATTGAAATCCAGAGTGGCAAGCGCCTTCTCAAAACTGTCTCCGGGATAATTCAGCATACTATAAGCCTGAACTCGCAGACCATACTTATGCAGAATCTCCACTCCACGCGCAATCTGCTCATCGCTCATCTTACGGTTTAAAATCCTCGCACGGTCATCTGCGCTCGCACTCTCCAGACCATACCACACAGAATAACAATTCGCTTCCTTCAAAAGCCGAGCCTTGTCATCTGTCATAAGGTCTATGCGCGCTGTGCAAAAAAACGGAATCCCGATCTCCTTCCCATACCTTGGAAGAAACTGCTCCATCCATTTCTGGTCATAGCAGAAAAGGTCATCGCTAAAACCCACTGTGCGCGCAGGATACCGAGCCAGAGCCTGCTTTAGCTCCTCTATCAGATAACCCGCGGATTTGAAACGAGAGTACCGATGGCGATTGGGATAAAGCTCCCTTAAACCAGAGTTCGCACAATAATTGCACGCAAACGGACAACCTCTTCCTGCCAGAAAAACCTTGATCGGAAATTCCTGAAAATAACGATACCGGGAAAAATAAAGCTCCTTATCTGGAAACGGAAGCGTATCTAAGTCCTCTATCAAAGCCCCAACAGGGTTCTGATATATCTTCCCATCTCGCTTTACCCAGAGATTTGCTATTCCAGTATAATCCTCATTCGCATCCAGCGCATCCATCAATCCGCTCAAGCTCTGCTCAGCCTCCCCGCGCATAACCATATCAACAGAAGCATCATTAATTACCTCCGGGAAAAAGGTCGGGTCTATGCCTCCAAAAATAATCGGAACCCCTATATGCCTTTTGACTGCTTTTGCCCAAACCAGCGCTTGCTCACGCTCAACAGACGCCACAGAAAACCCAACCAGGTCCGGGGAAAAATCCGCAATCTCCTTGAGCGGAGTTTTTTCAAAAAAAGGAATGACCAGTTTTGTTTGATGCCCTCTCTTCTTTAACTCCGCTGATAAGGCTTCCAGACCATGAAGCTCATATTCATTGAGCTGAACAAAAACTATCTTCGCCATCTAAATTGATAATGATTAAAATCCTTCCTCTTGCAAACGCTCCAGGCTTAAAGCCTTCTTCTCATTGCGCAACAGCCTCTCAACATATTTGCCCAGAATGTCAAACTCCAGATTAACCTCATCCCCAGCCCTCTTGCCCCCAAGAGTAGTCCTCTTCAAGGTCTCAGGTATAAGCATCACTGAAAAAACCAAATCCGAAACCTGATTCACCGTCAAACTAACCCCATCAACAGCAATGCTTCCCTTTTCTACCAGGTATTTCTCCAGACCCCTCCGCGTTTCAATCTCCATTTCCTGAAACTCTCCTCTGTTGCTGATTTTTTTCACCTTACCAATCCCGTCAATATGACCAAGAACCATATGACCTCCCAGCCGGTCCCCCAGCTTAAGAGAGCGCTCCATATTAACCCTATCCCCTGCTTTCTTTTTCCCAAAAGTGGTTCTGCCAAGACTCTCTGGACTGACCTCAACCCAGAATGAATCCACATCCTTTTCTGTCACCGTAAAACAAGCGCCATCCAGCGCAACAGAATCTCCTTCAGAAACCTCAAAAGCCGCTCCCGCATCAATCAAAAATTTTTTGCCTTTCCTCAATGCCTGAATGCGCAAAATCTTCCCCACCCGCTCAATCAATCCCGTGAACATATTACACCTCGTGAAAAAAACCGGTTATAAGAAAATCTGTTCCGATCCGTTTAACCTCCGGCTCCAAGAGATTTAAAGCCTGTGGCAACCTCCGCGCAATCCTGCCTTTAACCATTGCCCTGGATTTATCATCCACTAACAATTTTGGCGCATAAAAAATATCCAGCTCATCAACCAGTCCCTGCTCTAAAAGCGCGCCTGCAAGCTCCGCACCTCCCTCGCATAAAACGCTCGCAATTTTCATCTCTCCAAGCTTCTTCATCAGCTCCTTCAAATCCACCAGTCCATTTTTGTCCTCGCTGGTTTCTATAACCCTCGCATTTTTATTCTCAACACGCCTGCGCTTCGCTTCATTCGCTTTATCAGTGCACGCGATCAAAGCCCCTCCTTGAGCAGGTGTCTTCAATAATTTCGCGCAAAGCGGAATCCTCAAATTCTCATCAACAACTAGAGGCATCGGCTGATGATGCTTTCCTTTTAGCCTAACTGAAAGCAAAGGGTCGTCCTTTAAAACCGTGCCGATTCCAACCATTACCACCTGAACCTTGCTCCTGAGTTTGTGCACATAATTCCGTGCCTGCTCAGAGCTTATCCATCGCGAAGACCCAAACCGGTCAGCAATCCTTCCATCCAGAGTTGTCGCCAGCTTCAAAATCACCCACGGTCTCCCGATTGTAATATACTTAACAAAATGCCGATTCAATCTCCTGCATTCCTTTTCAAGAACCCCTCTCTTAACTTCTATCCCTGCTGACCTTAGCTTCTGAAAACCTTTTCCACAAACCAGCGGATTCGGGTCCATCATCCCAGCCACAACCTTCTTTACTCCGGACCGAATAACAAAATCTGCACACGGAGGTGTCCGTCCCCAGTGAGAGCACGGCTCCAGATTCAAAACCAGTGTGGCGCCTTTTGCTTTAGAGCCAGCCTTTTCCAGCGCCTTTACCTCAGCGTGCGCCTCACCGGGCTTTGAAAAATACCCCTCTGAAATTATCCTGCCATCCTTTACAACTAAAGCCCCTACCATCGGGTAATGTTCAGTAAATCCCTCCGCGCGCCTCGCAAGCTCAAGCGCACGCATCATCAGAGCTTCATAATTCATCCCGATTATTTCCCAGACTTTGATTTCTCCTGCTTCTGCCTGTCCAGAAGCTCCTTTAACTCATCCATAAATTGATTGATGTCCTTAAATGACCGATAAACGCTCGCAAAACGAACATAAGCAACATGATCCAGATTATAAAGCTCCTTCATTACCTCCTCGCCGATTACCGTGGATGCTATCTCCTTTTCTCCGCTCTCCAGAATCTTATGCTCTATCTTGTCAACAACCTTCTCCAGAGTGGTGATGCTTATCGGTCTCTTCTCGCACGCCTTTTTCAAACCAAGTAGAATCTTCATCCGGTCAAAAGGCTCACGCCTGCCATCCTTCTTAATCACCAACGGCATTACCTCTTCAACACGCTCATAAGTCGTGAACCTCCGACTACATTCCATACATTCCCTCCGACGACGAATAACCGTGCCATCCTTTGAAAGACGAGAATCTATCACACGATTATCCAGATCCCCACAAAACGGACACTTCATTTCCTTCCTCCCTTAAATTTAACTATCTTTATCTTAGCCTCCTTAATCAAAGCCCGTGCCAGTAAATCCGGATACCCATCAAGATAAATGATTTTTTCAATCCCTGCGTTAATCAGCATCTTCACGCAGATTGAGCACGGAAGATTTGTCACATAAAGAATAGAACCCTTGATCTGAACCCCGTGATAAGCCGCCTGGATAATCGCATTCTGCTCAGCATGCAAGCCACGACATAGCTCAGCGCGCTCCCCGCTTGGAACATTCTGCTTCTCTCTTAAACAACCGACCTCTGCGCAATGCCTCAATCCGCTCGGAGCTCCATTATAGCCTGTCGCAAGAATCCTCCGGTCTTTAACCAGAACCGCGCCCACACTCCTCCTGAGACAGGTTGAACGCTTACTCACCAATTGAGCTATCTCCAGAAAATACTGGTCCCAGCCAGGACGATTCATTTCATTTTGCTTTTTCATCCTTTGATAACTTTACCATAAAATCCGCATAGAAAAAAGAGCAGATAGCAATAGTCGCAACCCGTGCTGAAAAAACGCGAGCATCCTGTCAGCGTGATAGGATTGCTCGCGCAAGGGTGAAAACCCTTGGGTGCAGGGTTACGCCTGAAACTGGACCCTGGAAGATTTGCTCAGATCCTCTGCCCCTTGGGTGCAGGGTTACAACCCTGCCAAAGACCAATTCTATCAATGCCGGGGGCTGGTAATTAGCAGGTTTGCAAATATAGGACTGCAAGCACTCTTGCCAGGGGGGCAGGCACTCCTGCCTGCCTTTTCTGCCTATCATTCCTTAATCTGCTTCTGCTGTTCCGCTTTCTCCACTGTTGAAGCCCAAGACCGGAAGCGTTGTCCTCCATCAAGCTTGCGCCCGAACCGCATGATGTTTTGCTGTGAACCGCTCCTGAATCTTTTGTGGCGCCGACCCTTTGCCCCAATCTTTTAGCCCAATCTCTTGCCACTACCAAAAATCGGGTCAAGGGTCTGCGACCCTTGCATCGTTGTCTCTGTGAGCTTCTTGCGCCGAGGTCCCAATAACGCAAACCCAATGAGTCGCTCCTCATTCAAATGAGAAGCGAACAATGTTGTCAAAAAAACCACTGATAATATACGATTGAAAAAGCATTTTTCAAGGGTTTTGTTCGCTCTGACCGAACGAAATTTTTATATTTAATATCAAATAGTTGCGCCATTAGACGGGTTTGTTTTTAAAAATCGGGTTAAGGGGCTCTGCCCCTTAGGTCAAGGGACAAGTCCCTTGCACCGCAGAGACGCAGAGTGCGCAAAGAATTTTTTGATTGTCTTTAATTTGCGAGCTTTATCATGCGGACTAGAATCAATATTCACAGAAAATGCTCTAGCGATTAAGTTTTATGTAGAGACCCGTCCCCACTCTTTATATTTCTGTTAGGGAAGAAGGTTAGTTATACAATTTTATCCCCATAGTAATTATATTATAGCAAAATATTGTAAAAAGCAATAAAACTACTCAATTATTTTCTCAACTCTTTTTGTCGCCTCATCTAAAAGCTGTTTTGCTTGTTTGCGAAAATTTCATTCTTGCTCTTTTATAAATTCTTCTAATAATAAGGCACTAAAACAAAATTCATCTTCTTTCAGGCTTTCAAGTGTTGACTTCATTTTTCCTCCCAACCACGCAACACCATCAATGATAGCAACTTTTAGCACATTTGAAGGACATTCAGTTTCTTTTACTAAACTTACTGCATCTTTAAATTGATTATCTTGTGAACCGCCAAAATCTGTTATAAATTTAGCTGTTCCTATTATATATTTTTTGTTATGAATTCTTGATACAAAATCTAATCCCTTACTCAATTCTCCAAAATTACATTTCAATTCGTTTTTGGCATATTCTTTCAAAAATTTATCTCCTCTATTTAGGAAAATTATTTTATTATTAGTTTTTCTAAATTCATTTATATCTAAAAAATCAAAATGAGTTTTTAGCCACGTTTTAAACATTGGACCTATTCTTCTGCTAGCTTTTTTAGGTGATTCCAGCCTTTCTTTTAATTCATCATAATTCATTTCAAATAGCTTATCACAAATTTTTTGGATAGTCAGAGGATTTTTATCAATCGCATCTTCATAATGCGATAGAAAACTTATATAAGGATTTTCTATCGGAAATTTGAATCCATGTTTTTTTAAACGTATCAGTTCTCTTACTAATTTTACGCAATCGCCTTTTTGAAAAAGTTGTTTTAGTGAAGGAGATTCATTTTCAATAATTTTTCCTCTACTAATTTCGTTTGGTGGATATATTTCCAATAATTTATCTAAATAGGATGTTTTTTTTGCTAAACTTATACTTTCTTTTACCCACTTGTTCATAATTTTATATCTCTAAAAAAGTGTTATCTGATTTTCTACTTTTCTATTTAAACTTAATAGAATATCTTTAATTCCTTCTATATTCTTTTGTTCTATTAAAATTTTTAACATTTTTTTCTGATCTTTTGAAATTATGTGAACTGGAAAAGTTTCTAATAATTTTTTCGTTTGGGATAATCCTAAATATTTACGAATATAGTCAGAATTAGAGTATTTAAAGGTAGTCAAAAACTCGCTATCAGTAATATCTCTAAAGTATTCAAGCATTAGATTAAAATAATTTTTTAATAAAACTAAGTCTTCTTCTGAAAGTTCTGGAGCTATAAAGATTTGAATAGGATGAGTGCGGTATTTTTCTTTTGTAACTACTATGCCATCTACTCCAAAAGTCTCCTTTACATTATAAATGCCTGCCCTTCCATCCCATCCTCCTGTATCTAAAGTTCTCACAAATAAGTGATTATTTTTTAGTTTTTTATAAAGTTTCTCATTAACTAAATAAGTGTTAGATTTTAAGCAACCATTAGAAAAATTATTTACATCTAAAAGTTTAACTTCTCTTTGCCCTTTGTTTTTTGCAACTTCATCCAATGTTAAATAAAATTTAATTTTTAATGGATTCGGTGATTTAAAATATGAAACATACTCATCAAATTCGCCACCTGCTCTGTAGAAATTTTTTGGTGATAAATTATATTCTTTTTCTACAATTTTGCTATTAATTTTTAAAGCGTTAAAAACAATAGAGCTTTGGGCAGGGTGTGTTTTTTTCTCAAAAAAACATATGCAAACATTAGTGCCGGTAAATTCGAAAATTTTTCTCTCAAAAATAATCGCCTTTTTGATGGTATAAAATGGCAAAAAATCTTTTCTAATTTTATTAGATACTGAAAAGCCAAATAAGAAATTAGTAGGGATTATGTAAATTAATTTTTCTAGTCCATGTCTTAAGTCATTAATAAGTGCGATTTGATATAAGTCTTGATATCCTTCATTTGATCCTGAAAAATATTTTAGATTTCTTTCAGAAATTTTCACAATATACCCTAGATAGAGGTATGGTGGATTTGTTATGTGGTATGGCGGATATCTAAAAGATTTGAAATTTGGATAATTTTGTAATGTATCTCTTAATTGAATATTATTTTCTGCTGTCTCATAAGGAATTCCGTAATTCTTAGCGTTTTCAATTGTTTTTTCAACCATTTCCTCTTGAATATCAAAAAGAAAGATGTGCTCTTTGAAAAAATTTATTCTTTCGTTTTTAGGGATTGCTTCCAATATAGGTAAAATAAGATTACCCTCTCCACAAAACAAATCCACCCAAGTATATTTATAGAGAATATCCTTGATTTCTGGAAAAATAAATTTTTTAAAAATATCTATTGAAGTAAGATGAGCTCCAAAGTCCCTTCTTTTTTTCTCAATAGGGATATATGTTGCTGTTCCTAAATCTCTAACACATCCAGCCCTGCTCACCGGGTTAGTTTCAATTTTTTCTTTTTTTGGTTTGTAGTTAATTTTCTTTGTATCGCACCCGGTTTCTTGGACACTATTTAAGCGCATTTTGTCCACTTTTCCCCTTTGCCAAAAGTTAAGCACATTTTGCCAATCCTGTCAAGTAGTTTTCCTGTGCCTGTTTTGGGCTGAGGAATCCCAGTCTCTCAGTGCCACCCTGCTCCCTATCTTCCTTGTTTATGGGACCTACCTCTTTAATCCAATCCCCGTTTTCACGAGGACAGGTTTAACCCAATTCTGTGTCCAAAACAATCTGTGGCAACTCAGTATTAAATGATAGGAAATCAATGATTAAAAACTATTTTGCAGTTTAATCAGATAGTTCTGCAAGGACTCAAGCGCTCTCTTTGCAAGATATTTCCTCCGATTGCCTTTTCTCAGCTTTATTTCTGTCTCCGGTAAAATTCCCCAGTTGGCATTGATTGGGACAAACTCTCTGGATTTTGGTGTTGAAACATAATTGAGTAGGGAGCCTATTATAGTTTCTTTAGGAATTAAAATTGGGTCTTTATCATAAGCGCGGAATAAGGCATAAATCCCTGCGGAGATTCCGCAGGATGCGCTTTCCAGATATCCTTCCACGCCTGTGAGTTGTCCTGCAAAAAAGAGCCTTGGGTCTTTTTTCAAAGAGAGGTCAGGATTGAGCAATTCTGGAGAATTGATGTATGTATTGCGATGCATACTTCCGAGTCTTGCAAATTCTGCGTTCTCAAGCCCTGGGATCATTCTGAAAATTCGTTCCTGGTCAGGATATTTGAGTCTTGTCTGGAAACCGACCATTCCATAAAGCTCAGCAGAGCGGTCTTCCTGGCGAAGCTGGACCACCGCAAAGGGCTCTTTTCCTGTTCTTGGGTCAATCAAACCTTTTGGCTTCATAGGTCCATAACAAAGAGTCATAAAACCTCTTTTAGCCATTTCCTCTATTGGAAGACATCCCTCAAAAAATTTTGGCTGTTCAAATTCGCGATAAGGCACAAGCTCAGCTTTAATTAGCGCATTGTAAAACCGCTCATATTCCTTCTTATCCATAGGGCAGTTTAGATAGTCTCCGTCGCCTCTTTCATATCTGCTCTGTCTGAAAGCAATTTTTAGATTGATGCTATCAGCGTAAATCACTGGCGCTATAGAGTCATAAAAGTATAGATGTTCAGAGCCTGTGAGATTTTCTATGGCTTTTGCAAGCGGGTCTGAGGTTAGGGGTCCTGTGGCAATGATTACGATTCCCTGCGATGGGATTTCAGTTAGTTCTTGCCGGAGCAGTTCAAAACCCTTCTGGGACATAAGCTTCTCGGTGATGTATTCTGAGAATTTGTCCCGGTCAACAGCGAGCGCGGCTCCTGCTGGGACAGAAAATTTCTCTGCAGACTCCATTACAATGGAGTCAAAAAGTTTCATCTCCTCTTTCAAAAGCCCAGAGGCGTTTTCAATGGACCTGTTCTTAAAGGAGTTAGAGCAGACTAGCTCTGCGAGATGCGGGAAGCGGTGCGCAGGAGAAAATTTTTCTGGCTTCATCTCATAAAGCCGGACCTTTCCTCCGCGCTTTAGAATCTGCCAGGTTGCCTCCACCCCAGCCAATCCTCCACCAATGATAGTAATCTCTTTCATCTCTGCACAGGCAATTTTATCCGCAATATATCAGGCTCTGGATTCAATGATACAGGCAGAATGCTTTATTTTATTTTCAGGCGTTTTTTGACTTCTTGGAGGGAAAGGGTTTTTTCCTTTCGGCGACTCTCAATCAGCTTCCAGAAAGAGGCGCTTGTTTGCAAGATCACATCTTCCCAGTCCTGTCCTTCAACCCCGGTCAGAACCACTGCGGGCTTTCCGCGCCTGGTCACCACCACTTGCTCCTTTTGAGCAGTGTCAATATTCTCCTTGATCCTCTTCTGCAAATCCCTCACTGTAACCGTCTTCATAGGATTCCCTCCGTAGTCCGATGCGGAGGCTTGCGCCGAATCGCCCGGACATAAACTGTTTTCGTGTCCTTGTCCAGCTCATAAAATACCCTGTAATCTTCAACCCTTAATCCCCAGCTCGGCACTATCGCCTCAAAAGGCGGAACCAGACCTTTTAACGGCTTTTGGCTCCTGGTCAGCTTCATTGGTTGCTGACTCAACTTTTCCTCAATCTCGCTCAGTATCCACTTCCTGTCATAAGCCCGGAGTTTCTTCGTGTCCTGCAGTGCTCCCTGGGAAAAACGGATTCCATACATATATATATTATTGTATATGCGCGCAAGACTGCAAGCCCTGTATGGTTTGGCAAACAAAAGCTAGGCTGAACCATTGAACAAACGCTTTTATCAGCATTTGGTAAGTGGCAAATAAAAATATAATATACTTAACAATGCATAAAACATCCTCAAAAAATTTGGTCCGGAACGCTTTTGCTTTTCTTGAGAAGTTCACCAACTATGAGCGGGCGCTGAGGTATCCGTATAATGGCTGGGCAATGAATCTTGAGCGGGTCAGGCTTTTGCTCTCATCAGTTGGCTCTCCTGAGAAAACCCTTAAAGCCATTCATATTGCTGGGACAAAAGGCAAGGGGTCAACATCCAAAATGGTCCAGTCCATTTTAACATCTGCTGGTTTCAGGGTTGGGCTTTACACATCTCCGCATCTGCTTAAGGTTAACGAGAGAATAACCATTAACAATAGTATGATTACGGACATAGAACTGGCAAGGGCGATTCTGGAGCTTAAGGATGGGGTGGATGCAGTGAAGAAAAATCCAGGGCTCGGGGAGTTGACATATTTTGAATTGATTACTGCGGTTGCGTTTTATTATTTTGCGAGAAAGAAGGTTGATTATGCGGTTCTGGAGACAGGCTTGGGAGGGAGATATGATGCGACCAATGTTTGCGAGCCTGTTCTTGTTATTCTCACTCCGATAAGCTATGACCACACAGATATTCTTGGGAAAACTCTGAGCCAGATTGCTCTTGAAAAGGCGATGATTATCAAGCCTGGGGTGGAGGCTGTAATTTCGGTTCAGCCTGGACCAGCGAGAAGGGTTTTTGAAAAACGCGCAAAAGAGATTCAGGCGCGCATATTTCCTGTTGAGAAGTTTTATCAATGGCGACTGCGATCCATCAAGCCTGGAGAGATGGTTTTTGATTTGAGAGGGAAAAGGGAGCTAAAGAATTTAAGGAGCAGAATGGTTGGAGCGAGGCAGATGGTTAATTGTGCGTGTGCGGTTCTGGCAGTGGACTTGCTTGAGGGATATGTTGGGAAGGTTTCAGATGAGGCTATTCGCAAGGGTATCTGGAGTGCGGTTCTTGGGGGTAGATTTCAGGAGATTGAGTTTCGGGGCAGGAAGATTATTGTTGATGGGGCGCATAATAAAGAAAGTGCGCGGGCATTGATGGAGACGATTGCTATGTTATATCCGGGGTATAAATTAAATTTCATAGCAGGCTTGAGCAGGGACAAGGACATAGAGGGATTTTTTTCTGAGCTAAAGTGTTTAGCTGATAGAATAATTATTTCTCAGGCAAGAATTCAGCGTGCGGCGACGAGGGAGACAATGGAAAGGGCTCTCAAGGGTTTTAAGGGAGAGATTGTGTTTGAGCCGAGCTTGAGAAGAGCAATGCGTTATGTTTTAAGGAGTAGTGGAAAAGGAGGATTAATTGTTATAACAGGCTCGTTTTATTTAGCTGGAGAGGCTCTTGAATGGTTAAAGGAACAGGGGATAAAGATTCGGACACCATAGCCGGGATTGCGACTCCGCCTGGGATTGGCGGGATAGGCATTGTGCGTATGAGCGGTCCTGACGCTCTCAGGATAGCGGACTCTATTTTTGAGGGGAAGAAAAAGCCATCGGAGCTAAAAGGGTTTCAGGCGGTTTATGGCTGGATTACGGATGGGGAACAAAGGCTTGATGAGGCGATTGTTCTTGTGATGCGTGGTCCGAGGAGTTATACAAGGGAGGATGTGGTTGAACTGCAGTGTCATGGTGGTCCGGTTGTGCTGAGGCAGATTCTGGATGCGGTTTTGAAAAAAGGTGCAAGATTGGCGGAGCCGGGGGAATTCACCAGGAGGGCTTTTCTTTCAGGAAGGATTGATTTAAGTCAGGCAGAGGCGGTTGCATCGCTGGTTTTTTCACAGACATCAGGGAGTGCGAGAGCGGCGCTCAGGGGATTGTCCGGGGAGCTCGGGAAAAAAATTAAAGGCGTTCGCGAGGTTTTGATGAAGCTGGTTGCTGATTTGGAAGCTGGTCTGGATTTTGCTGAGGAAGATATTGAATTTGTAAGAAGAGAGGATGTTGAAAGGGAATTAAAAGACATTCTTTTGCGGATTTCCGGGCTTATTCGCGGGGCAAGAGCCGGGATGATTTTAAGCGAGGGAGTAAAGCTGGTGATAGCTGGCAAGCCGAATGCTGGAAAAAGCACACTGATGAATGCGCTTCTTGAGAGAGACCGAGTGATTGTGACGCCATATCCGGGAACCACGCGGGATGTTGTTGAAGAGGTGATAAATCTGGACGGGGTTCTGGTTCGGCTTTCAGACACAGCTGGAATAAGAGAGGATGCTGGAGAGATTGAAAAAGAGGGGGTTGCTCGTAGCTGGAGAGCGATTCAGGAGGCTGACCTGATTTTATTGATGTTTGACGGGTCTGAGCGGATTTCTGAATATGACCGGAGGCTGATTGAGGAAACGAAGAATCTGAAAAGGTTGATTTTGGTAAATAAAATTGACCTTAAGATAGAGCTTAATTTAAGGGAGCTAGAGGCATTGAGCGGGAGTGAGGTTCTGGAAATATCTGCCAGGGAGGGGACTGGTCTTGACAGGCTCAGGAAAAGGATTCAGGAGATGATATGGGAGGGGGATTTATCTGGAGAGGACGCTCTGGTTTCAAGTGCGAGACAGCTTGAGTTATTGAAGAGGGTGAAGGATGGGATTGAGGATGCGTTGAACGCGCATAAAGAGAATTTAAGTGAGGAGTTTATAGTTGCGGAATTGAGGAAGGCTCTGAATGTTCTGGCGGAAATTTCTGGTGAGATTATTAGTGATGAAATTCTGGATATGATTTTCAGCAGGTTTTGTATTGGGAAATAGGCATCATTTGCTAATTTGACTGGATGATGGGATGATAGGGAAAAATTGAGGAGGGAAAAAGGAGATGGTAAAAAGGGTTATTCTCTTGGTTTTTATTTTTACAATAGTATTCAGCTCAGGACTGACAAAGGCTGAGGATTTATGCGAGGAGCCTGTAAAGACTGAGTCTGGACTGGTTAAGGGCGGATCAGATAAATTGAGCAACACCTGCGCCTGGCTCGGGATTCCATATGCTGAGCCGCCAGTTGGGGAATTGAGATGGAGGGCTCCGAAGCCAGCAAAAAGCTGGAGCGGGGTCAGGAATGCGGATAGCTGGGGTCCTGCGTGTATGCAGGTTGGTAGTAGTTTTATCACGGAATCCAAGGAGGGCAGTAAGGGATATTCTGAGGATTGTCTTTATTTGAATGTATGGCGACCTAAGACAGGGGGGAACCAGAGACTTCCAGTTATGGTGTGGATTCACGGGGGCGGGTACACAATGGGTTCTGGACAATATCCTGGAGGAAGGTTAGCTGAATTCGGGAATGTGATTGTTGTTAGCATCAATTATCGGCTGAATGTTTTTGGTTTTATGGCAAGTCCGGGATTGCGGGAAGAGGACCCGAATAATAGCACAGGGAATTATGGGTCTCTTGACCAGGTTTTGGCGCTTAAATGGGTTCATAACAACATTGCAAATTTTGGCGGGGACCAGAATAATGTGACTATTTTTGGAGAGAGCGCAGGGGGCTGGAGCGTATGCACGATGGTAGCAACGCCGCTCAATAAGGGGTTTTTTCATGGGGCGATTCTTGAGAGTGGGGGATGCGAGACAAGCGAGAGCCTTGAGAGGGGGTATGAAAAGGCAAAAGCTATTGCGGAGAGGGCTGGTTGCAGGTTTGATGACATAGCCTGCCTTCGCTCTGTTCCAGCAGAGAGGCTGGTTTCTGGAGGAGCTGGAGATATTATTAAAAAGGGATTTACTTTTATGAATCATAATGACGGGTATGTTCTTACAGATACACCGCTTGCTATGATCAGGTCTGGAAATTTTAATAAGGTTCCGCTAATGGCAGGGTCCACAAGAGAAGAGGTGAATTTTCTTGTTTTTGCGAGGCCGCGTTTGAATAATGCTCTGCCCTCTCAATATGAGAGGATGATGCAGAGGAACCTGAATTTGAGTAAGGAAGAGGCAGAGAGGGCTGTTAAGGCGTATCCGTTAAGCAAATATGATAATAAGCCTAAAAAAGCCTTTGGGTATATTCTCACGGATATGGCGCTTGCGTGTCCCACATATCTGGGCTTGGATGCGGTTTCTGAACAGGGGCTTACGACATATTATTACCGGTTTGATTATGATGATATGAAGGGAGGGAAATTTCTTCATGCGTTTCATTCATCTGAGATTCCGTTTGTGTTCCATTCCTTTGATCAAAAGCCTTTTACGAATTTTTATGATGAGAAGAATCTAGGTCCTGCCCGGGAATTATCAAGGGTCATTCAGGGCTACTGGACTAATTTTGCTAAGACAGGGGACCCGAACGGGTCTGGTCTTCCGGAGTGGAAGCCATACACGCGGGAGAATCCTTTTGTGCAGATTCTTGACCTTACGGTTAGAACAGAGAAGAGCGATATGAGTGATAGATGTGCGGTTTGGGACGGATATAATCAGACACGCACGCCAATTTTTGAAACGCTTGCCAGGAAGGAAAAAGGGAAGCGTAGAAATTAAAAAAAATACAGGAGGGTAAAAAGATGCGTTTGAGGATTATTTTTGTTTTGTTGCTTTTTTGTGGCTTGATGATTTCAGGGATGGCTTTTGCAGAGGATATTTGCTCTACGGCTGTTAAGACAGAGTCAGGTTTGATCAAGGGACTTTCAGAGAAAGAGACAAACACCTGTGTTTGGCGGGGTATTCCGTATGCGGCTCCTCCAGTAGGGGATTTAAGATGGAAGGCTCCCCAACCTGCTCCTAAGTGGGATGGGATTCGTGATGGGTCAAAATGGGGAGCGCGCTGTATGCAAAAGGGAGAGATGGAGCTTGTGAATTCAGACCCTTCTGGGAGTATGAGCGAGGATTGTCTTTATCTTAATATCTGGCGTCCGAATAAGGAGGGGAAATTTCCGGTGATGGTATGGATTCACGGAGGTGGGTATGCAGGCGGAACCGGGAACACGAAGATGTACTGGGGAGACAGGCTGGCAGAGAAGGGAGAGCTGGTTGTTGTTACGATTAATTATCGGCTGAATGCTTTTGGTTTTCTGGCGTTGCCTGAGTTAAGGAAGGAGGACCCGAATCGTTCAACGGGTAATTATGGTTCTCTTGACCAGGTTGCGGCTTTGAAATGGGTTCAAAGGAATATAGAGAATTTTGGTGGGGACCCGAATAATGTGACTATTTTTGGAGAGAGTGCGGGAGGCTGGAGCATTTGCACTATGCTTGCGACTCCTCTAGCAAAGGGGACTTTTCATCGGGCGATTCTTGAGAGTGGGGGATGCGAGTCTGCGGAGCCGATGGATGATGGGTACAGGAAGGGAGAAGCAATAGCTGAAAAGCTGGGATGCGGCTCAGATGACCTTGCGTGCCTGCGTGCTCTTCCAGCAAAGAAGATAATCAAAGCCATTGATATTGGCGGTATAGGCAAGGGGTTTAGTCTGGTGAATCATTTTGACGGATACCTGCTTTATGACACGCCTCTGGCAATGATCCGCTCTGGGAATTATAACTGGGTGCCGTTAATAGCTGGGAGCAATCACGATGAGGTTAAGCTCTTGCTTATGTTTGAAAGGGAATTGAAAAAAGCGAAGCCTGAGGAATACGAGGCTAGGATGAAATTTTTTGACATTTCAGATGCGGAGTTAAAAAGGCTGGTTCAGCTTTATCCATTGAGCGATTATGACAATAAGCCAGCAAACGCATACGCTCAGATAGCGACTGATGCTGGTCTTGGGTGCCCGACATATCTTGGTCTTCAGGCGGTTGCTAAATATCAGAAGGATGTCTACTACTATCGGTTTGACTTTGATGATATGAGGCTTGGGAAGAAGATTGGCGCGGCTCATTCAATGGAGATTCCGTTTGTGTTCAATAGCCTTGACCGGGCGCCGATAAATATACTTTATGGACCAAAACAGAGAAAGCTGGCTGAGCCTTTGGTTCCAGTGATTCAGGGCTACTGGATCAATTTTGCAAGAAGCGGTAATCCGAATGGTCCTGGTCTTCCGGAATGGCAAGCGTTTGATCTAAACTCGCAAAAGGTTCAGGTTTTTGACACCACTTTTAGAACAGAATCCGCAAAGGTTGCGGACCGATGCGCGTTCTGGGATGAATATTCAAAAAGCCATCCGCGAATTTATGAGTCAATGGGACAGAAGAAAGACAGGAATAAATGAAAAATTGCGCCTGAGGTTTTGGGCGCTTTAATAGCAGAGAGAGAAGATAATGAAGCGAAGGGAATTTCTGAAAAACACAGCGCTTGTCGGGGCTGGGATAACCCTAGCAGGGTCTCGTTTGTTCAGTCAGGATTATGGAAAAAAGCCGAATGTTCTTTTGTTCATTGTTGACCAGATGAGACAGCCAAATCCAATACGCGGAGCTGGTTTTCCGCCAGAGGCGAAATTGCCCAATCTTGAAATCCTGAAATCACGCGGTCTGGAATTTACCCAGCATTTTGTAAGCGCGGTTCCCTGCTCGCCTTCTCGTGCGTGTCTTTTCACAGGCTTGTTTATGGACCAGAATGGAGTTAAGACCAACATTGGAGGAGAAGAGCAGAAGGACCTTGACCCGGCTATTCCCACGCTCGGGCATATTTTTCGTAGAGCAGGTTATCGGACTCCGTATTTTGGCAAATGGCATCTTTCGCGCGGCAAGGGTTTGAAAAAAGAGGGCTTGGATGCTTATGGATTTGAGTATCAAACAGCAGAGAACACTGGCGGGTCTGGATTATTGATTGATGAGCCATGGACTGAGTTAGCGATTAACTGGCTAAAGGACCCAAAGAACCAGAGTCAGCCATGGTTTCTTGTTCTCTCCCTCATCAATCCTCACGATATTTGCGATTATAATCCATTGATAAATCTGGACATTTTTATCCCGGATGTGATTAAAGAATTGCCTCCAAGCTGGGACGATGACTTGTTGTATAAACCCAGATGCCAGATGGAGTATCAGGATAAAACCGAGCCGGAGATTATGAGAACCGGCGGAGAAAAGCAATGGCTGAATTATCTGAACTATTACTATTATCTCAATCTGAAAATAGACGCTCTTCTTGGAAAGGTTATGCAAACTCTGGAGCAGACAGGACAGCTTGAGAGCACGCTCATCATCTTCACTTCTGACCATGGAGAAATGGCAGGCTCGCACAGGCTTAAGCTAAAAGGTCCTTTTGTTTATGATGAAAACACGAATGTCCCGCTTGTGCTCTCATATCCGGGGAGGATTCCATCTGGAGCAAAAACCAATGCGCTATGTCAAAATGTGGACATATTCCCGACGCTTGCGGCTTTTCTTGGCTTTGACCTGAAGTCGGAATTCTCATACCTTGCTGGAAAAAATCTTGCGCCTGTTATTGCTGACCCTCAAAATGGTGGAGTAAATTTTCATCTGCTCTTTGCCTTTACAGAGAATGTTGCGGCTGAGAGGAAAAAGAAGGCAAGGGGACAATCCTGGATTGAGGCTCCTCATCAAATCCGCTCAATTCGGGAGCGCAACTGGATTTACGCAAGGTATTTTGAGCCAGGATTAGAGGAAGAATACGAGATGTATGATCTGGCAAATGACCCTTTGATGATGAATAATATCGCTTATGACCCGGCTTATAAACATATTCGGGAAGAGCTTTCAGAAAAGCTCAGGATAGCAGAAGCCACTGAAATGTCGCGTGTTGATTTTTCCAGAGTGAAAATCTAGCTAAACCATAAGCCCATAGCCTTTCACCTGTTCGCTGTTTCCATTATCAGTTAAATTCATCTGGTAAATGAATTATAATGAGCGTGTGCGAGAAGGTCAGAAAAATTCTGGTATTGAGGTAGAGGGCTGGTTTTATGCTACTGGCTTGATTTTTCTTCTCGGGCTCAGCTTTCTTGCGTATGTTCCTTCATTCAAGGCTCCGTTCCAGTTTGATGATTTTCGGACCATCCTTGAGAACCGGGCAGTTAGAATTCATAGCCTTCATCCGCGTGAACTTCTGGAAGCGAGTTTTCAGAAGGGTCTTGACAATCGTCCGGTTGTGAATTTAAGTTTTGCTCTCAATTATTATTTTCATAAGCAGAATCCTTTGGGGTATCATATAGTTAATTTTTTTATTTTAATTTTCACTAGCATTGGCATCTGGCTAATTGTTTATAGACTTCTTTTAAGTCAGGGTTTTGAACCAGTGAGGAGCTGGCTTTCTGGCTTAATTACTGCGCTTATCTGGTCGGTTCATCCTGTTAATGTCCAGGCAGTGACTTATATTGTCCAGCGCTATTCTTCGCTTGCAGGCGCGCTCAGTGTCTGGAGCATTTTATTCTGTCATCTTGCTTTAGAGAAGAAGCGCTTACGAGTTTTATTTTATTTTGCCTCTATAATTTTTTGTCTTCTCGCGATTTTGAGTAAGGAAAGCGCTCTAACTTTACCGCTGATTCTTCTGGGATATAAAATTTTCTTCTTTGACAGGCTGAAAACCGGATGGCTTAAAGCCAATCTTTGGGCTATAAGTCTGGTTTTGATTTTTTATATAATTGGCGCGCTATTTTTATTTCGCTCTGAGATGATTTTGCGTTTTATGGAAGAATATGAAAACAGATATTTTACTGTCTGGGATAGGTTTTATACAGAGCCAAAAGTTTTGCTCTGGTATGCTCTGCTTATAGTTTTTCCTTTTCCTCAGTTCCTCTCCTTCCAGCACGATTTTGCAATTCATGGCTCATTGTTTTCTCCTGTTTCAACAGCTTTTTATTTTATTTTGCTTATGGGCATTGCTGGGCTTGCTATCTGGAAGCCGCGTAAATGGAGATGGTTTTCATTTGCTGTTTTCTGGTATTTTTCCTGTGTTTTGATTGAAGCGCTTCCCCTTCCAATAGACCTTGCGCAGGAGCACAGGCTATATTTAGCCTGTCTTGGTCTTATAGCTCCTGGGATTTGCTCCCTGCTTTTAAGCAGGAAAACCGCTAAAACCGCTCTGCCCCTGGTTTTGATTATTATTGTTTTATTTTCTTTTTTCACTTTTGAGCGCAATCAGGTTTGGGCAAGCAAAATTAGTTTATGGAGGGATACTGTTAAGAAGGCTCCGGGGACTTCGCGCGGATGGCTCAATTATTGTTATTATCTTGCTGAGTCTGGGCAATGTGATGCTGGGATACGCGCGTGCAGGATGACATTAAAATTTGACCCGGAATCAGAAAAGGCAAGGAACAGTCTCGGGATTTGCTATTATGAAACTGGTAAGCCTGAGCTGGCAGAGGAGCAATTTATTTTAGCGGTTCAGGCGAATTCAAAAGAGCTCTGGGCTTTATTTAATCTTGGCAATTTATATAGCTTAAGAGGCGATTACACGAATGCTCTCAAGTGGTATAAGATGGCTGAGCAGAGAGCGCCAGAGAATCCGCAAGCGCATTATTTCCTTGCCTTAACATACAGGAGTCTTGGAAATTTAGATGGTTTTGAGAGAGAGTTGAGAAACGCGATATTGCTGGATATTGAATGGGTTGAGCCAAGAATAGAGCTTTCAGAATATCTGATTCATAGGCAGAGATGCAAGGAGGCTTTGGAGCTAATAAAAAATTCTCCTGTAAAACATTCCAGGCTAGAATCCTTAAAGAAGTTCTGTCCTTGAAAATATGGCTCATTACTGGCTTTGCTAGCTGGTATGATTATTCAGCTGAAAATTAAGTTAAGAGATGACTTTTACCGTGTATTGAACCAGGGCTTGATATGGAATCAAGTGTTTCGCGGATTTTTTGAGCCAGAGCCTCTATCTTAATGGGCTTTTGAATAAATTGAATCCCTGGCTCAAGTATTCCCTGATTACCGATGATGTCATCAAGATAGCCTGAAATAAAAACAACCTTCAAATCCGGAAAAAGCGCCTGAATGCGGAGCGCAAGGTCTTTTCCGCTCATTTCAGGCATTATCACATCTGTAATCAAAAGGTCAATAGGAGTTTTTAATTGTTTTATAAGAGTAAGCGCTTGCTGTCCATCTTCAGCGTCAATGACCTTATAACCCATATATTCTAAAGCGCGCTTAACTACTTTTCTTACGCTCAGCTCATCCTCAACCAGAAGAATTGTTTCCCATCCGTGTAGCGCCATTGTTTTTGGCTTTGATTCTTTTGTCAGAATCTTCTTCTCTGATTCATCCACCACCGGGAGATAAATCCTGAATGTAGTTCCTCTGCCCGGCTCGCTTTCCACAAGAATGCTCCCTCCAGCTTGCTTGACTATGCCATAAACAATAGCCAAGCCCAGGCCCGTTCCTTTTCCCTTCTCCTTTGTTGTGAAAAATGGCTCAAAAATTTTATCCAGAATGTCTTTATCCATACCTATTCCAGTGTCGCTTATACAAAGCACAACATACCATCCAGGTTTGAAATCCAGATGGCTCCTTGTAAATTCCTCATCAATATAAACATTTGCGGTTTCTATACTGATCCTTCCGCCATAAGGCATAGCGTCCCTTGCATTAACCACAAGATTCACTATCACCAGCTCAATCTGTCCAATATCCGCCTTGACTAATTCCAGCCGTGTATCTAGGTTTTTTTCCAGATGAATGTGCTCGCCAATGAGCCTAGCAAGCATCTTTTCCATATTATTAATCACATTATTCAAGTTGAATGTTTTAGGCTCTACCACCTGTTTTCTGCTGAACGCCATTAATTGTTTGACAAGATTCGTGCATCTCTCAGCTGATTCCCTGATGTCAACTATATCAGAATAAAGAGGATGCTCTGAATTCATCTCTTCCAGCAATAAATCGCAAATTCCAACAATCGGCGTAAGGTTATTATTGAAATCGTGCGCCATCCCTCCAGCAAGTCTGCCCACAGCCTCCATCTTTACCGCGTGCTCCAACTGCTCCTGAAGGCGCTTCTCTTCAGTTATGTCGCGGTATATACCAATTATTGAGTTTAGATTTCCAGATTCATCAAAAACTGGAGTCATAGTTATTGAAAAATGTCTTTCAAATTTAGGCTCAAACTGCTCCCAGCAAATCTCCTTTCGCTCCGCAACAAGCTCTTTATAAGGACAGAAATCAGGAGGCTGGTTTGTATTATGGAACATATGATAACATCTCTTTCCAAGAATCTCCTGATACGGAAGCTTGAGCATCTCAGAAACAGCTTTATTTACGCGGATAATATTCAATTGTGGGTCTAATATAAGAATCATATCTGAGATAGAGTCAAATGTTTTCCTCCATTCCATCGCAGAGCTTTTGATAGAGTTTTCCACGCGCTTTTTCTCTGTTATATCATCTCCAGAGCTGAGTATGCCCGTGATTTGTCCCCTATCGTCCAGAATCAAAGTATTATGCCAGGCAATAAGTTTTCGTTCCCCTGTGCAAGTGATAATATCTAATTCTACATACGGGCTAAGCTCTAAAGCGCCAGAAACGGTTTTTCTAAAATTTTCCCTGCGCTTTTCTCTCTTCTCACGCGGACAAAAAAGTTCAAACCAGTTTCTGCCAAGAATTTCGCCCTCGCTACACCCAAGAATCTCGCAACCCTTTTTGTTAATCATTGTTATTCTTTCTTCAGAATCCAGCGCAAGAAAAATTACTTCTGCGATATCCAGGTATTTTTGCGCCCTGTCCCGCTCCTTTTCCAGCTCCAGCTCTAGCTCCTTTCTCGCCAGCGCATACCGGATGGAGCGCGCTAGGAGCTTGTCATCAATTTCTCCCTTGACCAGATAATCCTGCGCGCCCTGTTTAACCGCTTCAAGCGCCATCTCCTCATCCTTAATTCCAGTGAGAATCACAATGGGAATATCAGGGATGGTATGTCTGGCTTTGCGGAGCGTTTCCAATCCCGAGCTATCCGGAAGGTTTAAATCCAGAAGCACAAGCTCTGGCTCCTCCGCGGCAATTTTCATCAGCCCCTCAGAAAATGACCGCGCGGTTTCAAGAATAAAGCTCCCCCTGCCAGCCTCTGTGAGCATCTCCCGGATCAGAAGCGTGTCTCCTAAATTGTCCTCAATCAAGAGGACTTTGGTCTTCTCTTTTTTCATTTTGCTTCCTTTGGAGGAAGTTCTACAATAGTGAGCCAGAAATCCTCCACTGACTTCACTACCTTCATAAACTGGTTCAGGTCTATGGGCTTTGTGATATAACAGTTTGCGTGAAGGTTGTAGCTTTTCAGGATGTCTTCTTCACTCTGGGAAATGGTTAAAATAACCACTGGAATTCGTTTTAAGTCCTCATCTGATTTTATTTCAGCCAGAACCTCTCTGCCATCCTTTTTAGGAAGGTTTAAATCCAGAAGTATTAAATCCGGTCTCGGGCTGTTTGCGTATTTGCCTTTTTTGCGCAGAAAATTCAGCGCCTCAACACCATCTATAACATGATGAAGGTCATTGATAATCTTAAAATCCTTAAGAGCCTCTTTAATCAAACGCGCATCCCCTGGATTGTCCTCCACCAGAAGAATCTCAATGGGTCTACCTATTGTCTTTGACATCTTTCCCTCCATATCAAATCGGAATAGTAAAATAGAAGACACTTCCTTTGCCCGGCTCTGATTCCACCCAGATTCTTCCGTTATGCCGTTCAACTATGCGCTTGCATATAGCTAACCCGATGCCTGTTCCCGGGTATTTCTCATCCCTTTGAAGGCGCTTAAAGATCTCAAAAATTTTGTCATAGTATTGAGGCTCTATGCCTATTCCATTGTCCTTGACTGAAAAGAGCCATTCATTGTCCTGCTTTTCTGCCGAGATATGTATATGAGGAACATCCTCAGAGCAGAATTTAATAGCATTGCTAATAAGGTTCTGGAATAGCTGAATCAACTGAGATTTGTCTGCCTTAACCACAGGAAGGTCATCATTGGTGATGATTGCGCCACTCTCCTGGACCATTGCGCTTAAATTGGCTAATGCTTCTCCAAGCGCAGAATGAGAATCAGTCGGTTCCATCTCTTTCCCGCGAGTTCTCACTCTTGAATACGCGAGCAGATCATTGATCAGCCTCCTCATCCGATTAGCGCCATCAACAGCAAACTTGATAAATTCTCTCCCTTCATCATCTAATTGGTCCTTATATTTTTTCTCCAATAACTGTGTAAAGCTGGACACCATTCGTAAAGGCTCCTGAAGGTCATGCGAGGCAACATAAGCAAATTGCTCCAGGTCCTGATTTGACCGTCTCAATTCCTCAAGGGCCTTTCTTAATTCATCCTCCATCATCTTCCGCTCCGAGATGTCCATTCCCGAGCTCAATGTGCCGATAATTTTTCCAGCATCATCTTTGAGCAAGGTGTTTTGCCACGCGATCATCCTCTGCTTCTGGCTCCGGGTTAAAATCGGATTTTCATAGTATTTCGCTGAATCAATCTCTCCAGCCACCAATTTTCGGAAAAGCGCTTTGAGCTCATCTCTGACTGATTCTGGCACAAAATGCTCAAACCAGTTTTTACCCAGGATATCTTCCTGCGAATACTCCAGAAGCTCACAGCCTTTTTGATTGATCAGGCTAACCTCGCCTCGCTCATTAAGCGCAACTATAATGGCTCCTGCAATCTCCAGGTATCTCTGCGCTTTATCTCTCTCCCGCTCCATTTGCCGGTTGGTCTGAATCATCTCCGCAGTTCGTTCCCTGACCATCTCCTTAAGATGCTTCTGATGCTTTATCAACTCTTTTTCCGCTCTCATTAGAGCGGTTATGTCCCTTGCCGCGGCAAACACTCCCTTGATTTCACCCTTTTCATCCCTGAAAACCGCGGCATTATAAAGCACATCCATAAGCCTGCCTGATTTATGCCGGAGCGTAAGTAAGAGGTCCCGAACCTTTCCCTGGCTAAGCGCAGTTTGATACCCGGCACGGGCTTTATCAGGCTCTGTGAAATAATCCGAAAAATCACTTCCGATCAGCTTTTCTCTGGTAACTCCGGTCGCTTCTTCAGCGGCTTTATTCGCATCCATAATCTTGCCCTCTGGACTAATTGTGACCAGAGGGTCAAGGCTGGCTTCAATCAGGTTTCGCGCATAAATCATTGCATTGCGAGAATCCGCTTCAGCAAGTCTCTGCTCAGTAATATCGCGAGAATAAATCGCAAGCTGTTTTACTTTTTTCCTGCCATCAAGAACTGGATGAATTGTTCGTTCAATAATTCTACCATTTTGTTTTTCCTCAAACCTCTCCAGATGAGCTGTACGCAGAACGCTTTGAATTCTTGCTTTTAGAGCCTTTGCGCTCGCTTCCGGGAGATGAGAATAAATGCATGACCCGAGCAATTCTTTGGGACTCTTCCCAGCCATTTTTGCCGCGGCTTCATTCAGGGCAAGAATGGTTCCATCTTCCGCAACTAATTCCGTGCTTTCTGCCCAAGCATTAAGAAGCGTTTGAAGGCTATGAGGGTCAGGAGCAAAAGACTCGTCGGACTTTTTTGAATTAGTTATATTTTTCATCCCTGACACCCTGGAACCAGGGCGCTTTATATTTTTGATGACTTTACTGGTGGTTTTGTTTGCTCTTTTCATCTTGCCCCTCCTGAAAATACGATTGCAAGCAATAAATCTCTTCCGGGTTTAATTCCATAGCATACAGTGATATAACGCAGGGAGTTTATCCCTGAAATCAAGCTCTGACTGAACTTGATTATCATAATTCTGCCTTCTGGTTTATTTATAAGGGTCCCCTATCTTAAAATCTACCCAACCACCATCAAGGCTATTACATAAAATTTCAGTCCATTAAAACCCTAAAAGCATTTTTAGGGTTTATTGACATTAGTATACACATTTATTTATAAAAGTCAAGAGAAAAAATCAAAATGTGCAATTTTTTAGACAACGCTAATTATTGACAGGATTTGTTGAATGGGTTTATAATTTTGAGAGTCTTTGATGAGAAGGCATAAGAAAACAGGGATTTTGCTGGTGATTTGCGTCTGGTGTTTTCTGGTTTCAGCGCAATTTCCAGAGCTGGAATTTTATTTAGCAAGTCCGGTAAATCTTCCGGAGTGGGCGGAGCAGGGGAATTTCCGGTTCATCAGATTGGATGGTGGAGAAATAGAAGTGCGCAAGGCTGAGCGGACCTGGTGGGGGATGAATTTCACGGAAGCTGAAAAGGATTCGCTTGCGAATGTTTATACAAGGGATTTTGAGAAGATAGTTATGTTATTGAAGCAGGCTGGGTTTAACTGGGTCTGGGTCACCTGGAGCAATGGCTGGTCAATGAGAGAAGAGGCGGGGAATCGTGAGGAGCTGAAAGAGGTTATTGAGCGCTTTCATCAGGAGGGGATTAAGGTCACCGCATATCTATCTTCTGCAAATATGTTCTGGTGGAGCGTGTTTCGGGACGAGCCAGAGATGCAAAGGGTTTTGTTAAAGAAGGCTGGCTTTCCGATTTTCTATGGAGGGTCTCCGCATCGTGTTCTTGCGGACACGCGGAATCCGGAATGGCGCTCTTATATTTTGAAGAAAGTGGAGCTGGCTCTGGCCTCTGGAGTTGATGCGATTTTTTATGACAATATCTTTGGGGACAATGAGGCGAACCGGCTTTTGCTCATAGAGACCCAGATGATTGCAGAGAAAAAGGCAAAAGAAACAGGCAGACCAAAAGCGCTTGTTTATGCAAATATCCATATTGGACCTGAGCGATTTGACCTTAATGACCAGTGCGAGATTTTATGGGACGAGAGCGGGAAAAGCACTCCCGGGGTGTTTGAGACAGGCTGGCAGGTAGGCAATATCCGCAAGATAAAATTCCTTTATGGCGCAAAGCAAAGCTGGCAGACACTAAAATATGAGAATGATAGATACCATTGCGGACCAAGAGAAACCTGCATCCCTCCAGCCCCGGAGCAAAAGCTCGCGATTGCAGAAGCATACGCTTTTGGCGCGGTTCTCTCAAGAAACATTGAAGGCAGATTTTTAAATGGCTTGCTCCGGGATGAGCCTTATGCGCTCTCAGCCTGGAAGGCAATTGCTCAGTATAATAAATTTATCGCAGAGCATAAGGGGCTTTACAATCGGGTTTTGCCAGTGGCGAGAATTGCGCTTTTGTCTCAAACTGAAAAAAATCCTTTTGCAGATGCCTTTATTAAAAACAATGTGATGTTCCAGACCAAGGTTTTATCCCTGCTTAATAAAGGAACGCCTCTTAATGAGTTCAAGTTTCTTGTAATTCCGTTTGCGATTAAAGGGCTTGCTCCGGACCAGGAGAGGATTCTAACCGAGTTTATTGCGAATGGAGGTAAAATTTTTTCTGCAAATCCAGAAGAAGGGTTTTTCCGGAAAATGCGCTCTTCGGTTGTGAGGATTCCGAAAAAGATAATTTTGCTCGGAAACGCTGGCGAGGATATAGATTTATGGATTAAAGAGCTTGAACAGGAATCAGGTGGAGCCTTGATCAGCATTGAGAATGGCAAATACATAATAGCGAACATCACAAGGAAACCGGGCGCGGATATTTTTATTATTCATTTGCTTAATTATGATCTGAAAAATCCAGCAAAGGATATTCGGGTCAAACTTGACTTGAATGGTTTTGCTGAGAATCTTACAGGGGCTGAGCTTACTATTTTATCTCCGGATGAAACCGGGAGCTATTCGCAAAATTTATACTGCAACCACAGCAAATGCGAATTCCGAGTGAGGCAAATTCAGCATTATTGCATTGCTGTAATTTCCGCGCTAAAAATAGACGAATAAAGGATGCTGAAAAATGAAAAGGAATAAAATTGCGATGCTCACTCTGGCGCTAATACTCTTTCTGAATTCTCACAAGGCGAATTCCATTAACTCCTGGATTAAAGGGGAACTCGGGGATGCCAGAACCATTATTACCAGCGTGGTCTCAAAATATCTTGCGCAGTGCACTGTTGCTGAAGCCAGAGCTAATTTTGCCAGTTTGCCCGCGGAGAAAAAAACCGCTCTTGTGAATTTTCTAGGAGACGAGGGAAAGGCTTATCTTCTGAGCAGATGCACTGGAGATATTTGCGGATTTGTCAAAAGTTTTGAGCCGGGGCAACCGGTTAGCGAAAAGGAATTTCAAAAGCTCTGGCCTGAAATTCTGGTTTATTTAATGAATCCAATGCCAGTGGATAAATACAAAAAATTTGTTGACTCAACCGCGGATGAGATCGGTCCAGAAGGTATTTTTATGGACTGGCAGGGACAGGAGATTTTATGGAGCCAGCTTGACCCTTCAAGGCATGAGCCGATCCTGAATCTAACCCCGGACTGGGTGTTCCTTGAGATAGGTCTCAGGAGATACTCGGAGATAAAGGATTACACCAGCATATATTACAAGCAGGAGCGCCTTGACGGGGAGCTACAAGGGGTTGAGACCATTTTGCTCAAATATCGTGAGAAGCCCAGAGGCATTTATATGAAATGGCTAGATGGTCCGTGGAAGGGGAGAGAAGTGCTTTACAATGAGAACCTCAGCAAGGACAAGGTGCGTGTCCGGGAGAGCGGGCTTCTGGGAGTTATCCCGGTCTGGATCAATTACCGAAGCCCGATTGCGATGCGCGGAACTAATCATCCAGTAGTTGAGGTTGGCTTGAAATTTATGCTTGACCTGAATCTGCGTGAATATAAAAAGGCTTTTGCCAACAAGGAGCTTGCGAGAAAGAATCACGGGATTCAGATGGTTGATGGTCGCAGGGTGTTTGTGATGGAGAACATTATGACTCGCAATAATCCGAAGGCGAATTATTATTGCCATCGGGTCAAGCAATATATGGATTATGAGCGGGCTTTAGAGCCAAAGGTTGAGGTGTTCAACTGGAACGATGAGCTTCAGGAATCGTTCATCTATACAAAGCTCAAGCTAAATGTGGGCTTAACCGAAAAAGACTTTGACCCAAAGAATCCGGAATACCGGTTATAGCTTTGAGCCTGGTTATTTCTTCACAAATTTAATGTTCTCCAGAACCGCTTCGGGAATTTTTTTAATCCGCAGATGCTCTCGGGCAGAGAGCAATTCTATGCCGTGAATTTCTCCATCCGGACCATAATCAATAGCAAGGTCTGGTCCCACCCGGACCGTATGAGCAACCTCTTTGCCCTTGAACCAAATGTAAAGCGCATCCGCTTTTTCGTCATAGCTCAGCTTAATCATTCCTGTCCTCCTTTTCCATTCCAAAATTGCTTGCTTAACCTCTGCTTCGCTCGCAGAACGCTCCACCATCCGCATCAAGGCGTGTCTTGAAAAAATAATCCGCGTTCCTCTATCAGCCATCTGTGGTAGTTTAGGAAAAAATATAAGTTATTGTCAAAAGCGTTTAAGTTTTTAATGGCTTATTACAGAGGGACTGAATTTGCGCAATCAACACTGGCAGAAATTTATGAAGGTCTTGAACAATGCCAATATGCGCCACCTGAAAGATGTTCGCGTTAGGGTCTTTATTAACCGCGATAATCAGTTCAGAGTTTTTCATCCCGACAATATGCTGAATAGCTCCTGAGATGCCTAGCGCAAGATATAGCCTGGGCATAACCGTCTGGCCGGTTTGACCTATCTGATACTCATATGGAATCCATCCTGCGTCCACAACAGGTCGCGAGGCTCCGAGTGATGCCTTGTCAAAAAACTCCACAAGCTTTCTCGCCAGCTCAAGGCTCTCCGGCTTGCCAATCCCTCTTCCAACAGAAACAATCACATCCGCTTTATTCAGGTCTAGCGTTCCAGCTTTGCTTTCTGTATAGCCCAGGTTGCGGGTTTTTGGCTCCGGGATTTCAAGCGGGAAAATTTCAGCAGAGCCAGGCTTAAAAGATTGAACTGGTTTATAAGCTCCGGGCAAGACTGTTATCACTGAAATTGTATCAGGCAAAGGTGAGACCTCCAGAAGGAGTTTGCCTCCGTAAATCGGCTTGATAAAGCTCAGAGCAGGCTTGGAATTGAATTTAATCACTCCTGCGGAGCAGGATGCGTTGAGCCGGACTGCAAGTCTTGAGGCAAAGTCCCAGCCAGTGACTGAATGAGATATAAGAATATGAGAGGGTTTTTTATCCTGGAAAAATTTTGTCAGCGCACTTAAATAAGCCTCAGAGTTGTAAGCCGCAAGATATTTGTTGTCTAAGCCGATTACTCTCAAGCCAGACCCTTTAGCGAATTTTTCCGCCAGCGCTTGAATTTCGTGACCAAGGATCAGGGCTGTTAAGCTCTGATTTAATGATTTAGCCAGCTCAAGCCCAAACCCTGCAAGCTCAAAAGATTCTGAGCGAATCTGACCAAGCCTGTGCTCAACAATGATAAAAATTCCCTCTGCCATCTATTCTCCTATCGCATCCTGAGTCTGGGCTTGACCCTCTCCAGCAATTGCTCAGCAACCTTCTCCAAACTGCCCTCTAAAAACTCACAGGCGAGAGTCCTTTCTGGAAAAAACACACGCAAAATTTTTTCGCTCCGATTCTCTGGTCCTGGCGATTGCGGAGAGACAACCGGGATGTCCATCTTTTTTATCCTCAGGACATTTGAGAGGCTCGCATAGCGAACAGTGTTCAATCCCATCTGTGTCGTTAGCAGGCATGGCAGTGGAAGTTGAATTTTTTCGCGCAAACCACCTTCAAGTTCTCGCTCGCAAACCACAACCCTTTGTTCAGGCTCAAGCGTAAGAGAGACAACGGTTGTCGCGGATGGTATTTTCAAAAGCTCTGCAAGCATAGGTCCAACCTGCGCTCTCTGCAAATCCTCGCTCATCACTCCGCAAAAGATAAGGTCAAAATTTTTATCCCTTGCCCAGTTCGCGATCAGGCTCGCGATTGTAAGCGCGTCTCTCTGATTAGCGTCTGGAAGCTCAATGCGTATCCCTGAATCCGCTCCAATAGCCATTGCCTTTTTGATCTGGTCCTCAACGGATTTACGCCCAACTGATAAAATTGTTATCTCAACATCCTTAAATTTTTCCTTTAGCCGGACAGCCTCTTCCACGCCGAATAAGTCAAACTCGTTCACCTGAAAATCAAGTTCTGTTTCATCGTAGAAAGTCCCATCAGCATTGAGCTTAAAGCTGGACTCCGACAATGGAACAGCCCTTACGCAAACAAGAACCTTCATTTTTTTCTCGCTTCTTATATAATTTACGGGTTAAATAAAGTCAACCGATTTGAAAAAAGCCCCTGAATGGCTTATGGTATTTTTGAATAGGAGGTGGATGGAATTGAAGAGAACAATTTTAGTTTGTATTACGGTGTTTTTATTTTTTAGCGCGGGGTTGCTCTTTGGTCAGGATGCCAAGCCCACTGGAGAGCCAAAGGTTTATGATGCCAAGCCAACAGGCGCTCCAGTTTCAGAGCCAGACCTTGACAAAAGCTTCAAAAAACTTTTCCCGGGCTATGACAATAAGCCAAAGGATGATGTGATTTATATTGATGACAGAAGTCTTGAGAAAAAATGCGATTATGTAGCGAATAAAGGCTGTCGCGTGTATCCGGTGAAAAAGAAGGGAGAGCTTTTAGGATTTGCTATAATCTGGCAGAGCGATGGCTTCAAGGGACCGGTTAAAATAATACTGGGACTGACTCAGACTGGAGAGATTACTGGCTTGGATGTTTTGAGCAATAATGAGACCCCAGAGTTGGGAGGAAAAATCGCCACAGACCAGGAATTCCAGGCGCAATTTTTGAAAAGGAATTTAGCCAATACCAGGTGGATGCTGGAGAAGGACGGAGGGGATATTAGAGCTATCACTGGCGCGAGCTATAGCAGTAAGGCTGTTGTTTCAGGGGTTAAGGACACTCTGGAGTTTTACGAGAAGAATAAGGAAAATTTGAAGAAAAAGGCAAGCGGTAAATGATGAGTTCAGAGGTATAAGCTCTAAATTTATGTTTTGAACCATAATGATATAATGGTTTCTAATAACAGGTGGAGAATTCCGTTAAAAAGTTTTTAATCGTTTTTGTTATTTATCTTGGTGTATGTCTGCTTCTAATCGGGACTAAAATTTTTCATCCGGACGAGCTTTTTTTTCAAGCGGTTCGTGACCCTAATCCGTGGTTTATTTCCTATCCTTGGAGAAATTTTGTCCGGTTAAGTTTTCTTGCACGCGAGTTTCCACTCTGGAATCCATATAACATTTTGGGCGAGCCATTCATAGCGAATTATCAGCAGGCTGTTTTTTCTCCGTTCCGGTGGTTGTTTTATTTCTTGCCTTTCAAACTGGTGGTCTCGCCAATGATAGTTCTGGAGCTTGTGTTTGCTGGGCTTGGCGTATGGCTGTTTGCGAAAAGGCTCAAGCTCGGAGACTTTTCTGCTTTTGTTTGTGGAGCTGGCTATATGCTCAGCGGGTATCTTGTTCAATATATGAATAACCAGCATCTTCCAATAGATATGCTTTTGCCTTATGGGTTGGTGATGATGGACAGGCTTCTTGAGCATAGGAGCTTTAGAAATTTCTCGCTTCTGGCTCTGATTTTTATTTTGATTTTAGTTGCGGGTCAGCCTGAATCCGCGCTTTTTAATCTTGGATTTATTTTCCTCTATTACTTTTTCAAAAGCCTGAATGAGAAAAAATTCTGGACTAATGCGCCAGTGGTGTTTGGGGTTTCTGGAGTGGCGTTTATGATATTTCTCATCCAGTTTTTGCCATTTCTTGAAGCTATACCACAAAGCTGGACATTTCATCCTCCGTCAACCGGCTCTCAACACCTGGCGCTTTTTAGTTTTGCGAGTATAATATCTCCAGGGCTTTTCGGAAGAACAGATATGGCGCCTATTCCGCTCCAGCAAATTTTTCCCTGGATTGGAATCGTAATTTGTTTTCTTGCTTTAGTCGCGATTATAAATTCATTTCGGAAAAACTCGCTCGCACAAAATTGGCAAAAACACATATTATTCTTTGCTCTGCTTGCGCTGGCTGGATTGGGGATAGCTTATGGTCTACCTGGTTTCAGTGCGCTCACTCATCTTCCTGGCTTGAATCTGCTGGTCTGGCTAAAATACCTTCAACCTGTAATCAGCATAAGCATAATTTTGCTCGCAGGGATTGGGCTGGAACAGATGAGAACCATTGGCTCACAGCTGAAAATTTTTCCAGCATTGATTCTAGCCATGCTTATTCTGTTCAGTGGATTTGCTTATAGCTTCTTTTCCTTTCCAGATTTGCGGAACTGGACAGTTTTCAGTTTTGTTTTTTCCTTTTCGCTTCTGCTCTTTGCGGCGCTTATCACCAGGTTTTACCGCGTCTGGGCTTTGATTCCGCTGGTTATTCTTGAGCCAGTTGTTTATCACAAGGCTCTGGACCGCGCTTCCTTCTGGATCAATATGGAAAAAACCGATTTAAGCAGATTTCGGGAACTGCAGGCTCTCTATCCTGAGGCGCGCTTTTCAGCTTCTCCTGATGTCTGGATACCGTTTATGATGCTTACGGTTCCTCTTTATGACCTTGGCTTGAACGATGCCTTAATCCCGAAGAGATTTGTTCAGCTGGGCAACTATCTTAATGAGCAAAGAAGCAATGAGGAGTTGCTGAATGACTATCTTGCTTATCATTCATTGCGTTTGAAGGAAAGCGCATTTAATTTTTCTGTGTCCAAAATTCTGGGCGCAAAATTTTTTATACGGAAGAGCGCGCCGGAGAAATTTGAAGAATGGGTAAAGGAGCCTGGATTCTGGATTCCTGGCAAGGATGGGCTTATAAGCCATTACACGCATACAGCTCTTTACGGAGACCCTATTTATGTTATTCCTGTTCCCGATTCTCTTCCGCGCGTGTTTTTCCCAGAAAAATTATTCAAGAGCCCTGATGAGCTTAGCAGTTTTCAGAAAACTATATCGCTTTCTGATTTTGAGAAGGACGCAGTTGTTGAAGATTATTCTGGGATTTTGCCAGAGTTTGCTGGAAAGCCGAAGCGGGCAGAGTGGAGCTTGGGTTTTTCGCGGGTTGTTCTTGAGTATGAATCTGAAGAGGATTTCTTTGCAGTATTCAGCGAGCAGTATTTTCCTGGCTGGCGTGCATATCTGGATAAAAACGCTGACAAGGGTGTCCGCGCCCCTGGAAAAGAGTTGCGGATTTATCCGACAGATTATCTGCTGAGAGGGGTTTTAGCTCCTGCGGGCGCTCATCGCCTGGAGATGATTTATGAGCCCTGGGGATTTCGGGTCGGATTGTATGCAAGTCTGGGCTCGCTGATAATTTTTATGATAGTTTTTATGAGCCGGGGTTTTTTATACGCTCTAGCACCGAGGACGCCTGCGCGGTCATCTTCTTGATTTCCTCCATATCCCCGAAGCTGATGGTTCTTCTGGCTTTATCAATGAATTTTTTTGCCTCTTTTTCATCGTTAGGTGAAATTTTGTCTTTGTTCTCTTTCAGGGCTTTTTCAATCTTGACAAGCTCTCCCTCCAGCTTGGAGCAGACCTGCTTAAGGCTTTCCTCGCTCTTAAGCTCAACCTCGTATTCCTTGCTTCTGTCCACCATCCACTGGATTTCCTGCTCGGTTAGACCCGAGGACGCTGTGACCGTGATGGATTGTTGCTGTCCTGTGTCCAAATCTTTTGCAGATACTCCCACGATTCCATCCGAGTCTATATCAAAAGTGACCTCAATCTCTGGCTCTCCGCGTTTTGCGGGTCTGATGCCGGTGAGCATAAACTCTCCAAGCAATTCGTTCTGCGCGGCTCGCTCGTTCTCTCCCTGAAGCACAATGATCTTTACCGCGCGCTGGTTATTAGCGGCTGTGGTGAAGATGTGGCTGGCGTGGGTCGGGATGGGCGTGTTCTTTTCAATGATCTTGGTGAAGAACCCTCCGAAAGTGGCGATGCCCAGGCTCAAGGGCGTCACATCCAGGAGGAGTAAATCCTCACCTCCCTCTTTTTTCTTCTCTTCCTCTGTGGATGTCAAGGCATGCGCCTGTATAGCGGCGCCGATTGCCACGGCTTCGTCCGGATTGATTCCTTTTCTGGGCGGTTTTTTGAAAAATTCCGCTACTCGCTCTTGGACTTTTGGCATACGGGTCTGTCCACCCACTAAAATCACCTCATCAATTTCCTCTTTAGTAAGCCCAGCTGCGTCCAGGGTTTTCTCGCAGATATTGATGGTCCGATCAATCAAATCCGCAGTTATTTCCTCCAGCTTGTCCCTAGTCAGGATCAATTCCAGATGAAGGGGTCCCTTATCTCCGGTGCTGATAAAAGGCAGGCTGATCTGGGTCTGAGGCACAGTGCTCAACTCGCATTTGGCTTTTTCCGCAGAGTCCTTGAGCCTCTGAAGCGCCATTCTGTCTTTGCGGAGATTAACGCCCTCCTGCTGTTGGAAGGTCTCCGCAAGCCAGTCAATGATCCGGTCATCAAAATCATCTCCGCCAAGATATGTGTCTCCCGCGGTGCTTATGACCTCAAACACTCCCTCGCTTATTTCCAGAATAGAAATATCAAAGGTTCCTCCGCCGAGGTCGTAGATGGCAATGGTTTGATCCAGCTTTTTGCCATAGCCGTAAGCGAGCGCCGCGGCTGTTGGCTCATTGATGATCCTAAGCACCTCCAGCCCGGCTATTTTCCCAGCATCTTTGGTTGCCTGCCTCTGATTGTCATTGAAATACGCAGGAACTGTTATCACCGCTTCCTTGACCGGCTCCCCCAGATACTCCTCAGCCACCCGTCTCATCTCCTGCAGGATCATCGCTCCTACTTCAGGAAGAGTTAGCTCCTGTCCGCCAACTTGAATCCGGATGTCATTATGAGGTCCCTCTATGATCTCATACGGATACATTGCCTTGGCTTTTTTCACTTCTGGAGAGTCATATCTTCTTCCGATCAGGCGTTTGGACGCATATACGGTATTTTTGGCGTTGATGACCATCTGCCTTTTAGCAAGATGCCCGACCAGCCTCTTGCCGGTCTCGTCAAATGCCACCACTGAAGGTGTGGTTAAATAACCGCCTTTGTTCGGGATGACTTTTGCCTGGCCGTTCTCCACTACTGCCACGCAGGAATATGTGGTTCCTAAATCTATTCCGATAGCCTTGCCCATTCTTTCTTGCCTCCCTATAGCCTTTTTAAGGCTTTTAATTCCTTCTGGGCGTCGCGATGCTTTGGATCAAGTTCTATCGCCTTTTCTAGTTGAACCTCTGCGGCTCGCTTTTGGCCCAGCCCCTTGTAAGCTAGTCCCAACAGAAAATAATAATCCGCGTTTTTCTTATCCATCTCCAGCAATTGAATTAAAATCGCTCTGCCTCTTTCATAATTGTTAAGATATTTTATCATAACCCTTGCCAAACTGTAAAGATAGTTTTTATTTTGAGGAGAAATTTTCAAGGCTTCATTATAACATCTGGACGCGCGCTGATAATCCCCAGCCTCTTCTGCGGCTTTGCCTTCCTCATAACTGAGCTCTGCTCTTGACTCGTTCTCCATCTGCTCAATTCGCTCCAGCTCCGCCTGATATTTTCTGCTTCCAGCCGGGTCTATCTGCATTGCCAGCTTAAGATTAGTCCTGGCGGATTTGAAATTTCGCTTATTGATCTCTTCTAAAGCCATCTGGTAAATTCGCTCCGCCTTCTGGAATTGACTTCCTAACGCGGTCTGCTTGATGCTGTCCACAATCTTCTTCAGCTTCTCCTCTCTGGCTTTTTGTTTGTCCTCAGCCTTAAGCCCCAGCCTCCATTTCGGACCCGTATAAACCTTCTTCACTACCTCAATTTTTAGCTCCTCAACCGCGGCTTCAACCCCTTTTTCCGAGATCTGCGCCAGATACGCTTGCTTGCTCTCCGGATTGGTCAAAACCTGGTATGCAGTGTTGATCTTTTTAAAGATCACTTGCAGTTTTTTCCGAAACTCTGTTTCTACCTGCCTAAAATAACGGTCTGGATGAAAGATCTTGGAAAGATGATAATAGGCTTGTTTTATCTCCTTGGGGCTAGCCTCTGGCTTCACGCCTAACAGCTGGAAATAATCTACTTGGTCAAGAACATCTATAAGTTTATTTACAAGCTCTTTAAATTGCTCCCCTTTAGGAATTTCTTTCAAATCAATCAGTGGTTTTCCTGTGGGCTTTGCTTTTATCCCTTCTGGCTTTTGCTCCCTCTCTGGCTTTGGCTGATGAATTTTTACCAAGCCCTTTTCCGATAATTTTTCAAGCAAAAGAAAAAGCTGTTCCTCTGAAAGCTGGGTCATCATCTTGAGATGCCTGACCCTGATCTGACCATCCAGCTGAGCAAGAATCATCCCCTCTTCCTGCGAAACATCCAGGCTCTTTATGTCCACACCCTCGCATAAAAGAGGTATGGCTTCTGGATGTATTTTCTGATATTCAGTCATTGCTCTTTTCTCAGATAAAAAATTCTAAAAGCGCCTTCTGGCAATGAAGCCTGTTTTCAGCCTGAGTAAATATCATCTCCGCGTGCTCCTCAAAGACCTCGTCTGTTATCTCCTGTCCCCGATGCGCAGGAAGGCAATGAAGAACCAGAGCATTTTTGCCTGCCTGGCTCAAGAGCCTTTTGTTTATCTGATAGCCCTGAAATTCCTTGAGCCGTTTTTTCTTCTCTGCCTCCTGTCCCATGCTCACCCAGACATCTGTATATATAATATCAGCGCCTTTTACTGCAAGCGCAGGGTCGTGAAAACTATGGAGATTCAACCTTCCGCGCTTGCTTGCGAGTTGAAACACCGAAGAGTCGCATTTATACCCGGGCGGAGAAGCAAGCCTTAACTCAAATCCTATAAGCGCAGAGGCATTCACCCAGTCATTGAAAACATTGTTCGGGTCTCCTATAAAAGCCAGCTTCATCTTCCTGATATCCAGCCCGGATTCCTCAATTGTGAACAGGTCTGAAAGGACCTGACAGGGATGATATAAATCCGTAAGCGCATTTATCACTGGCACGCTTGACCAGTAAGCCATCTCCATCAGGTCCGAATGACTGTTACCACGAACAATGATGCCATCAAGATACCTGCTCAAAACCCGCGCAGTGTCTTTAACTAACTCTCCCCTGCCAAGTTGCATCTGGTCAGGACTCAAGTAAATCGCCTGTCCGCCTAATTGATGAATCCCGACTTCAAAGCTGACCCTTGTGCGCGTGCTCTTCTTTTCAAAGATCATTCCAAGGCTTTTTCCCAGAAGCGGTTTTGAGATTTTACCCTGCTTTAAATGCTTCTTGTAAAATTTTGCCCGCTTAAGCAAAGCGTCAACCTGGTCTTTTTCAATATCCAGTAAATTGAGCAAATGTTTTACCATACCTGTCCTCTTATATAACCTCCGGGTCTATTTTTGCAAGCTCCTGGTCCAGAGCAGATAACATTTTACTAATTTCTTTTCTCTTCACGAGCAGGCTAGGGAGGAACCTGAGAACATTGTTATGAGTAAGATTGATGATGAATCCTTTTTCGCGCATCCCTTCAATCACTCGCTCGCATCTTTCAGCCTTTAATTCCAAAGCAAGCATCAAACCCACACCACGCACCTCTTTGATACAGGGATGATTCTTTTTCAAACGATTAAGCTGGGAATGAAAATACTCTCCAATCTTTTGAGCACGCTCAGCCAGGTTATTCTCCAGAATAGTCTTGAGCGTGGCAAGTGCCGCAGAACTTGCAAGCGGATTTCCTCCAAAAGTGGACGCGTGAGTGCCTGGAACCAGAGCCTCTGCAACATCCTTCTTCGCAAGCATTGCTCCAATCGGAAATCCGTTTCCAAGCGCCTTTGCAAGCGTGATGATGTCCGGCTGAACATCCGCCCATTCGTATCCAAAAAGTTTTCCCAGCCTGCCCATTGCGGTCTGGACCTCGTCCAGGATAAGTAGCGCTCCTGTCTCATCACATAGTTTTCGCACACCCTGCAAATATCCAGGGGGCGCAGGATAAACCCCTCCCTCGCCTTGAACCGGCTCCAGGATAACCGCGCATGTATTGGAGTTGATTGCGGATTTCATCTGCTCCAGATTCCCGAATTCCACAAATTTAAATCCCGGAACCAGAGGCTCAAAGCCTTTCCAGAATTTTTCCTGACCGGTTGCGCTCAAACTTCCGAAAGTCCTTCCGTGAAAGGAATTCCAGGCAGAAATTATCTCGTATCCTCCTTTGCCTTTTTCCCTGCTGTATCTCCGTGCCAGCTTGAGAGCGGCTTCATTTGCCTCTGTTCCAGAATTGCAGAAAAACACCCGGTCCAGAGAGCTATTTTTAACAAGCAATTCCGCAAGCTCTATCTGAGTCTCTATATAAAAATGATTGCTTATGTGGACTAATTTTTTTGCCTGCGTCCGGAGCGCCCGCGTGACCTCAGGATGACAATGCCCAAGATTAACCGCGGCTATACCTGCTACAAAATCCAGATACTCTTTGCCCTCAGAGTCCCATAGCTTTGCGCCTTTGCCACGAACAAACATCACTGGCTGACGCCTGTAATTTGGCGTCAGAACCGCCTCCGCCCTTTTTTGAAAATCATTCATTTTTTTCTCTCTCTTTAGTTAAATTTTCTGCTCCCCAAGCGCATAGCGAGCGCATTCCTGACATTATAAATAAATCTCTGTTCCTAAACCCTTATCCGTAAAAATCTCAAGAATAATGGAATGGCTGACCCTGCCGTCAATAATATGCGCCTTATTAACGCCTGCGCGAAGAGATTCCAGACAGCATTTCACCTTCGGGATCATCCCTCCGGAGATAGCTCCCTGCTTGATCAGCTTATTAACCACTCCTGCAGAAAGCGAGCTCAAAAGCTTGCCATCCTTGTCCTTTACTCCCTCTACATCTGTGAGCAGAATCAACTTCTCTGCGTGCAGAGCAGATGCAATAGCTCCTGCGGCCATGTCCGCGTTCACATTATAAATTTTACCCTGCTCATCCACTCCAATAGGTGAAATCACAGGGATCACCCCGCTTTTAGATAGCTCCTGGATCAGCCCGCATTCCACTCTGGTTATCTCTCCAACCGCTCCCAGTTTTCCATCCTCCACCGGCTCCGCAATCATCATCATCGCATCCTTGCCAGAAAGGCCAACAGCCTTTCCTCCAGCAAGATTTATCTTCATCACCATCTCCCGGTTTAACTGCCCTCCAAGAACCATCTCCACTACTTCCATTGTAGCATCATCAGTCACGCGGAGCCCGTCCACCTTCTTTGCCTGAATCCCTAGCCGCTCAAGCATGCGGTCAAGCTGTGGACCCCCTCCGTGAACCACCACTGGGTCTATGCCAACAGCTTTTAATAGAACTATGTCCTGCGCGCAGTCTGAAAGCAGTTTCTGGTCTTCAAACAGCCTTCCACCAAGCTTGATCACAATAGTCTTGTGGTGAAAATTTTGAATATAAGGCAAAGCCTCTATCAGTATCTTTGCTAATTCTAATGCCCTTTCCATCTTTAATTCCCTTTTCAGAGCAACTATCCTGCAGGTCAGCAGAACTTGCTCTTAAGTTTTAATAACTTTTTCATAACCTGCCCTTGTTTCTTAAAGCCTCCAGCTCTCTCGTCTTCATTTGAAGCTCCTGGTTAGAGCGCAAAAGCATCTGGTTAACCTGAATCGTCTCATCAACCGAACGCTCCAGCTTGATATACAGCTCAAGATTCCGAAGCGCAATCCCCAGAGAACGCGCAACAGCCTCTAATAAAGGCAAATCCGATTTCCGGAACACTCCATCCACACGATTCATCAACCGGATAACGCCCATAACCTGGTCCCCAATCCAGATCGGAGTCGCCATATAATTCTTTATCTCAAATCCCTTGCTCCATTCAATCTCAGGCGAAAAAAATTTCGCCTGCTCTAACCGATTTATAATAATACTCTTTCCCTCACCAGCAACCTTGCCAGTTGCGCTCTGGTTCAGCTGAATCCGATGCTTGACCTTTAGCTCCTTGGTTCCCTCCCAGCCTACCCTGAACATAAGCTCACCCGTGAATTCATCCTTGAGATATATACTCGCATGGCTTGTGTCCAGCATCTCCTGACATTTTTTCAAAATCCGCTTAAGCATAAAATTTGGGTCGCGCTCCTCTAAAAGAATCTTCTCAAGCTCCACCAGCATTCCGAGCTGTTTCTTCTCGCGCTCAAGCTCCGAGATCAATTGTAAATACTGCAATGTGAGCGCGACCTGATGTGAGAATGTTTTGAGGAACATTAAATCCTCTTCGCTGAAAATTTGACCATCAAATTTATCATTTGCGTTAATTGTTCCAACTATCTCTCCACCAACCATAAGAGGCGCAATCACGAACGAGTTGGTCTTGTATTTGCCTTCTGCTCCAAACGCCTGGAACCTGTCATCCTGGCTTAAGTCCTTTACTAAAAGCGCCTGTTTATTCTCAAGCACCCAGGCAGAAGCGCTCTTTTTAGGCTCCTTGCTTTCCTTTTTGATCAGCGCCTTGCTCATACCCTTGCTAACCACCACGCGAAGGCTATTCGTCCCCGGGTCAATCAGCATTATACTCACCCGTTCGCATCCAAGAACCTGACTCACCAGTTCAACAGTGCTCTCCAGAATCTCGTAAGCGTTCGCCAGTTCCTCTAGCTTGATCCTGCCTTTAATATAATGAGCCAACTGCTCAGCGCCTTCCTCTAAACGCGATAGCCGGCTGAGCTTCTCCTCACGCTCCTTGAGCAATTGATAATGTTCAAGCGCCCTCTCAACAGAGCGCTTCAATTCCGCTCCTGAGATAGGCTTCATCAGATAATCAAAAGCCCCTCTCCTTAGCGCAGTCAAGATCAGCTTTTTATCCTCATACGCGCTCAGCATCATAACCGGAACATCAGAATACTGGGTTTTAATTTTGAATAAAAGCGTAAGCCCATCCATACTGCCCGGAAGGACAATGTCAATCAGAGCCAGGTCTGGCTTACCCTGCTTGATTAACTCCAGAGCCTCCCGCGCATTTGCCGCACCAACTACCTGATGACCATCCTTCTCCAGAATCTCCCGAACCATCTCCCGGTAGAAAAGCTCATCATCAACCACCATAATTTTTGCCATTTTCTATTACCGGGTTAATTATGACAGATTGTTAAATAGAAGGCAAGGAAATCCAATCTGGATTTGGAATTCGGTTTTGTCTGAAACTTTAGAGTTGAGCCCCTGAAAAGGACGCAGAATCAGGCGCGATATAGCTTTCCCTCTAAAAGCGTAGCGAGCGGAATAATTTTCTGCTTACCTCTCCTGCTTATGCCCCAGCAATCTTTGAATTGAAAAAAACCTTGCTCAACTCTGAAAATGGTTATTGTTGCGGGGTTGCCTTGTGCAAGCTCGCGTGATAGCCCCAGAACAGGTGCGGATTTTGCTGTGCATCTCAAAATCACATCCTCCAGCTTCATTCCCAGCGCGAGAAATTTGCTAAGAACATTACTGAAATTCCTGGCGCGATAAGGGGTAGAAAGCATATAAAGGTCTGAGCTGATCGTGAAATCATCAAAGCCCTGCTCCAGAGCCTTTTCAGCCACAGGGAAGGAAAAACTCCGAACGCCGTGTCCAATGTCAAATTTTACCCCGCGTGCCCTTGCATCTAAAACATCCTCGCGAATTTTTCCAGATGAATCCAGAATGCTGTGGTCTCCGTTGCGAAAACAATGGGTGAGAATGTCTCCTTTCTTCATAAGCGGAAGCAGTTCAGTTAAAGAGGGCGGAGTAATCCCGATATGGACCATCAGCGGAAGATTGAGCCTGTCACCTGCCTCCCTTGCCTTTCTCATATAATATAAAGGGTCGCTTTTCAACATATGCTCCCGGCTCGCAGTAATCTTGACCCCCTTAATGTAATCAGGATATTTCTTTAGAATAGCTTCCATTGCGTTAAGGTCATCCTCATCTTCTCCTGCTTTAAGTCCCCAGAACCGAATCCCGCGGCTCTTGATGTTCAGAAAACAAAATACCGGTGTGTGGCTGGTTTGAATAACCTTTTCATAAAATAACTCAAAAGTCTCAGCGCCAACTGTGCCCACATCTAACAGCGCGCTCACCCCGGTCTTAAGCCCGATCTTATCAGAATGTGTGCCAATACCGCGGTAGCGAAGCGGAAGAAGATGCGTATGAAGATCAATCCATCCCGGAGAAGCATAGCATCCAGAGAAATCTAAAACCTCTTTTGCAGAAAGCTTTTCGCTTCCAGAAGCGGTTATCCGCGAGATAATTTTCCCTTGAAGGTAAAGATCAAACTCCTGCCATTTTTCTTGATGAAAAACTTTAACTCCCTTGATTGCAATATCATAGTGAGGCATATCTTAAATCCTCAGAGGATATACTTGCTCAAGTCCTCGTCTTTGAGAATGGGGCTGAGTTTGTTCCGAACATATTCTGAGTCAATAACGACCTTGGCTCCGCTCATTTCAGGCGCTTGGAAGGAAAAGTCTTCAAGCAGTTTCTCCATAACAGTGTGAAGTCTTCTAGCGCCAATGTTCTCTGTGCGCTGGTTAATATATTCTGCTATTCGCGCAATCTCCTCCAGAGCATCATCCCTGAACTCCAGCTGAATGGCTTCAGTTGCCAGCAAAGCCTGGTATTGCTTCACAAGCGCATTCTCCGGCACCTTCAGGATTTTCACAAAGTCCTCTTTGCTCAAGGGTTTTAATTCCACCCGGATGGGAAACCGCCCCTGAAGCTCTGGAATCAAATCCGAGGGCTTGGTCATTGTAAATGCGCCTGCAGATATGAAAAGAATATGGTCTGAACGCACAACCCCGTATTTTGTTACAACAGAGGACCCTTCAATAATCGGTAGAAGGTCTCGCTGAACACCTTCTCTGCTAACATCAGGTCCTACTCCAGAATGCTTTCCAGCGATCTTATCCAGCTCATCAATAAAAATAATTCCAGACTCCTGCGCCCTGGTAAGAGCCTCCTGCGTCACCTTGTCCATATCAATCAGCTTCTGCGCCTCTTCCTGAACCAGAATCTCGCGCGCATCCTTAAGCTTGAGCCGACGGCGCCTCTGACCCCCTCCCTGAAAAAATCTTCCCAGCATATCCCCGAGATTGATCCCCATTTCTTCAACGCCCTGCGGGCTGATCACCTGCGCAATAGGCATTGCCGGTCTTGACGGAACCTCTATCTCAATCTCCTCATCGTCCAGCTTGCCCTGAGCAAGATATATCAGTATCTCCCTGTCGCTCCCCATTCCATACCGGTTCAGGATTTCATCCCTCCTGGGAATCAGAGCCTCAAAAATCTTCCGCTCAGCCTCCCGCTTTGCCCGCTCCTCTACCCTTCGCCTTTCCTCATCCGTAACCATCTTCACAGAAAGCTCTACCAGGTCCCGAATCATGCTATCAACATCTCTTCCCACATATCCCACTTCTGTGTATTTGGTCGCCTCCACCTTCAGAAACGGAGCGCCAGCAAGACGCGCAAGCCTTCGCGCGATCTCAGTTTTGCCCACGCCTGTTGGTCCAATCATTATGATATTTTTTGGCGTGATCTCGTCCCGCAATTCAGCAGGCACCATCCTCCTCCGCCAGCGGTTTCTTAACGCAATTGCAACTGCCCTCTTTGCCTCTTCCTGACCTACAATATACTTATCCAGCTCCTCTACTATCTGTCTTGGCGTTAAATTCTTCATCAGCTCTCCATTCGGGTCATAGCTTTACATTAGAGTTAACGCGCGACCCGTTTTTTTATAACTCCTCAAAAATAAACTCCTGATTGGTGTAAATACACATCTCAGAAGCGATCTTCATTGCCTTCTCTGCTATCTCTCTTGCGCTTAATTCTGTGTTCCGGAGCAAGGCTCTTGCCGCGGCTTCTGCAAAAGGACCTCCGGAGCCAATACCGAGCACATCTTCATCCGGCTCAAGAACATCTCCAGACCCTGAGAGTAAAAATGCAGAGTTCTTATCCGCTATAATCATCAAAGCCTCCAGCCTGCGCAGGGCGCGGTCTGTTCTCCAGTCCTTGGCAAGCTCCACTGCGGCTCTTTTGAGATTGCCAGCGTGTGTCTCCAGCTTCTGCTCAAACTTTTCATAGAGAGTGAGCGCATCAGCAGTTGCGCCTGCAAAGCCTGTGATAATCTGGTCGTGATATAGCCTCCGAACCTTTTTCGCCTTGTGCTTGATCACCTGGTTCTGAAGAGTGACCTGACCATCTCCTGCCAGAACCACCCTGCTGTTCCGCCGAACCATAAGCACAGTAGTGCCAACTATTTTAGGCTCGGAGTTTGTGTTGGAACCAAGCCCGGAAAATTTAAATGCCTGCCCACTAATTCTTTGCCCGCGGGTGCGCATTGTCATAAGCCTCCATCAGTTCTTTATTCCCCACCTGTGTGTACTTCTGAGTCGTACTCAGGCTTCTATGTCCTAGAAGCTCCTGTATTGTTCGCAAATCCATACCGCTCTCCAGAAGATGAGTGGCAAAGCTGTGTCTGAGCGTATGGGGAGTGGCTTTTCTTGTAAGACCTATTCTGTCAAGATATTTCCGGAGCAAATTTTCAATTCCCATTTTAGTAATTCGCGTTCCTTTACTGCTTAAAAAAACCGCATCCTGCGCATCAGAATCCAGAACGCTCTTAAGCATTTTTCCTCTGACTTCCAGCCAGGCTTTCAACTTCTCTACAGAGATCTCATTTATTGGAACCACTCTTTCCCTTTTTCCCTTGCCTAAAACTTTAATCATTCTTTCAGTTAAATCAATATCCAGTAGATTCAATCCTCTTAGTTCACTTACCCGGATACCAGCGGCGTAAAATAACTCCAGGATAGCACGGTCTCTTATCCCGAGCGGGTCTTCCGCAGATGGCGCCTCAATCAGGGCTATCACCTCATCAACACTTAATACCTTTGGCAGTCTCTTTTCCTTCTTCGGAGTCCGAACCAGCTTTGCGGGATTGAATCCAACAATTTCCTGCTTCACGAGATAATCAAAAAAACTTCGCACACTCGCAAGATGTCTTTCAATAGAAACCGGAGTTAAACCCTGATAAAGCTGATTTAGCCAGGCGCGAATAGCTTTGCGGTCTATTTTCTCAATCTCAATTTTGCCCTCTTCTCCGAGCGATAAAAAATCCCTTAGAAACTCCCCAAACTCCTTTAAGTCCGAGCCATATCCATCTATTGTGTCACGGGAATAATTTTTCTCCTTGAGAAGATACTCCAGAAAATTCTCCCTACATTGTTCAAAATCATTCATTGATTCCTATCTTATCCTTTCCGCCTTAATTTTCAAAGCATGCTTTGCCCGGGCTCTCGCGGACAAGAAATTCGCCCGCATCCAGCATAAGGCGCTTTGCATATCTCTCTGGAATTCGCCTGATATGATAATTAAGCGCGATTATGATTGAAGCGCGATTGAGATAAAGTCAAAAGATAGCTAAAATTAGCTTGAATAATGTCGCCATTAACGGAGCAGGAAAAGGCTTTACTGGCTCGGATAGCAAAAGGTGAAAAAGAAGCATGGGACCTTTTTGTAGAGCTTTATGGCAGGCTTATCTATTACGCGATACAGAGGACTCTTGAGCTAAAAGGTATTAGGCTGTCGCCAGAGGGTATTCAGGAGATTTTTCACTCATTGTTTGTGCATCTTGCAGAGAATAAGGCAAAGCGGTTGTTAAGCTTTGCTGGCAAAAGGAACTGCTCACTCGCCACTTGGATACGGATGATATCCATCAATTATACGATAGACATCATCCGTCGTCAGGCTCGGGTTTCGTATTTTGTGGATTTTGAAGAGGTTTCAGAGGACGATTATGAGAAGAGCTGGAGAGAGGATAGCAAGAGTCCAGAGGAGCTCGTCCAGGAGCAGGAGATGGGGGAGCGGTTGAAAAAGGCTTTAACTGAATTGAGCAAAGAGGAGCAGAGCTTTTTGAAACTATATCTGAGTGGAATGAAACCTGCGGAGCTGGCGCGAGTTTATAAAACAAATGTTTCCAATATCTATTCCAGGTATGCGTCTATCAAAGAAAAGCTAAAGGCATCAATAGATTAGCAATTATTTTGCCAAAAAATCCGGGAAATGCGTCTATTATAAATGAATTGGGGATGAGAGGAAAAAGCCTATGGACAGAGAAGAACGGAAAATGAAAGAGATATTAAGCGGAATAAAGCTCAGGCAACAGGGATGTCCGGAGTTAGAGGAGCTAAACGCCTTGATTGAAGGCACGCTTTCAGATTCCGAGGCAGAGAGAATAAGAGAGCATCTGGCGAATTGTTCAGATTGCCTGGAGAAGGTTCGGATTGAATTTCTCCTGGAAGAAGAGGATTTGATTCCAGTGCCATTAAAAGCGCTTGAGCAAGCGAAATCATTATTCCATCCGGGGGTGTTCCGGGGAGCAGTGAATTTTATCTGGAATCTTTTTAGAGCTGGCGAAGAGAGCAGGAAGCTCCTGCCTTTTAAGCCAGCTTTTGCTTTCAGAGGGGCTCATCCAGCAAAAGCCAGCCAGGGCTTAAGCGGATATTTACAGGAATTCGGAAACTATCGCGCGGAGGTAGAGGTTGAGCAGGTTAATGGTCAGCAATGGCAGGTTTTCGTGTGGGTGGAACAGAAGGATAATCGGAAGCCTGCGCGTGGAATCAGGGTAAGCCTTATGAGCCAGGAGCGTGAGCTTGAAAGTTTGATGCTGGACAGGGGAAGAGCGGTTTTTGAGCCAGTTCCTGCAGGAGAATATCGGTTGAGTTTTCAGAAGCTGGGGAAATCTATTGGTGGGCTAATAATTAGAATGAAAGAGGAGGAAAAATGAACGAGAAGGAAAAAGAGCTAAAGGGAAAAGCCAGTGAGGAAAAGGCTGAGGATAAGGGGATGCACTCTTCGGTTGAGGACATCTTAAAGGAGCGGATGCGTCTTGAAGAGGAGCGTCAAAAGCTGGACGCGATGATAAAGGAGAAGTATCAGCGGAATGTAGCGATTATGTTCACGGATATTAAGGGCTCAACCAAGTACTTTGAGACCTATGGGGATATAGAAGGCAGAGCCCTTATAGAGACTCATAACCGGATGCTTTTTCCGATCATTTCTGCGCATGGGGGAAAAGTTATCAAGACGATCGGCGATGCGATTATGGCGATGTTTGAAAAGCCTGACCAGGCGGTTCTCGCAGGGATGGAGATGCAGAAGGCGCTTGCGGAATACAATAAGACTCAGGACCAGAAGCATAAGGCAATTCATATCCGGATCGGATTGAATTATGGACCTGCTGTTGTTGAAGCCGCAGATGTTTTTGGAGACGCGGTTAATGTTGCGGCGAGAGTTGAGAGCAAGTGCGAACCGGACCAGGTTTTGATCAGCGAGAGCCTTTACCAGGAGGTCAGGCAGAGTGAGGATATACTTTGCCGGCTGTTTGGGGAGGTTGAGGTTAAGGGAAAGTCGGAGCCGGTGAAGCTGTATCGTGTGATCTGGAGTGAGGAACAGCTTTTAGCAGAGGAGCAGTATCAACACGCTGGTTTAAGAAGAGCCAAAGAAAAGCGTGCTGGAGCGGAGATGGTTCTGGAGCTTGGTCTATCAAAAGAGGGTAACAAGCTCAAGGTTTCAGTGATGGAGCGCCGTAAGGGTGAGGAAAGGACTGTTCAGCAGTATCAGACTATTAAGGTTAGCGAGGATGCGATCAATCAGCTTTGCTCCAAGATCGTGACTCTGTTAAATCAGGCGAACCGTCGGGGAAGATTGAGCAAGGAGCTTTTAAAGCAGTTGGAAGAAGCTGGACAGAGCCTTTATGATCAATTGCTTCCTAGAGAAGCGAAAGAGAAGCTCCAGCAAAGCCGGGCAGAGAATCTTATCCTCAGGATGGATGACCAGCTGGTTCAGATTCCCTGGGAGCTACTTTATAACGGAGCAGAGTTTTTATGTATGCGTTATAACATTGGCAGGATAGTTAGCACGCGTCAGAGGGTTTCTGAGGCGCAAGCGCGCAAAGTGGCTCATCCGTTAAAGATGCTGGTTCTGGCAGACCCGCGTGGAGACCTTCCAGAGAGTGCGCGAGAAGGCGCAATTCTCAGAAACGAGCTGGACCATTATCCGGATATGGTGAGCGTGAATATCAAATCCAGCAAAATAGACCGGAACTATATTCTTTCCCGGATTCGGGACTATGACATTATTCATTACGCTGGACACGCTGATTATGATGCGAAGAATCCATCAGAATCCGGCTGGCTAATTGCGGACGGAAAGCTCAAGGCAGAGGAGGTTAGCAATCTTACAGGAAAGAAGCCTATGCCAGCTTTAGTTTTTGCAAATGGGTGTCAGAGCGGTCAGACAGACGCCTGGACTATCAATGAGAACTATGAGAATCAGATTTTCGGTCTGGCTAATGCGTTTTTAGTTTCCGGTGTTCAGCATTATATCGGCACTTTCTGGGAAATACTTGATGAGCCAGGAAGGGAATTTGCGATTGCATTTTACAGGGAGCTTTTAGATGGGGCAAGCGTTGGCGAGGCGGTTCGTATGGCAAGGAAACATCTGATTGAAAAGTATGGTGAAGAGACCATTGTTTGGGCAAGCTATATGCTTTATGGGGACCCGAGCTTCACCTATCTGGCGCAGGCAATGCCAAAGGCTGAAGAAAAGGAAGAGGCTGTTAGAGCAGAGAGGTATCCTGCGGAGATGGCAGTAAGAGGGTCTAGCGCGGAGATGGTTGCGCAAAAAAGTAGCGGTCTTGGGAAATGGTTAGGGATTGGAGCTATAGCTCTTATTCTTGCTGTGATTGGAATATGGTGGGTATCAAAAGGCGTCTCGGTTAAGGTTCCAGAAGACGCTATTGCCAAGGCTTATTCTCAACTGGAAAAGGGAGATTTAAAATCTGCAGAGGCTATTTTTGCGTCTCTGTCTGAAAAGCGAGGGGATGCAAAGGTTCGTGGCTATGAAGGTCTTGCGGCAGTTGCGTTCCAGCGAAACGACCTTGCAAGCGCAAGAGATTATGCGCAAAAGGCAATGGAGATGGACCAGCTTGCGATATATCCGCATGTTATTATGGGCAATATCTATTATAACCAGAACGATATAGCGAATGCTGAGGCTGAATATCGCGCGGCGATTCAGGGTGTAAATGGGAAGCCGTGGATGAAGTCAGAGGCTTATAATCGTCTGGGAAGAATTGCGAGTGAGAAAGGGGATGACCAGGTTGCGATTCAGAATTACGAGTCAGCTGTGAAGGAAGACCCTGCGAATGCTGAGGCGAGCATCAATTTAGGACAGAAATTCCTTTCTCTTGGCAATCCTGCAAAGGCGCAGAGCGCTTTTAAGGCTGGGGCAAGCGCTAATCCGAATGATGCGACCTTGAGTATGTTGTTGGCGGAATCTATCCGGAGGACTCAGGAGGCAGAGGCTGACAAGGCGCGTGCAGAGCTTATCAATCAGGAGATAGCTGACCTAGTAAAGAGGTTTAAAGAGGGCAAGGTGTCTGCGCCAAAAGAGGAACAAGATGAGTGGAACTCTCAGCCTATGACTTTAGCGCTGATTGATTTTGAGACTAAGGGCAAGATGGGTTTAATGGAGGGCGAGGATGATTTCTTGAGACTGGCTATCACGAACGCTTTGAAGGAAACCGGAAGGGTTCGGGTAGTTGAAAGGGAGAAGCTGGATAAAATTATTTCAGAACTCAATCTTTCTTCCAGCGAACTTGCAAGCGATGAGACAAGGCTTAAGCTTGGTAAGCTGTTGAGCGCAAGGGTCATTGCCACTGGCTCTATTATCCGGTATCAAGGGAAATTGCAGGTTAGCATTCGGATGATTGAGACAGAGACAAGCGAGGTAAAGGTTGCGCTGACATCTGACCCGTATCCAGAGACTGCGAGTCCGGGAGAGGTTGCCAAGAGCCTTGTGGAGCAATTGATTCAGGAGGTAAAAAAGGCATATCCGTTGCGTGGAACAATAGCGCAGATAGCTGGCGATGAGATTGTGTTGAATATAGGCTCTGGAGTGGGCTTGAAGCCCGGGACCAAACTCCGGGTTCTGGAAGAGCGCAAGGTCACAATCGGGGATAAGCTATCCACTACAAGGATTGAGGCTGGGACTGCGGAGGTCACGAGAGCAGAGTCTGAGCTTGGTTATGCGAAACCTGTGGAAGTGAAAAATCCTTTCAAGGTAGGTATGAAGGTAGAGGAGATAGTTGAATAAGGATAACTCTTGAATGATGCTGATAAAGAAAAGAGAGTTTATAATGCTGAGCCTGCTTTTGTTAGCAGGCTTGGCTTTTTCTGAGCCAGCTCCAGAGTGCATCAAGGACGGGGTTAAATACGGGGTGACGAGAGGCTCTTTCCGCTCAGAATGGTGGAACTATCTTGAGCGCGGGACGAGTTATCTTGAGGGTGGATGCTATGAGGCGGCGCTTGCTGACCTTGACAAAGCGATTGAGCTTAGAAAGAAACAGGTAAAGAAGGAGCATGACAAAAGGCGTGCGCGGACTTATGGCTTGCACTTTACCGACTATTTTGCGCATCGGGAAAAAGGGGTAGCGCTTTATCATCTTGGTAGATATGAGGAAGCCAAAAAGGAGCTTATGGAAAGCCTGAAATGGGTGGATTCTGAGCGGGCAAGGGAGTATCTGGAGATGAATGAATCGCGTCTGAAGGCGCTCGCACATTAAGAGCGAAAATCGGGACTAAAGTCCCTCGCTCATTGGAAGATTATGAAAAGGAAGGTCAGGAAGATGAAAAAAATATACTTTATGATTATTGGCTCTTTGCTGTTCCTTGCTGGTCCTGCTTTTTCGGAAAAAGCGCCGGAATGTATCAAGGATGGGGTTAAATATGGGGTGACCAGGGGGAGTTTTCGCGCGGAGTGGTGGAACTATCAGGAGCGCGGGATGAGCTATATAGATGGGGAATGTTATGAGTATGGACTCAGGGACATAGAGGAAGCGATTAAGATTCGGGATCAATTAGTTCCCAAAAGTCAGAAGGTTGACGGAAAAGCCTGCGACCAGCGCCGCGCCCGGACTTATGGAATGCATTTCCCGGATGCTGCTTATTTTGGACATCGGGAGAGAGGGGTTGCGCTTTATCATCTTGGTCAATTAGATGAGGCGGAAAAGGAGCTAGAGTTCAGCTTATCCTGTGTTGAGTCCAATAAGGCTCAGTATTATTTGGATTTGGTTCGTAAGAAAAAGCTGGAGATGAGCCAGGCTGATAAAGAGGCACCAGACCTGGAGATAACAGAGCCAAGAGACAAAAGCTATCTTAAACAATCAGAGATTCAGATTAAGGGGCGAGCCTGGGATGATTCTTTTGTCAAAGAGGTGTGGCTGGGAGAGAGCCCGCTTGCTATACCAGTTTCTGAGAAGCAAATTGTTTTTCAGCAAGCGGTTGAGCTTGAGCCCGGCTGGAACAGCTTTAAGGTAAAGGCAGTTGACATTATGGGCAAGGAAAGAGTGAGAGACTTTTCAGTTTATCTTGACCAACAGGGACCGGAGCTGACTTTTTTTGAGATCAATCAGATAGCTGGTGCGGAGATAGAAGCCGTGGGAGAAGCGAGCGATGACAGCGGAGTGGTCAAGCTGATCTTGAATAATAAGGATGTATCGCTTGAGGGGGGTAAATCGTTCCGGGTAAGGCTCAATGTTGCTCAAGACTGGAGAATCTGGTTCAAGGCTATTGATAAAGCAGGGAATGAGACAGAAGGCGTAATCAATTTGACATCAGAGCCAAAGGGAGCAAGGAGAGAATCGCTTTTTCCTGCTCAATATGCGAGTTTAGAAAGCGATTGGGAGGTTTATCCCGCCATTGCCTATCAGCCATTATCATTTGCTCTGAATCAGATTGCTGAAGAAAACGCAAAGGTTGCCCTGACCGAGTATTACTGGAATTTAAAGGAAAAGTATGAGACCTATATGGATTCTGAGGCTCCTGTGATCAAACTACGGGGCTTTAGAGGGGAGCAGACTGTATATTTTCCAGAGATTTATCTTGAGGGAGTGGTTTCGGATCAAAGCCCGATCGCGGAGCTTAGTATAAATGGCAAAAAGATAGGCAAGGCGCAGGCGAAGAATCTGTTTTTCAATCAGATAATTCCGCTCTCTGTAGGGGCAAATACGATCACGATTCGGGCGGTTGATGTAAAGGGTAATACTTCGGAAAAGATTCTAAGAATTTATCGGGTAACGCCTACTGTGGTTGACATTAAGGAGCGGATGGTTGTTTCTATGTTGCCGTTTTATCAATCGGGTCAGATTCAGGAGATTGGAGAAGTTGCTTATGACAATTTGATCAGCGCTATCGTTAGCCAGAAGCGGTTTAACTTTGTTGACAGGGCAAAAGTAGAGGCGATAGTTCGGGAATTGAAGCTAAGCGCTGAGCAGTTGGTTGACCCTAATTACACGCTCAAGGTTGGGAAGATGACTGCGTCAGAGGCAATGATTATCGGCTATGTAAAGGAAGCTCCAAATAGTATTGAGATTTATTCGCAATTAGTGGATGTTGAGAGCGGGATGATTCTTGCGGAAAAGGACGCATACAATCAGGACAAGAGCCTGGCTTCTTTAAAGTATCTTACGCGCGGATTGGCGATTCGTCTCCGAGAAGACTTTCCTGTTCTTCAGGGAAGAGTGGTCAAGCTGGACGGGAAAAATATAGTGCTGGATATAGGCGCAAGCCAAAAAATGAAGCCTGGAATGAGGGTAATAGTTTTTGCGGAAAAAGAGATACGGGATGTTGAAACTGGAATCAGCCTGGGATATGCTACAGATAAGCTAGGGGTGGGCAAAATAACATCGGTTTATGATAGAATGAGCAACGCGGAGGTGATTGGAAAGACCGCGGAGTTAAGCGCTGATAAAAAAGTGATTACCAAATAAATTTAAGGGGGTCTTGGATGGTGAAATTTCTAAGGTTTGTGGTTTATGCTTTATTAGGATTGATTTTATCTTTTCAAAATTCAGCGCTGTTTGCTCAGGGACAAATTAATCCGTATTTCTTCTTCACTTCTCCTCCTGCGCCAGTCGGGTCAGGAGCAAGGGCAATGGGCGTTGGGGGCGCGTTTATAGCTGTTGCGGATGACGCTACTGCGGCGATGTGGAATCCTGGGGCATTGATTCAATTGGAACTTCCAGAGGCGAGCGTTGTGTTGGATTCTAATTATCGCAACATAGACAGCCAGACCGCGACTCTCTATGATGTTAATTTTGTTAGTATGTCTTATCCGTTCACGATTCAGGATGTCAATATGATCCTTTCTCTTAATTATCAGCGTCTTTTTGATTATTACTTGGATTTTGAGAATAGCCTTAAGGGTGATGTTATTGCTAGTCAGGACGCAAGCTACCTAGTAAAAGGAACTGGCAGTGGAGCGACCCGATATGATGTTATTTCCGTAACCGGGATCAATCTAGCTCTGGATTCGGAAATCACTGGCAAGGTTCGGGGAGAGCTGGGCACGGTCTCACCTGCGTTTGCCATTCAGATTACCCCCAAATTTAGCCTGGGCTTTACAGCTAATTTCTGGAAAGACGGCTGGTTTAATGATGGGGGAAGGTATCGGAGCGAGCATGAGGAAAAGAGCAATGGAGAATTTTCACAATTTAATGCGCTCTGGTGGGACACTGATGGCGATTGCACCTGTAATGGGGGACACAAATGCGATGATACGGTCTATTATTATATTGATGACCCGTCTTGTATGGACCAATTGATTCCTGGTAATCTGGTTGGCGGGAACCCGACCTATTCCAAGAAAAAATCATTCCAGACCGTAACCAGAACCAAACAGAGGATGCGGATGCAGGGTCAGAGTTATAATTTTGGACTTCTCTGGGACATTACGCCGAGATGGACTTTAGGAGCGGTCTATAGGACTGGAGCGGTAATTGAAGTTGACCGGGAATATCGGTGGTTTCGGGAGCAGACCTCTGGCTGGGCAAGTTTAAATCAGGCGCCGGTTTCAGGGGAAGTTAACTATGACGAGCATTTAACATTGCCCTCTGCATATGGCTTGGGTGTGGGCTTTAGATATTCGGACGCGCTTAGTTTTACGAGTGATGTGACTGTGGTGAGATGGGATGAGTATTATTATGAGCCGGAAGAGGGGGATAAATATAGCCTGGTCACGGGCTTGAAAAAAGGGGTTGATGATGTGGCTCCAACCGTGACTGCGCGTGTGGGCGCTGAGTATTTGATCATAAAGCCCAAGTATGTGGTTCCGATTCGCGGAGGATTCTTCTGGGACCAGGAGCCAGCGATTCCCAATTCAGATAACTATTATGGCTTAACTGTTGGCTCTGGCTTTGCTTATAAATGGTTCATTACGGACTTAACCTATTTTTATCGGTTAGGACGGGATGTGCATGTTGGGTATAGCGCGAATGCGGAGCGGACAGAGTTGGTTGAAGACGCGAAAGGGGATGTTGACCAGCATCAGGTGATGCTGTCATTTATATTCCATACGCCATAGATTCGTTTTAAGGACAGAGGAGAAAAAAAGGAAGAAGGTTATGAAAAGGATAATTGAGGCAGGAATTGGCTTAGCGCTATTTATTTTTGTTAGTTTCCATGCTTTTGGATCAATCACGGTTAAGCTTGAGGGACCGACCCAGCCAGTAAGCCCTGGGAATACCTTTACGCTTGCGATAAAGCTGAATTCCACAAGCGCAATCACCCCTGGTTTCTATAACTTTAAGATAACCTTTGATAAAAGTATGTTTGAGTTGATTGGAGTCCAGGCTGGGGACCATTCGGAATTTGTTCGTCCAACTGCAAGCGTGAGCGCGCGTAGCTATGATTTGTATGTTACGGACACCAATAAAAATTATCTAAAAACATGTACCTCGGTTACTCAAAAGACTTTTGCGTATTTAACTATCCGGGTAAAAACTGATGTTCCTTATGGGTCATCGTCCAATTTTAATTTTGTTATAGCAACCCCTTATCCTGAATTTCGGTATTGCAATGGATATTCTATTACAGATGCTAACTATACGAATGCAATGGTTAGTATATATCAATATGAAGAGACCACGACACATTTACAACAGTATCTTGATGTGAACGCTGATTCCAGCTGGGTATTTGATGAAAATGATCTGGATTACTTAAAGGACTTAATTGTCCGAAATAAGCTCAATGTAGAGAATTCTTATCAGGTCAAGCTTGGCGGGATTCAGATGGATTTTATGGGGCACGCAAGGGCAGGATATTATGACCTTGCGTATGGCGAAGCAGTGACGCGTCCAACAAGGTTCATCAGCGCAGGCGCAAACGGTATATGCAACACAACCGCGGCTGGGGATGATGTGCAGATAATCCCAGTTAATAATGGCGCGGCCTATGCAATAGCGATTTTGCCAGGGGCTAATAATGTCATCAATACCACTCCCGGAGGAGATGACACGCGTTATGGACAAACTATCACAACCGGACCAAATGGCGTATGTAATACCACTGCCTCTGGAGATGATGTTCAGCAAATACCTGTTAATCAGGGACAATCTTATGCTATCTGTATAGGCCCTGGAGCCAACTTCTATCTGGATACCACTATCTCCGGAGATGACACTAATTTACAGCAGGCGAAAAATACCAGCACCATTCTTCAGGACTCAAGATATAGCCCCAAAGGCAGGATTTATCGTATAGTAAGAGTTTATCCTTCCAAAAGCGGTTCAGGGTTATATAAAGCAGGAGATGTCCCGGTTTTTGTTAAGGTAGTTGATCAATATGGTAATCCTAAATCCGGAGTAGCTCCTTATTTTACCATTACCTCAGGAAATGGTCGGTTCCATGATAATAGAGGCTATTCCACTTATATAAAAGGTCAGCCTGCGGATAAATTCAAGAGTCTTGGAGATGCGCCAGAAGGAACAGTTGGCGGTATGGTGTATATGCCTCTTGGAGAGACCAGCGGGACCAGAATAGATGTTACTCTTAATGCTGACCCATCAAAAGGTATCACCAGCAACCTTTCCACTTATTTCTGGCTCTATACCCCGGCAAGCGCTTTTGGAGACCCGTCTTCTTTCACTTTATCCCCTAGTTCATCTGTTGTATATGTTGGCGATAATCTAAAAGTTCCTTTCACTATCAAGGACAGGTATAGCAATTCTATTTATGGTTTCAGCAATCAATTAAAATTGATGACCAATCGTAATTTACCTAATGGCTCTTTGCTTACTATTGGCGGAGACAGGCAAGATAGCTTTGTTTTTGATGATTTTTCAAATGGCACAGGGCAATGGTCTGGTGATTGTGGAAGTTATTTCACTATTTCCGAAGCAGGTGGATGGTTTGAGTCAACCGCTGGAAGGATTTCAGCTCCTTCTGGCGGATTACAGTGTTATATTCAGACAAACCCTACGATTACTGGCTATTATGACATAAAATTTTCTATGCAATTGAAATACTATGACTATGATGGGGTTAAAGGGAATAGCAAGATAGAGATAAGGTACTATGATTACAGTATATATCAATGGGTTACTTTTAAAACTTTAACTGCTGATGACCTCTGGAATGCGCGCACAAGATTTATCTGGGAAGAGTTTGATTTTTCCGGGAATGAGATTTTCGTAGATAAAGATGTGGTTTATTTTGCGCTTGATGTGACACTGGACCCGAATGATCAGATTTATATAGATAATTTTGCAGGAACTGGTTATAAGACCATCTGGAAAGAGAATTTTGAGGATTGCACTCCTCCTTATGTTCCCTGGTTTGATAATTATCCCTATAGCAGTCGTGGAGTTGAGCACTCAGCTTACATTAATACAGGCGCAAATGGTATTAATAATTCTATTGCAACCGGTTATGACTTACAAAGAATTCCACTGAATCAAGGAGAGCCTAATTCTGATTGTATTTATCCCGGTCCTAATAAGGTTAATAATTCCAGTGTAGTTGGTGATGATTATGTTTCAAATAATATAGTTAAAAGTGGCTCTAATGGAATTTGTCAGACCACAGCAGGCGGGGATGATTTTCAATTTATTCCAGTTGGACAGGGCAAGCCTTTTGCCAGGGCAATTTATGACGATGTTTTGGACTCCACGGCAGGCGGGGATGATGAGATATATAACCCTATTGGTCCTGATCCCGGTATAGCAACCAAATCAGGAACTGGAGCTAATGGGACACCCCAGTATCTTTTCCTGGGGAGGTCCGTGTCAAATGCTGGCCATATTGCCAATTATTCAGTGGAAAAAAGTCTTAATCTTGGAGATTATAACTATGCTTATTTAACATTTTATTCTAAAACACAATACTTATCCGACCCATCTCAACAACCTCGCCAGGAATTTGTGTGCGAGGTTAGCGATGATGGAGGGAAAACATGGGTTCCGGTCTGGGATTTTGAGGGGGTTGACCATGACTGGACATTTCACCGGATACAGCTTCACGGAGACCCGCGTTTCAGGCTGGTGGATGATTTCAAAATCCGCTGGCGCGCAAGTATGGATTACACAGAAAGCTCGGATGCGGCTTATATTGATGAGTTAAGGGTTTATGCAAGCAAAGGAGAGCCAGATGTTCAGGTTGGTCTAATTGAAGACAATTTAGATGGGTCTTATCTGGGATATATCAAAACCTATACTCCGGGCAATTATAATTTAGCAGTTATTTATGCGCCTTCGGCTGAAGATTATGATAATGGTTATTATGCGAAAAAGTCTAGTAATTATGCTATTACTGTTAATACTTATCAAATAGACCCTAAGACTGTAAAGGTAATTCCAGAGAATTTTAAGCTGGACGCTTGTAAGAGATTAAACTATACAGTGATTGGGAAACGCGTTGGTTATTCAACATATACGGATTTGACCAATTTATTCAGACTTGACATTCACGGTCCAGCAAGAATGGTCTCTCCCGGGGTTATCCAGGCAGA